>Ga0116230_10005922_pt1 | contig 12016 bp, 6 predicted proteins | sample S1TSphfallax_3_FD_88678 | JGI IMG/M metagenome (GOLD analysis project Ga0116230, IMG submission 88678) | Host-associated microbial communities from peat moss isolated from Minnesota, USA - S1T2_Fd - Sphagnum fallax MG | ecosystem: Host-associated > Plants > Peat moss > Unclassified | place: USA...
AAAAAACTCCCATTGGTTGAAATTTATTTTAACATTTTGTTAAATGGGCACACAAAAAGTTGGTTATGCCATGCGCTAAAAAGCTCAAACTTTTTCAAATCTTTTTTGGGCATTGACTACAAAATTGTGAGTAGTTGGAATTTATTTTAATATTTTTTTTCTTCAATTATTTTATCTGCAATAAAAAAATTTTGAATTTTTTTTTGGGGGGAAATATTTTCATTTTTTTCCAAATTTTTTTGCTTTCAAATATTTTTCTGAAGAATTGAATGTAGAACTATGATTGGTTGGAATTTATTTAAATGTTTTCTTATAATTATTTTGTCTTTAATAAAAAATTTGCAAAACAAATTTAGGAGGAATGTCAGCATTTCCTTCCAAATTTTTCGACCTTCAAATTGTTTTTGAGGCATTGATTGCAGATCATGATTGGTTGGAATTTATTTAAATATCTTTTGGTGTAATAATTTTGTGTAATAATGTTTTTAAATTTTGAAAAAGAAATTGGGGGGGGGGGAGGATGTTGGCATTTCCCCGAAATTTTTTGATCTTAAACCCTATTTTCACTTTATATTACACTAGAGAGCCCAGGCCCACACCTAAATGATTATTGAATTTTCATAGGGCGACCTTTGGATGAATTTTGAGGGCTCTCAGAATTTCCATGGTCATGGGCCCTCACCATGGTGTAAAGGTAAGATCCCTCCCACTTTTAAAGATTAGGTGTAGTATCCCTCCTCTTTTCTAGGATGGATATTCCAAAATATAAGGTGTCTTCCAAATACACGTAGGAAACTTCTCTTTGTGCTTAATTGTTGTGGGCTTCAATAAGGGAAACTTAAGAAAGAAACTTTATTGTAATATAAAGAATACAACAAAGAGCACCAAATATGATCAAATTTGATTTCATTCACCTCATCATCTTGTAAAGAAGATGGAAAGGATTTTAGTTCCTCTTTTTTTTATTACCTTTAAGGCCATCGTAGGTGTGCATTATGCCACCTAGTCCATCCATAGGGCTCACTTGATAGTGACTTTGTGGAAGGTGTAGTAAAGCAAAATCTAAAATTCAAAAATGAAGTGAATTTGGAGGTTTTCAATCATCGAAAGTGAGGGGAAAAAATATTAAAAATTGCCAGCTTTCTTTAAGGATGGTTAAAGATTTGTGCTCGCTATATGGTTTTATAGCCAGATTTGGCTAAATCTTCGTAGGGATGATTGCCACTTTTTCTACATACATGTTCCTATGGATGATCACCACTTTGGCTACAAACATAAATTCCTAAAAAAACCACTTCTTAGGTGTGTCACACTATGGCATTGCCATTTACATTTTTTAAAATTACGTTAAGGCCAAAGAAAGAATTATGGAAACTCAAACATTTCACCATGCAAAAATCTACCTAATCTTCAAAAAATCCTCTAAAAGGAACCAAAATCTTTCAAGATATATATTAGAACTCTAGAATAACTAATCTCAAGTTTCAACGCAAGCCAAATTATTATTATTATTCAAAAATGCTCATATAAAAAAGAGACCTATTTATTATTATTACCTAGGGGGCCAAAATCCCTTAAGCTACTATACTCTATAATGAATCTAAACACAGTAATCCTTCTTGCCTGCCTTGGTAGGCAAGGCCAAAAATGAAGCAAGCAAGCAAGCAACTTTGGGAGCTAAACCAACACCACCATAGTTTTCTAGGGAAGTGGAAACCAACAGAAGAAGTGTTTTTCATGACCAAAATTACTTAACATCCATCCAGCCATCCATCCATCCATGCTCATAGTAGTTTGTGTTTTGGGTGGTGGCAGGGGTTTATCGCTTTGGTGGAGTCTGGAGTCTGGACCCCCCAAAAGCCCAGTAACTCCCCAAAAGCCCTGAAGTCCTGGCTGGTTTCCCGCAGCGCTGGTGATGGAAGCTGGAGGTACAAGGGCTCCTCGAGCAGCGTCGCTCCTCCGACTCGCTCACTCTCCTTGAAACTTTCCAAGTAAATACAGTGGTCTCACAACAGCAGAAGCACCTTTCAATATGAGTTCTTGGGTTGTTAGCTTTGGTGGTGAAGAATGGATTTCTTGCTTCCACAAACAAGACAAACCAACCAACAAACCAAAGATTTGCTTCTGCAGAGACACACAGCTTTCTTTCTTTCTTTCTTGCTTTCGATCGATCAGTGGCGAAGAAAAATCGACATTTGGAGAAGACGGGAAGGGAAGGGAAGGGAAGGGGGAAGAGAAGAGAAGAAGGAAGGAGAACAAGAACAAGAATTTTTTGGTCTTGGAATTCGATTTTGTGAATTCTCTGGTTTTGTAGGGGAGGGAGTCGATGTTGCGGCGGTACTACTTACGGTTGTGGTCTGTGGTTGAATTGGGAGTTGCTTTGTGTTGTTGCTGGGTGTTGTTGATGAATCCGGTATCATGTCGACACGGAGGAGTTTCTTCTTCGCCACAGAGAGTTCTTTCTTCTTCTGCTGTTGCTGTGGTGTCTTCTTTTAGTGCTCCTTCTCCTTCGCCTTCTTCTTCTTCTTCCGAGATTCAAGAGTGTCCTTTGGATTTCACGGCGCTGGACAAGTTCCCGTACGTTGCACAGCAGGCGGGAGATGAAGCGATCGGTACAACCCAGAGGTGCTTGGCGATGTATGATGGGTTAGCGATTCTGATGTCGGAGTACTTGAAGGAGACGAGCTTTTTCCTGGTACCGGCAGAGATGGCAGATGCGTGTTTGCAGGAATATGACACACAGCTCGCGAAGCAAGGAAGCACTGGTGTGAACTTCAGCGAGATGTGTGGATTCTCTGCGTCTTACATAGCTCGAGGCACAGATAATTGTCAGCACATTCAGACGCTCCAGGACTTCCTGAGGCCGCTTTCCGTCTCGATCCTGGGGGCGGTGAATAACTCCTGTAACGGTGTTCTCGGCAGCGGCAACTCGCCTTCTATTCTCTGCCCTGTTTGTATCAAAGAAATGTTTACCATGGCTGCTGCTCTTCAGCTGCATGCAAATGGGTCTAGTACTGTTAGTTGCTTCAATTACACGACTCTCTACGTCGGAGCTTTCGTGCAGCAAAGCGGACCTCTAGATCCCAGCGCAGTGGTTTGTCTCTGGAACATCCTGCCCGGGCAAGTCGAGAACGTGAAGAATCGAAACTTGATGGTGGTGTATCTCGTCATCGGAGCTATAGTTGTGGTTGTGTTGAGCATGGGTGCAGTGGTAGTCATCTTCTTCCTCTACAGACGCAGAAGCATCGCGAAGCAGACAGCGTATGTGAAGCAAACCACACAAATGGTGGGAGATTCCATGCGCGCGGCGGGAGACTTTGCAATGGTGTGGTACAGTCTAGAGGAAATCAAAGCCGCCACCCACAACTTCGCAACCAAGACTTTCGTGGGATCGGGTGCTTACGCCAATGTTTATCGAGGATGTCTGGAAGACGGGACCGAAATCGCAGTGAAAAGATTCAAGAACTGCACGCCCGCAGGAGATGCGGATTTCGTGCGAGAAGTTGAAGCTCTAGCAAGTGCACGACATAGGAATCTGGTGAGTCTTCGAGGTTGTTGCATCGAGACTGTGGGCTCTGGCGTGCAAGGACATCAACGGATCATCGTCTGCGATTTCATGGAAAACGGGAGTCTCCACGACTTTCTCTTCAGCTACAGCAACGCACATGAGTCGTCGTGTACTAAACCGAGCTTAGATTGGGCTACTAGACAAAAGATCGCCATCGACATGGCTCGCGGAATCGATTACTTGCACCATGGAGCTCAACCTCAGATTCTTCACCGCGACATCAAGTCCAGCAACGTGCTGCTAGACTCGTATTTCAATGCACGAGTTGCGGATTTCGGGTTAGCCAAATTCACGCCGGATGGGATCACGCACATGACAACCAGAGCCGCAGGTACTCCTGGCTACATAGCACCAGAATACGCGCTCTACGGGCAGCTCACAGAACGTAGCGATGTGTATAGCTTCGGTGTGGTGTTGCTCGAGCTCATCAGTGGCCGAAAAGCTTTGATCCCTGCAGTTCCTGCAGATGCAGATGCTGCCAGCGGCGGAACTGGCGGCTTCATTTTGATCGCAGATTGGGCTTGGTCTCTGGTGAAAGCTGGGAACTGGGTGCAGGTTTTGGACCCCAGAATGAACTACAAAAGTGCGGATTTGGAGGATTTGGAGAGGTTTGTAATGGTGGCACTGCTGTGTGCTCATCCTCAAGTCGCTTACAGACCACCCACCATCACCTCAGCTCGCAGAATCCTGGAAGATGGACAGCAAGTAGTACCCATGCTGCCTGACAGGCCACTTCCTTTAACACTCAACAGACAGACAATCATCAGTGCAACAGCAGCTGCCTCCTCAGTTGGTGGCCGCAGCAGTGCTTCATCAAATCTTTGGTCCAGTTCAGCAGCAGCAGAGGGCTTTCAATCTCAAGCAACAATTTCATCAGTAGGCAGTAGTTACATGGCCAGGTAGTGAACCCCAGCTGCCTGAAATGGATCGAGGAGTCTTTTCCACTGTGATACTCTCTCTCATACATGATGCATCCTCCCTCATGAATGGGATGATTCTTCACATCACTCAATATATGAGAGTGCGAATGCCTGCCTGCAAGAAGATTCAGTCAAGGTACAACAACAAGCTCTGGTTTGGCCATTATGGAAAAAAAAGCCTTGATCATCCTGTCTATTCCATGCATAATCAAACAGCAGCTGTCGCTCGGTCACAATGCAAAAACTCTAATCACAGCAAAACTTCAACAATTTTGTAGGCCCAGTTTTGAAACATTTGAAGTGGGAAGATTTCTCCTTTAGGAATGCTCAGATTTCCCTTCAATCATTTTTTGAGTTCTGTCAGATTTTCCCCTTTGAGCTACATTGCTTACATTTCTCAGATTAACTATCATGGATGCCAAGAACCTCAGATGTGTGCAGAAAGTAAAAAGACAGAAAGAAAGGGGTTACATGCAACAACACAGGAATTGGTGAGTGACACACACAAGTCTGTCACAGTGTCAGTAACTGTGCAGGAGGGTAGCATGCATGGGGTACCTCCGTGTTTTTTAGAATTGTTTGCAAGGTCATATTCGTAGCCTGTGACATCACTGCCCTCTTATGGGAGCAATGGTGTTCTTTCTGGGATTCTTGGATGCAATCTACTGTATTATTGATACCCAACCAGTTCATAGCAAAGTCGCATGTTGCACCACTTGTTCAGGTAGAAAGATTCTTTTCATGAGGTTATTCATTCTCTCCCCAGCCTCCACCTCCCTTTTCTTTTGGTAGGGTTTCAGCTGATGAACGAATTCATATGTTGTAAGCACTTGAAACCAAATTTTGTTGGCAAGTTCTTTCCCATTTTGACCACTCATGATCCATTTCTGGCAATTTGAATGCAGTTGATAACTCAAAGGGATAACAGCCGGCAGAAGAGTTCTTCACAGATGTGTTGCCTGTCTGAAGTACTACTACCTAGGTGTACTTGGCATTTCTGTTTTGAATGATCTGCTTTGTGTCTCAATAACATTCACTACTGCGTCTCTATATTTCTATCTTCATGGCCTGTCAGAAATTGGGTTGTCTTTCCAGTTGGACTTTCTACTAGTTGATGGGATAGAAACCGATTTTTTTCTGAAACCCAACACCCAATACCTTTTGAAAAGGGTTGGTCAAAAAGGTGCCTGGAAATTGTTGTATCAATCAGCACCACAATTGCAACCACAAACTCACAACCACATACTTAAAGAACGTTGCAAAAGTTGTGTGGCTAAGTTTGTAGGGACAAAGTCTGCAAGGACGTCATAACTTCTGATGTCAAAAAAACTCTGGTGGTTTCAGTGCTAAGAAATAGTACCATTAAGAACACTTGTACATGTTCTTCTATATGCTACCAGTAGCTGAAGACTTTCACTGATATTACTATAGGTTCCGAAGCATCACAAGGTACAAGAGACTTACCAGTCTAATGTAAACTGCTAGATGGCCACAAATGAAACAGTCATGCATGGCTTCACTTCAGCAGTGAAGCATGTAAAACTTTAACTGAAGTTTGCATCTCCTAAAGTCTTTACATGTTTCAAAATGTTTCCTTCCAAAAATCACTTCCATGTTTTGAACTGTTGCCTTCAACCCCTAACCCCAGAGTCAATGATCTGATAGCAGCTACTATTACATCAGTACTTGTAACAGCAGCACAAACTGTAATAACTTAGCTGTATGGTTCCATGGACAGAATCAAGATACTCTCTCTCCTGTACCTAACTGGCAGTGTTCTCAGGACTGCTGTCTCTTACCCTTGGCACAGCAGTCACTAGTATTGACATTGCCTAACCTCTCTGGTCTTGTGGCTGACTCACAAGACTCAAGCTTATCACAATCCGAGCACCTTGTGCCTTCGACCAAGTGTGCGGGCTCAAACCTACTCAGTACCTAAAACTCTTTGAATCTTGCCTGTTGACCAAGTTGCTCGACACTCTCAACAACAAAATTAAGCTTTGAAACAACTTCAATCAGAAGTGAAGCAAACTTCACTAATGACAACGCTGAGATTCTCTCTAGTGTGCCATCCCAGTTATGACCTAAACTAGACCTTCGCTGAATGAATTGGTCCTTCCATCGAACCGGCCTATTTAGCCCTAGGGAACTCTTGCCAGGAAAAGGCCGTTCTTGGTGCTCTCCAGCTTGTTGGCCTGATGAGCTTCTGCAGAGCTGTCCATCGAGACTTGAAATAACCACACCTGGTGAGCCCTCATGCCCAATTATTGAAGCTTGCTGATCTCCAGTCCAACTTCTAGACAATGCATTATAATCTTGTGGTGATTCCCTCAGATGCATGCTAGAGAATGGAGAAGTTGCAGTTGTATATGCTGGATGCATAGGGGACTCTGGTGCTGCACTACCTAGAAGAAGATCAGTGTGAACATATATGTTATACTGAAGCAAAACAGCAGCCTCCTGTGCTTGGCGCAATATATCCTTGGATGCAAATTTCTTCATGTTTTTGATGCTCTCACCCAATGTTCTCAGCACAGTTGCACACTCCTTAGCAATGGTATCCATATCCTGCAGCACCACTGCATCTCAAAACCCTTGTTGCTCATGACAGGAACCTAAAATATGTCAAACCACCTGGCAGCTAACACTTTTTGTTGATGTCCTGGTAGGTACAAATAATGAGGGGCTAAACAAAAGACCTTAAAAATAACGGGTTAGGATTATGGGAGAGGATGGGCAGGGACAGGGAATAAATGGTACACTTGACAGCAGCCTCACCAAGCCTCTTCTCAAATTGAACTAAACCCAGAACACCAGATCATTAAATCAACATTGGACTGCATCCCACAAATGCACAACAGCATGACAAAAGTGTGGACAAACCTTTGCAAAAATTTCCCTCAGATGCTTGGGAGCTTGAATGTTGGCACGTAAACATGAGTCCAGGGCAATAACATCATACAAGGTGTACCGAAGGTAGTCAGTGATATCATCATATAGATCCCAGGGATATCCCATGAAGAATGGACCATGGCAAGGCTCCCAATGCACTGCACTGAGCTGCACAACGAGATAATCAAGTCACCATTCCCCTTCATACACCAAGAGGCAAAATCTGCATGTTGCTAAAAAGTGGGGCTGCTTAGCTCTCAAGCAAGCATGATATCAGCAACCAAGACATGGCCTGAAGCTACATGTAAAGATTTCTGGACATAGGTCCAGTTCCTTTGTCACAGGTTAATTTCCAAGCTCTCTAGGTGGACAATCTGGGACAAGGTCTAATATTCTGATAGTTCTACCTGTAAAAATGGGCCAGAACTGAACATACCTTAGACCAAGTTCAAGTAAAGCGGATTAAATCATATGAGATACTTTGAAAGGTCAAATTTGAACTCACCAATTTGTCAATATCTGAGTCAGACATCACCACTTCATGATAGCTCTGATGGATCTTGTCATCCACAGAGAGACCACTGAGAATGTCAGGGACATGGTCCAGTTTTGTATCTTTATTATACTCCTCAACACACCTGCAAACAAATGTAACCTGTGAACTCCATGCTCATGTGAACCAAAGACCCAAAAGAAGAGGTAACCCTTTTTGTATGTCATTTGCAAACCACCAGACCAGGCAATCAAGACTACAAAGAGAAGTAATCAGTTCCTGCATGTGATTGGTAAGCATGCACTTAGAACAGCTAATATTCCATATAGACAATTACAAGTTTCCACAACAAAAATGGTCCAGGTTCTTCCTGGTCTAATTACAAATAATTATAGAGCAACCTATGTTCAACACAGCAGTCAGCTTGTCTTCTCAAATCCAATAATCCTTGGTGGGATAAAGGGTATTTTGCTGTCTGAATAATCAGACCAAAAAGCATAACCTCCACACAAATGGAACACAACAAAAGAGTAGGAGCCAAGTCCATATGGCTGTCATCTGGGAACTCAGTGCAGGTGTGAACTGCACCTTAGAATTACAGAGGCAGCAGTCTCGAAATTTTTTGCCACAAGTTTATGCAGGGCATCTCCAGCATATATGGGTTTGATAGCCAAGTTGACAAGAGTAGACATGAAGAACCCCAGTAAGATCATGGAGAACCTCAGCACTGGCAATGTCCACCTCTCTGGTTGCGTATAGGCTGTTATAATGAAAAGATGAAATGCAATGGTTGCCACAGTGAAGGCATAGCCCCATTGATCCTTCAAAGGTGGAATTCCTTTAAAAAAGCGTAAAACAGCACCCCCAACTATGACACAGAACACCTGTGCAGTTCATGCATTTTTGGGTTCAGAACATATCAGATGATTAATCACACAGCAGATCCATATAGTGGAGACACAATTACACAGGCCAATAACACCACTCATGCTTACGAGTAAAGCGAGAGTTAACCACCAGTTTCCTAAGCACCCATTTGCACCAGACTGCACTCAGGTAAACAATTTCCTTACCACAAAGTATGGATATATCCGGTACCCAAGAATTGGACCAATCTGATTCAATGCCATTGCTATAAGTCCTGCAGCTAAAGTTCCCAAGACACGGTTGAAGCCTTTGCTGACAGAAAGGCCAATGTTGCTTTCATAAAGAAGATCAGTTGTCACTACAGCCCAAAGTGCTATTGAGTTGACTTCATCAAATGGGTCCGGGAAAGGAATTACACACAGTATTGACGCCAAGCCTGCAACAAATCCTGCAAGCCAACCTCAAGATTGAATCACTTCATCATCCTGGAGAACACTAAAAGTTCAGAACAAACGGCACAGCATAAACAGCAAGCCTCTGCACAGTATACACGACATCACCTTGAATATGCAACTTGGAGAAAGGCACCCACATACAAGAAAAACTCAGAAATTACACCAGAAACAACTAAGTATAGATCAGAGGATATTGCAAAAAGACACAACCCAGAATTTGACTCAGTGAACAGCAACTACACTATCTCTGTGCATACATGCTTGCTCCTATATTACATCTACCACTGGATGTCACAAGTCACAGTGAAATGAAATATAATAATAACCAGGTCTTGGAGCTCACCTTGTTTCAAAGATAAGATTGTAAGACCAGAATTCGCACTTACTGCTGCCCAGCTCCACTTTGGCCAAAGAACTACACCTTGCAGTACATTGTAGAGGAAGTTTGTGGGATTGGTTTTGGCACTGTGTGCAGCCCTTACCACAAATGACTTCTTTTCTATAGGGTTACGTAGATTTCGCCTTGAGACACCATGACTTCGATGAGATGCAGCTTGATGATGATCTCCATCACATGGGTGTGGAGGGTAGTCTCTAGCACGCAATATATGAGCAGCAGTTTGCACTTGCTCAAATGGATTCCCACTCCCACCTGCAAAGTGCTGTGCTTCCGATTCCAATTGTTCACTCTTATTGGTCATATGATGTTTTCCACCACTTTGCAATGCAGATTTTGATCTACCAACTGCAGTAGTGTGGAAGTTTTCTTCCACTGGCAGGACAAATTCATCCTCTTGCAAACCATTGGCATAATAAGGATGTGTCCTGTCATCGTACTGGTTCCCCAACAGAGGCACATGCAAGGAGCCATCAGATTCCTTACTTGCCACCATCCTCAATCCAAACCTTCAGTCATAACACTGTAGGGATGATGAGTCCCACCCAGTTCTCCTGTGATCCAAGAGAGTCCTGCAACAAAGAGATTGCAGAACCATTTTGAAGGTAACCATTTTTATGTCAGTTCAATCAAAACCAAACCTAAGAAGACAAGAATCAGTGTGGTAATGATGACCTTAGAGCATCTCCAGCGGTGCTCAGTACATGACCTTGCAAAAATATTTGTCACATCCAAGTTTTAGTTATTTACTTTTTTCCAACCCCACCCATAAACTGGGATGCAAATAGGTGGGAGATTGCTACAAGCAACCCACTTAGACAAATCAAACTATCTAGCCAATCATAAACACAGAGAAGCCAATAAATCCAATTTAACTGTTCATTAGACTCTTCCAGGGCCATGGAAGCTGTGCATTTTTCCAGGGTCACAGCAGTCTTCTGGTGGATCTTCTGGATATGACTGCTGCAGCTCTTCCAAGGTTTCCAGTGCAGGGCCACATACTGAGCACTAGTGGAGATGCTCTTAGATATGTGTTACAAAAGACCACCATTTTCATCATCAATAGCAGTGACTATCTGCCATTGACACCCAACTACTGACTTCATCAGCTCTCATGAGCTTCTTGCACAAGACATCCAGACAGATTCCATGAAACTGCTAAAGAGAATTCGTCTTGAGACCGTTGTTACAGTGAATCATCAGCAATTAAGACTGTGATGGACCTTGTCATCATCTCTCTGACCTCAAGAGGCCGTAGGCGAAATGGTAAATACCAGCTATGGTGAAGGAAGTGTGACAATCGAAAGGATCTCGGGGAGGAGGACGAAGCGATTTGCTCTCCTCACGCGCTCGCTGCACTCTTCCAGGCAATTTTTTCCTTGGTAATAATACCGCAAGAAACAACAACGCGATTGAAGTCTAGGAAAGGGATATCATTTACTATTTCCAGCAACGACGAAGCATAATAGACTCGGGGGGGAGGGCGGCGGGGAACACAAAAAGGATGCACAACTTAAAAGAAATCCTCCTCCGCAACTGAAAGAGCAGATAACAGAACCCTAAAGGAGGAGGGGAAAAAACACATATTCTACTCAGCAAGAACCAACATGCAAATGCAGGAAATTGTTGCCGCCAAGACCGGAATAGAGAGGCTGAAGCTCCAGGTCCCGTAGCAGCGCCAAAATGCATAACAAACAAACAAACAAACAGCAGCGCGATGGCAAGAAATTAATTAAGCACCGCACCGGTGACTCCTACAGCTCAGGCCAAGAATGCAAGAAATTTGCACAAATAAAAAATCACCTTAAAATCAGGCTTCCAATCCGGACGACGAGCCGCGTCAGAAACACGATCAAAATGGCAAAATGGCAAGAAGACACTCACACTTTCACCCCGGCTAGCTTTGTGTTGGTAGCAGCTACACGAATATACTGGGAACGCGATACCGTTCAGCAACAGGGGCAAGAGAAGAAGAGGTCTCAGAAGAAAGAAACAGCAGCATACTAATAATAATAATAAAACGGAAGATTAGAAAAAAGAAACGACAGTTGAGCAGGTCCCACCACCATCGCCAGCCACCACCAAGAGAATCGCAAAAGAGGAAAGTTGGTGGACGGCTTCGGAATGACGAAAGACGTTGGCAGCGGCAGCAGCAAGCAGCAGGTGGAGAGAAACAGCGGCGTCCAAGCGTTTGACGGAAGAGGAGCGGGAGGAAGAAGGTCGGTTCCAACTCCGGAACTGTCGTCGTCGCCTTTCCTCCTCCAGGCCAATAGATGATTCTGCCACTTAATCGACCATCGGAAAGCACGAATCTTCCTGGAATTGATCCACAATCTTAAGTATGGTCACCACTTCAGTTACTAATAAAAAAATTAAAAAAAAAAAAAAAAAAAAAAAAAAAAAAAAAATTAAAAAAAAAAAAAA
>Ga0116230_10005923_pt1 | contig 12016 bp, 8 predicted proteins | sample S1TSphfallax_3_FD_88678 | JGI IMG/M metagenome (GOLD analysis project Ga0116230, IMG submission 88678) | Host-associated microbial communities from peat moss isolated from Minnesota, USA - S1T2_Fd - Sphagnum fallax MG | ecosystem: Host-associated > Plants > Peat moss > Unclassified | place: USA...
AATGGGTACCAATGACTAGAGATTTGGATTATAACCAGTGTTGTGTGTGTATGTGGTTTACATTATACCCATAGTGTATGGGGGAACTTATTTCCCCCATGTGGAATGCATAAAACCCTACCCAGAAATGGATGGGTTTTGGTATATATCATAAGCATATTATCATAGTGGACTGCAGTCTTGGCCACCAGCCTTTGTGATCCATCATGGGTGCACTCTGGTAATCATGAAACCCTTCCAATAATCCACCACTGCAACTCTCCAACTTATTGGACTGCATTCAAATGAATAGTTTAGAGCCTCAGGAGGGTAGCACAGGCCTTAAGTTTGTTAGTCTGCAACGAAAACAAAAGTCAGCCCCAAAATAAATCATTTCTTACTTTTATGATTACTCAGCACCAGTTTTTTTTTTCCCCTGACACAATTTGTCGACTTTTTAAACCGAAAATTTGGGGGAAAACCATTTCAAGAGAAAATTCGAATATTTTTCTTTTAATGGAATATTTTTCTAAAAAATTGGGGAAAAAAACAAGAAGGCAGAAAGAAGGAAAGAGGCCAATGGTAACAGTGGCAACACTCCTGTAAAAATGTAGCTTTTCAGAGGAGGCTTTGAGTGAACCAGCACCTACACTGGTACTATGGTAAACAGTAAATTGCAGGCTTTAGAGACCGTAAACTTTTGATGTAACTTTTACGCTGCTCAAGATTTTGGAATATGCGTTTGTCCCGTTTGCAAAATGAGTTAAAAAAAGAAAATCACCCACAAAACCGGCAGATTTTCTTTGCACCGACGTTTCGCCAGCCCAAATTTGGCTAAACCTGTAAGGCTTAGGGGTGTGGCCGGGTTCCTTATAACTGGCTGAATCCCCTGTTTTGAAGCTGGGATCAGTTTCGCCACCAAACGTAAAACTCACCCCCAAAGGGCAGTTCAATTATTACCTATTGGATGTCGGTTCTGGGCTAGGCTGGCTGAATTATATTTTGGGGGGGGGGGACCTGGTGGTGAATTACTTAAACTTATTTCTGGGCTTTTTGGGGTTTTGGTAGTGGAGTGTTGTTTGGCAGCAATCCAGGCCAATTGTAAATGCATTTTCTTGCTTTTTTGGGGGCTTTAGTGCTAACTGGTACAAAGTCATGGAGTTCTTTCTTTACTATTACAATTTACTACCTACCCCCTCACATGCAAACTTTTCTAACATCAACAACAACAAGACAGGCAACATTGAGAGTGCTTTTACTAACTTACTTCAATTTTCCCTTAGTTTTGGGCACAGATTTAGAGGAGTAGAAAGTTTCATGATTCAAATACATAATGCAATCCCACAAATTTCCATCCCAGAAATTACGGCGTGTATTTGGAGGGCACCTTATATCTACGAATATCCCTCTAAAAAGGAGGAGGGACCTTATGCCTACTCCTAAAAAGTGGTAGGGAAATTTTGCTTACTTGTAGGTGTAAGATCTCTCCCACTCCTGAGGGGTTGGTGTAAGAACCTTTTCCCTCTTATGCCTTACAATCTATATATGTTGAAGTTCATGATTAGGTTTCCTTCATGATACGATGGGTAAAATACAATGGAAGTCATACTCCCCCAGGGCATCTTCTGATTTGAGGGTTGCAGTTTCAAGGGGAGTAGCCTGAGGGTGTAGGCCTGAAAATCAAGGGAAGCTTCTGGGAATAGGCCTTCTCCAATGTAAAGCATGAAAGGGTTCTTTTCAAATGGCAGAAGGTCTGCATGTGATTAGGTTCCTTCAAGTAATGAATGAATCTTCCATGTGAGGAGGTGTTTTTTTTTTTTAAATAATAAAAAAACCTTGGAGTGCTTTACATGTATGGTAAAGTCCTAGGGTGGGGACATTCCCAAAATGTAGGGACATAGACTAGGCCCCACATTTTATGAATGTTCCCATCCATAGACATGAAGCACTTCAATGAATCTCTATTTGTATGGTACCTTATATCTATTAATATCCCTCCTACAAAGAGAAGGATACTACTCCTTATGAGGGGTAGGGAAATCATACTTCCTTATAGGTATAAGATCCCTCCCCATCCTAAGCCTCATGGTTTTTGTATGTTTAGGTTAATAATAACCTTTGCCTCTGATTTATGATAGGTAAAACCTACAGGTGGAGGACATTCACCAAATAGGGGTTCAATTCAGCTATTGCCTCATCCTAGGCCCCTTATTTTGAGAGTTACCTCACCCTCGGACTTTAATTTGCCTCATCCTAGACCCCTTATTTTGAGAGTTGCATCACCTCCGGACTTTAAATTGTCTGATCCTAGGCCCCTAATTTTGAGAATTCACTCACCCTAGTACTTTACCTACCATTAAACCTAGTCATGTAACATATAACTTGCTTGCAAGATCATTCAATACAATGTGAAATCATCACATAAACTTGATGAGCTTTGACAATGAATCATGCTGGCACTTTTGGTTTGAGTTTTAATCCAATAAGCAAGGGCTGACCCTTGTAAGTATAAGCATCTGAATCATAATCCTCACAGACAAACACACACACATTCTTTCTGGCATCAAGGTGAAAAATGGATTATGGACCTGTTTAAATGAGTGAGTGTCGGAAACTCTTCCTCACTGCAGGCCAGGCTCTTCTTCTGTTATACTCCATGATAAGAGTAACTAACTAATAATAAGGAATAGCTCTGACAAGAGGCAAGAAGAAGAAGAAGCGAGAAAGGTAAACCAACAATATAGGCTATGCGTGAAAGTGCTGATGTTGGACCAGGGTGAACCAGCAGTCAAGTTACACCTTGTAGTCATCCTTTTTTTTGCTGGCTATATATAGCCAAAAAGCTGTATCAAAGATCAAAAGTGGAGAAATCAAGTGATTTTTGAGATTTCTAATAGCCAGAATCTGATTTTTTTAATAAAAATCACCAGATTTGTGCACATGGTTCAAGTATGTAACCAAAACGTAGAATATTTTTTTTAATTTTAATTTTTATATTTAGCTTGTAATCAAATTTGGCTAAATCTTCTTATGAATCATCACCACTTTGGCTACATCACAAAATTGACAAAAATGAAAAAAAGACTGCTTGTAGTTCATTCAGCCTGGCGAGTGAGGTCTTTTAGTGACTATATTTAACCCAGGAAATGTTAAGTTTGGGGTCAGAGAGCACAATCTGGTCTTCCGGTCAGATACTTACACCCTGGGTGGACCAGCACCCAATGTTTGTACCATGGTAAGCATCCCAGTCTAAATTATTTCCAACTATTACAAATATCCCACTCTAAGAGAAAATCAGGGTCTCTGAGTTCAAATCTAACATTTTTTGAGCTTTATTTGGCCACTAAGAGGCCTCCGTAACAAAATGTGAAGGTACCAACATGAGTGCTGGTTTGGCCAAGGTGCTCATCCACCCGAGGGAAGCACCTAGCCTGGGTGAACCAGTACTTACATTTGGCCTTAGGAGACTCTTCATCCGCGGATGGACATCCAGGGCCCCTCCAACCGCCCGAGACTCCTTTTTCCAATGGGCTGCCGGCCCCCAAGCCACCCTCTTGTGTAGATGATATGACTTGATAATATAACAACCAATGTGCTTATATGTCCTAGCTTCACTTAGCCTAACCTTAGGCAGGTGTACTCCTAGGCAAATGAACTCCCAGGCAAATTGATGTAAAGGACAAAACCAACAAGTGTGGTAACTCTAGGCCTCAATTGCTGGTTTAGTATAAAGTGCAAAATCAAATGGTTACAAGAAAGATATGAGAATTCATTTCTTGAGCTTGGCATAGAAATGATAAAAAATAACAATGAGACCATATTAATTCAAAACTTTTTTTTCTCCTGCAGATGGCCCTCATAATTCTCATGCCAAGGAAATCTACCCTGTGTTAGTAGAATTTTCTTTGAGACAAGGGGTATAGTAAAAGTATGGCCCTTTTGGTACTCCATATTATGGAGGCCCCTCCACACATGGATAGTATCCCAAGACTTACATTGTACCCTTACATTGTACCTTCACATTGGTGAGTGAGGCCAGTGGCTATATTTAACCCAGGAAATGTTAAATTTGTACTCAAGTGATTTGGTCTTAGGTTGGGATATTTACAATGTTTAGAAAGAACCCCAAAAACAAACATTTAAGCTTTTTTTTAAAAAACCACAGGTTCACTGTCCAGGGTGGATGCACACCCATGTTGGACCTTCACCTTTTTTAGTGAGGTCTCTTAGTGATCATATTAAGCCCAAAAAATGATAGATTTGAACTCAGAGACCTTGATTTAATTGAAACATGGGATATTTGTAACATTTATTTAGAAATAATTTGAACAGATTTTTGGAATTTTACCATGGTACCGACGTGGGTGCTGGTTCACCCAAGGCCTGATTGTGCATTTGGTCCAAGTAGTAAATTACAAGCCAAAATATGAGAGACAACTGTACTACCATGTTTGTCAGAGGCGCATGTGAGGCCAAATACATAAGTTTGGGAATTTCTGACATTTTGGTAGGGAGGGGGGCAACAGACTGGGTTATTTGGTTCTCAGGGTATATATATATTTATATAAATATATATATATATATATATGGACAAGTTTTAGCACACCTGTTGGAGAGCCTTTTTCTATCTAGTGCATAATTAATTCCTGACAGGAGCCTTGGGGAAGAAGAAGAGTTTATCACTAAGATGCTGGCTGCATATTACAGTTATCCATAAAGTAGGCACCATTAGGGGTTCTTGTCCTGGCTCTGGCCGAAACAGGGCATGAGTGTTGCACTGTTTTTGACAAGGGGTTTTCTTTGGTCTTTTGCCGGATGTGGTCACTTTTTTGTTTTGCCACTGTGATCATCTTTTTCATGTTGTGCTCATCACCTTGAATTTTGACATTACATCTTAGACATAGAGTTCCCTGACTTCCTTCCTGGTAAGGTGAAATAGAAAAATTAAAGTAAAGTAAAGAAATCCATCCATTGTGTGATGTGAACAAGGTGGCATGCATTTCTAAAGAGTTGATACAATAGGTGAACCATATCATGGACTTCAATTTGGGAAGCTGATGAATTCAAATCAATCGAATATGGGAGTGTGGAAATAGAGATGCTTGAGCTTTGTGTGTGTGTGTTTGACAAGAACTCCTGATGTTATCTTTTCAGATGATTTGTATGCAATTTGATTGTGATCTCACTCACACTCATAACAAACAAGTATTTTGATGAGCTTGGTTTTTGAGTCCATCACTTTGACTTTTGAGTCTCAAAAGTGTAGATTCTTTATATTGGGCGTTGGCCCATAAGTGTAACATCCGAAGGTGGGTGGGAGGGAATTTCTCATTAAAAGGAGGCCTAGATGAGGGAGGACATTAAATCACCAATGGGTCCTTATTGCAGATAGTACTTCTGTATTACCTATCTGCTTCTTCTTTTTCTTGTTTGGCCTTGGCCCAATCCATCCATTTGAGGAAAAGATGGGTGATGCCGAGACACAAATTTTGGGTCCTGTTATGCATGCTTTGGGTGCATAATAGACACTGAGAGGCATAATAAACCTAAAATACAGATAATAGACAAATAACAACAATCTATCAATACGTTTTTGCACACCATGTAAGGGAATAATATATGAACAATCCTAAATAAATGGGCCTCAAGAACATGTCATGTAACAGCAACATGTAAGTAATTGGACATTAAGGAAACATCAGGAACAAACTTGGTACATGAAAATGACATAAGTATTAATGTCTTGACATGTTTGATAGGCCTAGTTATTTTTAAATGTTTAAATGTTAAATGATTATGAACATGGGGACTAGTGATTTAGAGTTGAGACTGTAGTTAGATATTTCAGTAGTCAAAGCTAGACTATAGACCTTAATGCCCATTTGCAGTCAAAGTTACCTTGAAAAAAAATTAAAGCTCTAACACTATGCTAGTTTAGGGTTTAGGTTACTTCCAATAACTATTTACAAAGAGTCTAATTGAACAACTTGACTAGTGACACATGTTCACACCTAATGCTAAGTCAATTCAAAACTTGCTCATAGTAACTAAACATCATTATTTTTCCCTTTTTATGTAGACCTCTGAAATTAGGTTATCATTTCAATCATGTCATCATTTTGGTGACTAAATTCAACAACACTTTTGCAAATGGCATTGAAATTTTTCTTTTTGCCTTCAACCTTGAAGGTCATCTTCCTTGTCATCTCTCTATTTTTTGGTGCTCTTGTGCTTAATTCCAATGTTCATTTGCATTTTTTCTTTTATCATTACATTGTTGTAATAGTTCCAAACAACTTTGCAAATCTTCTTCAAGCTTTTAATTATGAAGATATCGATTATGGAGAGGTCGATTATGTTTGTGCACTCAAGTTCATTGTTTGTCCTCTCTTTGGATTGATTAACCCTATTACACATCTTCTTTTTGCTTTCGACCTTGAATGCCTATTTATTTTCTTGTAACTTTTGAACTTGAATGCCATTTTTCTCTTCATCTCTCTATTCTTTTTGTGCTCTTGCACTCAAGTTCAATGCTTGGTTGCATTCTTTTTCTCACCATTACATTGTTGTATTGTATTTGCATTGTTGTGCTCTTGCAATAGTTCCAAATGGCATTTTGCATCTTCTTCAAACTTTCAATTATGGAGAGGCCAATTGTGTTCATGTGTTTACGTTCAATGTTTGACATTTGATCATCGTTGCTCCATGTATGTTCTATTACATCTATAGCTTTGCCATTTGGTTTACAAGTTTTGTTTTTTTGTTTATTTTGTTCTCTTGTCTATCTTATGTTGGTTTTTCCTACAATATCCTCTTAAAATATGTGTTTTTTGCCTCTGATGTCGCAATCTTTGTTCCATTGTCACAATTTTTATAGATCCTCACACATTTTACTTTCTTCATGTTATGTTTTTTTGTTTTGTGCATGTTATTGAAAGTTGTTGTGATGGTTGTCAAAAGGGTTGCAAACATCTAAAGACAAATTGATCCTTTGGATCAACCACATCCAACTTAGTTGTATTATCTTTGCTTGAATTACTATTAGATGACCAGGTATTCTAACTTTGGTTGGCACTACATTTTTGTGTTCATCTCACAAGTGGAATTTGATGCAAGATCAATATCCATGGTCTTCTTTACTTTTGAACCTTTGATGTGACCTCTACCCCTTTGTGTCTCTCAAGCTTTTCTTCAAGTATGTGACACATTGCACCTCCCTATAGTCTCAAGTACTTGATTCTCCCCATCTTTTGCATTGAATTTGATGTTAAAATATGTGTTGAATTATAATTCATTTGATTCTTTAACTAGAATTCATGTTGTGAATTTTGAAGAAAATGCACACAACATACCTTGATTTTCATTGTTTGCAATTGTGTTAGTTTCAATGTTGTTATTGCCTTGGAATGCCATGTGAATTTGTGAAATTGTAAAAGAATCCTCACCGTGCCAAAGATGAAATTGTTGTGAACATCAAATTTGTGATGTTCCACACTATATGAATTTTGAAGCTTGTAGACACTCGACAATGTTGTGATTGCTAAAGCTTGAATATGTTTTGTGTCAAAGGTTACATACATCAAAGTTGTGAGCATTGAAGGCTTGTGGATGGTGTGAATGTTAAAGTTTTGCAAATGCTTGTAAACATTATAAAATAGTTGGAAGATTTGTAGTAGTGCATACATTGTAAAAGTCATGAAGCTTTGTTGTTGTAAAGTTTGTAGTATGCAATGAGTTTGATAGTGCAATCACGTGCAAGATAATTATAATTATAACATTTCACCACAACAAAACATGTCTTTTATGCAAGTTTTAACATGTATGTTTTTTTTAAAATCATGATCGTATGATGTCTAAAGTGAGGTTTTAACCTTCACCTCTTTGGCCACATTCCAAGGCTTTAACTATCTAATTGCCACTTTGTTTGGTGACAAATAATATCATTTCAAAAAATACAAACACATGTCTATTCTAAATTATGTAATAATGTGATAAATGATTATAAAATTAAATTTTGATTTGTTAGTTACCACATAAGTACCTACTTACCAACCTACCTACCTAGGTATTTACATAATGTAATTAAACCTTGATTTGGTAGGTATTAAGTAAGTAGGTACCTACCAATTTACATACCACCCTATATATTTGGCAAGTGCCTAGAGTAGGTAGGTACCAATGTACATAGGTAGGTTGGTAAATTTTACAAAGGTTGGTACCTACATAAGTGGCATCACAATCTAACATTATAGTCATGTGTAAAAATGTCTTATTTTAATCACAATAGTCAAGGTCTGAAATCCACATAAACAATGAATCTACCATGTGTATAACATTGTTCAATTTAACTAAATACCAAGTTGTAATTAGTCACAACAAACACACCTACTTTTCATTTTAGTCAAAATGAATGTAATTAATCATTTTAATCAAAATAGACATGATTAACTTTGACTCTACAATCAATTTAATCACAATATTACTAACAAAAAAATATGATTGTGTTGTAATTTTTGTTGAGATTTTACCATCCCCATAACATTTTTGTAATATTGACTATGACATCATTTTTTGGAGATAACTTTAACATTAGGTGTGAACTCCAATACATTGCCATTTTTATACCATTCATCACTACTTTACTAGTAGGTGCTCACACACCTATAGTGTTGTCATGTAACCAAAAAGAAAGCAAAAAGAATATAAAAGCTTTTCAATGACACATTGCAAGAAAAAAAACCTCAAATCAATGTTTATTTGGTTATAAGAACTTTGGTAGGTGCAAATTCTATCCTAAAATTGTTCTTTGCCTATTTAAAACAATAAAAATTTCATTTCAATCATTCATTCAATACTTAAAATCTATTATTCAATTGTTCAAAACAATTATCATAGATTGTTTTACACAACTTCTTTCTTACAACTATTGTTTATTCTACTCAAATTTTATTTCTTTTATAAAAAAAATTGTGGTCAAAATACAACTAGATTATCAAAAAGCCCAACACAACAAATACAAACTAAATTCATGTTGTTTCACCAACTTTACACTTCTCTCTTTACTCCAAATTGAATAATATCACAAAACTATAGTTTAAAAGGTAGAAATTAGAATTGAAATATGAAAAATTTGTGGTTTCAAATACCAATAAAAATCTAAAATCATATTATGTCACCCTATCTAACTATAATAGCTCTCTAAGTCTTCCTTTCAATGTAAAAAAACAATCTCCTCCAACTTTCACAAAATCTAGAACTACATCTTAAATCACTTCCCTCCAAAAGTAATTCAAAATCAAATGTCCAACAATCTTGATCCTATCTAGCTCATTCACTACTTTGTTTAATCCCTACCATTCTCTTGATTTATTCTACCTTGGTTGATCATTGTCACACATTGGGTAACATTACCTTCCACTATGGATTTCATCCTCGAAATCCTTTCTTTAGTAAAATTCTTGCTCTTGAATCATTGTGTCAGTCATCTATGGTTTTGTTTATTCCCCATGAATTGCTAATATTACTACCTGCACTTCAATCTATGGTCATGCATGGCCCTTAACTTCTATGGTTATTTAAATAACTGAATTTTCAAATAGTATTATTGTTATACCTTCTTGATCTTGTTTCTATGTATGTTCCACCACCTATTGCACACCTTCAATTGGTTGCCTTTGTGTGCTAGTATCAACAATTATTTTTTTGTTTCTTATTATGAAGATGTCTATGTTTGCTCTTCAACTACCACATTTGGAATATCTTGTCCTCCTCCCCTCAAATTTTGCAATTCCCTTGGTTATTTCTCCTTGACTGCTCCGCTACATTCAACTTTTCCACCTCTTGTACAAGACTAGACAATTTTGAACTATTTGGAATGTGATAAATAAAATGTAGAAAGGATTTATTGAAGGCAATTATGTCTTTTGTAAGCAGCCTCATCCCTTCTATGCATAACCAATTTTTTTTTACATCTCTTGTTGGAATTAAGTTTCCACCAACTTTCACCACTCATCAAACTTAACATAAACATCATCCATCTATTGTTTGGTACACAATATTGAATAATATTATACCAAGTCATCCTATTCTTCCAATCTATTGTTGACATATGCTAGATCCAAATCCTTGTTCTTCTCCAACAGGTCATCCAACTTTGACTTGGTTCTAATCATCTCCTACCTTAATTCATTCACCTTAATGATTGCTTGCTCCTTGTCCTTCTTTGCCTTCTGTCTATAGGGCTCCTCTCTTGTAATCATGTTTTTCATTTATAGAATTTATACCATCATCTTTTCCATGGTTTGATTTCTAGTCTCCTATTCCTACAACCACAATTCCCTCTCTTTTTCCAAGCCCTCAACCTTATGCTTATACTCTATTAATGCCTCCTGATATGCATGATTTGCGTCATTCCATGCCTCCTCTTTCTTCTTCAACTCCTTGCATTCCTTCTGTAACTTTGTCCAATCCATCATCCTTTGCTTCACCTCCTTATTTTCTATGGTTAGTTGCAACATTTTCACATTGACTTTCTCTTCTATCTCCTTCTTTTGTTATTTCCAAGTTACTATACGTTGTTTGTACTCTTCATTTTACTATTCTTATTTCATCTGTTGCAACAATCCCTATTTTTTGCCCTCCATTGTGGTTAATCTAAATTTTAATGATTTGATTTCCAACCCAAATTACCCATCTTCTAATTCACACTTGCCATTGCTTGAAACAATTATGTAGTTTTGTTACTTCCCAGCACCTCCTCTACCAATTCTTCTCTAGATTTGGGTGTCAAATTATGTGATGACTCCTCCTTAGAGGCATCTTTTGATGACATTCCCCTATCCCTCATCTATAAACCCAAATCCATATCCAACCCATGCCCTTCTACTAATGCCGGTCTACTATGTGGTAGCACTATGGTAGGTGGTCTAAAGTTATTAAATGTTGATTATAATACAACCATTTGTGGTTCCTAGGTTGGATGTGGTTGTTGTTGCTCCATCGGTGGTTGTGTAACCTATATGTCCATTAAAGGCTCCTAATGAACCTCCATATGTGCATGAAAATCATACAATTTGTCCACATCATCATACTGCATGTGTTCATGTTGGTTTTGCAATGTTGTTATCACCTAAGGTGATATGTTCCTTTCTAATTTAATTTGTTGCATTTCTCCTTCTTTTCTTGATCATGTTTTAAGGTATGATCCCTTTACGGTTTGGATGGAATATGTATGGTTAACATTCCTAAAACTATAATTCATGTTTGTCTAATACTTCCATGCATGACTTTCTAAGGCCTAACATCCTCTTTCGACTTCCTCTGTTGCTTTGATCTTTCTTTAATCTCATATATATTTGTCCTTTTCTACAAAGATTTTGGAAATCCCCTTGATGCTCCCCTCATACTATTCAAAACATGTTAGAACTCCTTTTTAAACCTTTTGGATTTTTTCTAAATTTATGTTGTCTTTTTTTATGTTGCCTTAAAATCCTCTTAAACAATCTTTCTATAACCAGCATTGAATGATAAATCTCCTTCTTGTCTTTTTACTTTCCATTGTTTGCATTTTCTCCTACATCTTTGTCCATCTATCCAATCAGTGCACATATTATTGAATTGAATCTATGCCCAATCTACTTCAATTCCCTTTTCTACCTTCATGAATGTTAGTGCATTCTTGTTGCTCATGTAATTCACCTCTCCCTTTAGTAAATCATAGATATAACTACATGATATTTAACATTAATGGGCAGTTTACACTTCTTAACATTCCACTAGTCTATATTTGTGTATGGGGGTTTGATATCATGTTTGAACAATAAATCTTTTGCTAATTTTTTGGTCACCTGTCTTTTACAATCCTCAACATAACCACTATAATAGACACCAAAGGCATCAGCTACTAATTGCTTACTAATGACATACATTATGTTTCTCCTACCAAAGTAATTCTCAAATCCTTTGATCACAAAAGTATTCAAAAATTCTATTAATGCATCATGATCTAGTTATTTAATTCCATTCAATGGCCAACAAT
>Ga0116230_10005924_pt1 | contig 12015 bp, 8 predicted proteins | sample S1TSphfallax_3_FD_88678 | JGI IMG/M metagenome (GOLD analysis project Ga0116230, IMG submission 88678) | Host-associated microbial communities from peat moss isolated from Minnesota, USA - S1T2_Fd - Sphagnum fallax MG | ecosystem: Host-associated > Plants > Peat moss > Unclassified | place: USA...
AAAAAAACTTCCAAACCTTAATTTCAACTCTCTTGAATTATAAAAGGTTTAAGGAGGTGCATGCAATCCAAGACCAAGAAATGGGGTGTTTAGTATTAAGGATTTAAAGTTTGAAATTTCTAAAATTGTCCAAAAAATTAAAGGGAATCACCTAGATGCCAAGGTTGTTAGAAATTCAAAGGTGTTAGAATTTTTTAAAAATAATAAATCAATTGTCCTTTTGTTTCAATGTAAGGAAGAAGGGAAAACTAGAAGTCACCTAGATTTATCAAAACCTTTTTGAAAACCTTCAAGATGACACAATAGACCAATTTGAAGCCATGGAGGATCTTCAGTCATAAAAAAATTCAGAATGAAAATTTTAAAGCAAAAAACAAGAGGAAGAAAACAAAAATTGACTTCTTATGGCATTGGAAATGGAATTTTAAAAGGGTCCAAATTTGTTTAAATGTACAAAAAATGTGTCATAACATCATGTTTTTTATACTCCTTTATTAGTCATGTTCCACCATACACACGCACACAAAATGAATGTTATTGATGGTTTTATATATGTGATAATTTAAAAGATTGACCTATAAAACATTTAACACATTTTAATTTTTTTATAATGATTAAAATGAAAATATAAGACTCCAATAAAGATTGTTTCATATTCATTTTGAGTGGTACATTTAAAAAAAAGATTTTGACCCAAAGGTCAAATCAAATGGGTTAATGCCCATCCCCTTTTCAAAGGTTTCATTTAGCTTGACTTAGAGGAACATAGAATCCTCTTCCTTGGAACCTTCTTTCTTTGAGTCTTTGAACATTAGTCCAATCCCAAGCTCAAAAAGGAAGGCTTCACGTTTGTATCTAACATGTACAAAGGTACATGACGACAACACTTACATAGTTTTATGTTCAAAATCAAAGGAATAATTAAGCTTACAAATTGGCATTATAATTAGAAACAACATAAAAGGATGTAAACTCTTTCAACTTTTAAATAAAGCATAGTTACTTGCATGCATGTCTACAAGAGCAGAATAAAATGTTTTAAGGCACCATTTAGATCTAGGATCTAGGGAAGTTCTTCTTTTTTAATGGTGTTAGATCTTTGATGGATTTAAAGGAGGGAGGTATTGAATGCACAAATTATGGCACAAATTCACATTGGGGATACTCCAATTAGTATTAAAAAAAAGAGGAAACTAAAATGGCACAACCTAGATGGAATTGGAAGTCTAAACAACTCAATATAATATTTGATCCCTACACACAACTTACTCTTGAGAAAACAATAATTAAAAGTGAGTCTTTGAACCCCGCTTAATTTCAAAACCTTTAGCAATTCTGCATCTCCTTAGATTGACAAGAAGCATAGACTTTTGGGCAAGTGCTTTGTAAACAAAATGGAAAATTTAGGTGAATACCAACAACTAAAAACCCTTAAAGATGGTGGAGACATTCTTGGAGATAGGAAACTTGCAAAGAAAGAAGAAGGAGATTTAAGGTCTTTTAAGGACACTTAGGGATCAATCAAGCTAGTGAATACCCTTCCAATTAGAAGTCTACAGAATTATGTTTACAAACCAACCAACATGAAATCCAAATTTTTAATAAAGATTTGAAGCCTCAAAAAAACATGGAACTTTCTTCAAGGTAGAAAAAGGTAACAATATGTTGCCCAAGAAAGTTATTTTTAATGTAAGTTGGATGTAGGATGCATGTTGTTTCTTGACTTGTTTGCATGGCATCAACCCCAATCTATAAAGTCTACCATGATTCAATCATTGAAACTCCCCAACATTGTTTTTTTACTTGCATAAAAACAACCACTACATGAACTACCTTTTCTAAAGTCTAGAACAAACGGGAGGCTCTTCACATGATTAATCTATCTTGGAACTTTATTTTGTTAATGATATTTTTGTTAGGGATGATGATGACTCTTTTATCCATGCATCACAAACTTCCCGTCCCATGATCGATAATGGAAATCATGCAAAAGTTTTATTTCATGTGTGCGTGTGTTTTTTTTGCATATAGACATCATGTGTTCAAAATAAATATGATGCACATATAAGTAGAGTGAAACATTTTCAACCAATATTTTCAATTTTGAAAAAATGAATCATACATGTTTTAGATACATGATGTCAATATGTAAAAAACACAAACTCATGAAATAACATATTTCATGCGAATTTTGAACAAACTAATGAAACTAGTAAATTTGTGATGTAGTGTGCATATTGGCGACTTTTTTCCCCTAGACAATCATTTTTCATAGTTTTATTCTTCATTTTATCTAGGTTGAGCACGACATTTCCACTTTGATGAGCACCATTCCAATTCCAAGATTTTTCTTTAATCCTAGACCATCATTGTGAAGGTGGGCATGGCCACTTGGTGTGCCATAAGCAAGCGCATGAGTTCTAGGGATCCTAGTCAACAAGCTAATATTGAATCCTCTTGGAGATCTATTTGATGTCACTTGAACATTTTGGGTGTGGATGGGGACACCATTATGTGGTGTCTCCTTTTGCCCTTGTTGTATTTCTTGAATGATGTTGTGATGCAATTGTTGCCCACCCTCCCAGTTGGGGTTTCTTGCTTTTAAGGCACTCAATGACTACTAGATAGGTAGACACATGTTGATGGTTTTAGTATGTATCTAACCACCATAGTCACTTCTAGGACACAAATCCAATGAAAAAATGTGATGGTGGGTGTTGGTTCACACTAGCTAGATGTAAATATGGTACCTAAGTAGAAGGACACACAATAATCTGAGATTTTACTTCTGAAAATATCAGCTTTTTGCACATGAAGATAGATATAACACACGAATCCAAGGGAAAGAAACCCAATAACAAATAGTACCACTCTCATCTCCACCATTGGCTTAACCTAAGACAAATCTGATTACCATAGCCTAGGGTCAGTTTCCACATTGATGAAATGAATCATTTTTATTTTTTTCCAAAAAGTAATTAATTTTTTTATTTTGAAATTATATATACATACATATATATATATCCTTCATCTACTATAATATTTTGATATGAGTAGTGAAATTATTCAGAATGTAACCTATGATAATTATGATGATTTTCAACATGTCCACTTCATATTTTCACAAAAATTCATCTCGCTATTTTTTGAGGATTATTTAATGATGAAACTGACCTTAGGCTAAGGTATTGTACAATTAGCACTGGTACTTGTTTCGACAAAGTGAGCTTAACAAAACAAGGGGTGTGTCACATTGTGGCCTTGCCATTTGCATTAAGAAATATCTTAAGGCAAAAGAAGAATTATAGAAACTCAAATATTTCACCATTGCAAAAACATAATCTTCCAAAAATCCTCTAAAAGAAACCAAAATCCTTCAAGATATATTATAACTCTATAACAACTAATCTCAAGTTTCAACACAAGCCAAAATATCATCTTTCAAAAATCCTCATATAATAAAAATAGACCTATTATTATTATTACCTAGGGGCCAAAATCCCTTAAGCTACTATACTCTATAATGAATCTAAACACAATAAATCCTTGCCTTGGTACTATGCAAGGCCCAAAAAAACTAAGTTAGGTGAAAAGTTATTAGTAAGCTGCATTACAAAAAGCCCAACAACATGCAAGGCCCCTTCCTTCTTCAACATGTTACACATGGGGTAAAATTCAATTGGTTGAAGAATATTAAACAAGGTATGTTATATATACAATGGCCGTGCCACTAATTTAATATCAACAATTGATATTTATGATAAATTGCTCATAGCTAGGGGGAAAATTAAAAAATAAATCTATTTTAATGTACATGATGTTGTTGTAAAAGAAAGAAAATCATGATTTTTTTATTTTTTTATCATTTTTTTGTCACATTCGTTATGAGGAACCCAAAAGGGTTCTCACATTAAATGATGACATGTTCTAGGAACTTATTTAAACATACAAAAATTAATTACCAAATCAAAACCAATAGGAAAAATGTCACAACATGATTTTTAATTTTTTTGCAAATCTAATGACTTTTTTTTTAAAAAAATGATCAAATATTCTCTTTTCATATTTATTTTTCACAATTTTGCAAAATTTCAAACCAAAAAGAAAAGACTTGTCATGACATGTGTATTTGAAGGTTTTGAATCACATTGTCACATTTTGAAAGAATTACATGAATTTTTTGCATATGATGGGTGCCATAACCTTTTCTTCAGAAAGTATTCTCATATTTAGTTTTGCGGTTATGGATTGGTGACAAAATCAGTTGTGAATCTTTTTACAACCAAATTAGGATGAATCATCTCACCTAGTTGATAGGGTGCAAAATCCATTGAAGCTACTATACTCTATAATGATTCTCAACACAATATCCCTACCAAAAACCCCAACATAGAACAAAACCAGTGTTTCATTGCAATGTTTTTTATAAAAAAGAAATTAAATTCTCTTTCATTCAAGTTTTTGATTCTACAAAAAATTGATGATTTTTTTCCACTGGATAAACACATTTTATATGGATCACCACCTCCAATGAATCACTATTCCTTGGGTAATATAATGGCTACTCTTTAGGACAGGTTCAAACAAAATCATGAGAAACCATGAAACCAAGTAACATGGTTTAAATAATTTTGAACAAAATCATGGAAAATAATGAAACCATGTAATAATGGTTAACTAATTTCAACTCTAAAATAAAAGCACTTAAAAATCATCACTTCCAACCCTAACCCAACACCTAAAGTGATCTCCAATGATTGTTTTAACGTGCTTATTTATTATTAATACACAATTGGAGTATATTTTAGTTTTAAGTTATTTTTTAAATGATTTAAAATTAGAATTCAACCCATTTAAAAAAAAATTAAATTCAACTCATTCTATGGCTTATTTTGAGTACATGTGATCATAATTTTAGGATATTCTCTCTATCATATTGAAGTCCTTCTTTTGAGGATTTTGGGTGATAAACTCGCCTTTAAACACGAGGGAGCTTATCACAATTCTTTATAAATTCATATATATATATGTGTGTGTGTGTGTGTGTGTGTGTTAAATCACTTGAACTTGGGTTGAGTTTTTAATCCTCTAGTCTTTAAGGGAAAAGAAATGAGTGTAATGTTTTTCTTTTTTTTTTGGGTGGAAAAGTTTGATTTACTCAATATGGTTATTCTACTAGCTTTAGGTGCTTCTTCAACCTTGGCTAATTTTTTTATTAGAAAGAGTAGGTACTCTAAAGAGGAACAACAAAGTTTCCAACTGTCACTCACAAATGGATTTTGGGTCCATGGCAAAAAGTGTAGGGCATCCCTAAACCCTAAAACCTACAATGTGGGTGGGATACAAATTGCAACCCAAAGAAGCATGACTTGGAAAGGCCATGTTAGGAATTGAATTATTAGGTAGACAACACAAAGCCAAGACTTGCTCCAACCAAAGAGGCACATTCTCCAAACTACCCAACAAGCAAATGAAGGCATGCCAAGTGGGGAATGCTTTTGGATCCAACACATCAACAAGTGTCCATTGCAAGTCAGGAGCTGCCAAGTGCAATGTTGGTGCAGTACAGTTACAATTCATGGCGTTGCCTTCCTTATCAAAAAGTTGTGTTTCTGACATTTTGCTTTAAGTTAGTGTTCAAAAAGGAGCTAGGAAGTAGGAAGTATGATTATTGGGTGCCATGAAGAAGTCACTTGCATTTTGCTTCTTACAGTTGGTGTGGGTTCTTTATGTGTCTCCACGTAAGGACAAGAAGAGAGAATGTTGTTGGGAAAAATATATAGGTGCCTAAATAGATATCCATCCATCCATCCATCCATTCATCTATCCATCCATCCATTCATCTATCCATCCATCCATCCATCCATCCATCCATCCATTCATCTATCCATCCATCCATTCATCTATCCATCCATCCATCCATCCATCCATCCATTCATCAATTCATCCATCCATCCATCCATTCATCAATTCATCCATCCATCCATCCATTCATCTATCCATCCATCCATCCATCCATCCATTCATTCATCTATCCATCCATTCATTCATCCATCCATCCATCCATTCATCTATCCATCCATCCATTCATCCATCCATCCATCCATTCATCCATCCATCCATCCATTCATTCATTCATCTATCCATCCATCATCCCTAGTTTCTTTTTTTCAAAGAAAGTTCTGTTTCATCATCATAAGTTTTAAAAATTAACTAAAAATCAATAAAATTTTGGTTCAAATTTAAAGGCTGAGAAATAAAAATATGAGTTGGGTAATATCAATGGAGAGAGAGAGAGAGAGAGAGAGTTAATTTCCACTCTTTCCCATCAGATAACCAAAAAAGAATCACTTCACTTACCCATTGCTCCAATTTTTGTGGGATTCCTCCAGCTGAGTTTTCACATAAAAATTATGAAACCTTTAGTAACCAAGCAAGTTTGGCACTAAATAATTTCCAAGAAAAAAAATTCAGAACTTTTGAGAAATTATTAAAGTGTATTTTAACAAGTTATTTAAAAAAACACACACACACACACACAACCTTACAAAAATTTTAAGGGTTATGTCAAAGAATCTTAGGAAAAAATATATTAAACATTCGGCATCAAAAGTGCTTAAACCCTGCTATTCTATTATAGTAGTACTCAAGTCTAAGCAAAATTTCATTATTTACCCATGTTTCAAACTTTGGGTAAATTACTCTCAAAATATTATTCTTATTCTGAAATAGACAAAAAAATGCAGGCCACTTACGTACTCATGAATTTTCCTAAAAATTTGAAAAATTCCTGAAAATAAAAATTTCAAAATTTCAGGAAATTCCACCAAAGACTTTCTCACAAACCCAAATTATATATGTATGTATGTATATGATGTATGTATGTATATGTATGTATGCATGTATATGTATGTATGTATATAATGTATTTTGCAGCAAAGAGTACAGGGTCCTGTAAAGTAAGAGCCACCAGAACTTGCACGGCAAAAGTGGGCTTGCTGGGTGGTGGGGGAGTGTTGTGGGGGAAGAGACTTATACTAAAGCTTTTAAGCAAAGTATATCTGAAGCTTCTTCTTCTCTTTGGTTCCTTTCACACACTTTCACTCTTTCTACTTCTTATTGTTTCTTGTTAACATTGTAAGCAAGAAAACAAAAGAAAAGAGAAATAGTGTTTGCCAAGTCTGAAGAGTCACTTATTACTCCGCCACATATAACCCCACCACCCACTTTCTCCTATTTCTATGGTTTTCTCTCATTTGCATAGAAGATCTGTATCCCTCAGTGGAAGGTGCAGGAGTGATGGGTAGCTGTTAGTTTTGAGGAGGAGAAGGAGGAGAAGGAGGAGGAGTTTTTTTTGCAAGTGCAAGTTTTGAAGAAAGGACTTTGTTGGTGTGCAATTTTTTGAAGAAGGGTGGGGAATTGTTGAATTGCAAAAAGGTTTGCAAAGGTGGTAGCTTTTTTTGGTTTTGGGTTTTGGTTTGTTTTGTTTTGCTTGATTTGCAGTTGATGGTTGTGAGCTTGATCAGCAGTTTGAGCATTTGAGATACAGTTAATAGAGAAGTGTGTTTAGGAATGGCAGAACTAGCCAGGTACCCAAGTCTTCTTCCATTTACTGGTAAGGTGGATGGCCCTACTGCAAGAGCTGCTTCAGCTGCTCCTGCCAAACAAGACAAGGATCATGCTTTGTGGAGAGAGAAGAGCCTCCGCCGTCTTTTCAGCATAGGTCACATGTGAGTGATGATGATTGTTCATGATGATGATGATGATGATGATGATGCTTGTCCCCCTTTGGATTTCAGAAACTTCAGAAACAGAGCTCCATTGACAGAGCTTGAATGTCAAGAAACTCTCTCTCAATGTTCTCTGCAATGAACAAACAGCTGGGCATTACATTTTGGGTGGGGGCCATTGTGGGTGTGGAAGGAAAAAGGACTTAGGAAGTGTAGAGACAGAGACAGAGGTGTTGGAATAATGTTGTTCTTTTTGTGGGTTTTTTTGTTGTTGGGTATATGTGCAGAGAGCATGAGAATGAGCTTGAGCAGAGTACCCGTGAGCATATTGTCAAGGATTCTATGGAAGTATTGCGCTCAAATGATCGTGGTGGTTACACTATCCCTGCTGAAGGCCTCTATCCATTCCAAGTACAAATCTCTTTCTTACTCACCTCCCTCTCTTAGAACCCGAAATTTGTTCATTGCTCAAATCAAGTTCTGCTTATCCTCAAGTTTGAGAATTTTAGGGTTTTTGATTCTAGCCTCAATCAAAAAAAAATCCTGCTTTCTTCAAGAACCTGAAAGCTGCAATCAAAAACTTCAGCTTCTTCCAATGCTTTGATCCCCATGAGTGTCTCAAACCTGTTTTTTTGGATTCTTTACTCTCAGATAAGTCCAAATCTGAGCAAACTCATCTTCTTTTCATTTGCAATCCCAGACATCAAAATAATTTTTCTTCTTGAGTTCCTAGAGTGTACAACTTTTGCCAAATGATTACAAGTCAGTCACAGGTCTCGGAAATTCTGGACTTTTCTTTGATTGGATTTCTTGACGGTGTAGGTTAGAAAATCTTGATGGATTCTTTTGTTTGTTTGTTTGGATTGTTCAAAGTGTTGGGGAGGTTTGGAATCTTGATTAGTAAACACTAAACACACACATGGGGTGGGGCGGTTTTTGTGCAGTGGAACTGGGATTCAGCCATAGTAGCAGCAGGGTGGGCAGTGTTTGATGAAATGAGAGCATGGGAGGAGCTGGAAACCTTGTTCTCAGATCAGTGGAAAGATGGTATGGTGGCATCTATCAACTTCCACAAATTCTCAAAGACATACTTCCCAGGGCCAGAGATCTGGGGCACTCCAGAGAATCCCAGTAAGACCAGCGGCATCTCACAGCCCCCTGTGGCTGCTCTTTCAGCCAGGTTCATGTACGAACACACCGCACATCCAGTGGAAGCAAAGGAAAAGATTGAGGATCTGTTTCCGAAGATCTTAGCTTGGCACAGATGGTGGTACAAGGTAAGTACTTTGCTGGGTTTTTTCTCCTTGGCATCGCAGTCATTTTGCACATGGATCCTTTTTTTGCCAAAGTTTTCCAAAGCACATCCAGCCACTGCTCTAACAATTAATTACTTTGGTCAGTAGTTGAACCTCAATGCATCTGAGCATCAGAAAGTCCTTTTTCTGCTGCTGCTACAGATGTAGACACACTTGCAGGTCCCTTGCTGATAGAAACATGAGTGATGTGTAAAAAACAGGCACGTGATCCAAACAACACAGGGGTGGTGGCAATATTACATCCATGGGAATCAGGCATGGACAACAGCCCTGCATGGGATGAATCTATGACATTTCCAATTGACCCTAGCCTCCCACCTTATGAGAGGCAGGACCTTACACATGTCAATGCCAACATGCGCCCTACCAAAGACACTTATGATCGCTACCTTACACTCCTGTACAGGTATGAAATATAATAAAATCTCAGATCATGCACTGCACTCTGTATGCAGAAATTGCTACCGACAAAATCCAGTCTCAAGTTTTTGTACCTGCCTTTCTAATAATTTAGTTCATCATCTGCAGAAGAAAAAAAAAATGGGTTCTTTTTTTACTCTGGGGTCATGAGTCATGTTTGGGGGCAATGATTGGTGTGTTTTTCCACCATGTACTTGTGGCAGGTTCAAGCGAGAGAACTTCTATGACCCAGACAAATTATACGAGATTTCGCCATTCCGTGTCACTGATTTGTGTGTCAACAGCATCTTGTTCCGAGCAAACCGTGACTTGCGATGGCTGGCTTTGCAACTGGGAAAGACAGATGCTGTGGCAGAGATTGAAGGCTGGCTGGACAATGGCTTTGAAGGCTTCAAGAAGCTTTGGGATGAAGAGGCTGGCTTGTTTAAATGCCAGGACCAAATCACTGGGAAACTTGAGGATGCAGCAATTTCTGCAGCATTTCTACCTCTTTTTGCAGGTATTACTATTTATTCAACTTTTCTCACAACTAAAGACACCAAAATATTTACCCTGGAAAGAAAGGAAAAAAAAAACCCATAAGCCCATAAACCCTAACATGAATCCCAATTCCAGAAGTATTAAAGAAAGGCGGATTTTTATTGACATCATTCCTGGTTGTGTTGTGGGGGGAAAAAATAGGCGTGGCAACAAGGGAGCAAGCAGCCAGACTTGTAGAGAATCTCAGTACATGGTTGAAGCATGTGAAATACTCTGTGCCTAGCCTTGACCCTCAGGATCCACGGTTTGAGCAGCTTCGCTACTGGCGTGGCCCCATCTGGCTCATTATCAACTGGATGATTTCTAACGGCCTTCGCCACTATGGGTACATTGCTTTCTCTTGTGTGTGTGTGTGTGTGTTCCCAAACAAGCTTCTTTCTTTCTCTGGGAGGTTGTTCTCTCTCTCTCTCTTGTCCTGCTCAAAACCCATCCCTGAGGAACTGACTTAGAAGATGGGGGCTCTACACAAACCTGACCTTTTCTTTTTCTGGTGTAAAACTCTGATTTTATCTGCACAACTGCACAGGTATGATGAACTGGCAGATCGAATAAGGTATGACTCCATCGAGCTGACAAACAAGGCAGGTCTACGAGAGTACTTTGATCCTGTGACAGGGGATGGTGCAGGTGGTACAAAATTCTCATGGACTGCAGCAATGTGCTTGGGTTGGCTAGATCGAAATGCTGTCATAGCCATTGGGCATAAGATGAGTGGCCACAAAGACTATCTCAATTGACAACAACAACAACAACAACAAAAACGACCCAACCTCCAACCCAAACAATGAGGCTTGAGTCTTCTCAAAATTTGCAGTTATAGACAAGAATTTGGTTGATGGATAGAGAGATTGAATGCCATGATGGCTGATGACTCATGAGCCACATTCCATTGAGCTAAAGCTTTCTTTGATTATCTTGATTAATTCCATTCTTCTCTTCTTGGACAAGATGTGTGCATCAGTCTTCTTTCCATTCCATGTTGGGTGAAAACCCAAATGTTGTCATAAGTTATATAACCAGGATCGAAACCTAAACCCTAAACCCTAAAACCTTAAAACAAAACCCTAAACCCTATAACCTACCACACCTAGGCAATAGTATTGTGGTTCTCAAGGTGGGTATTTGAGAACCTATTCACCTGGTGTTGGTTAGGCCTAGAGTTAAGGTTCCCAAGGTTAAGGTTAAGTTTTGTAGGCAATGAATGATTTTTATTTTTATTTTTTAATTTAATTTTTAAAATTATGTTTATTAGTTCCAAAATTGTAACCTGAGTCAAAGAGCTACCTAGTGTCACATACCTGGCTTTTATGATGAGATTGGAGAGAACCCATTTCACAAATGTTGGGTGGGGGAAGGGAAATGAATATTATTATTAAAATTTCTAATTTTATTATTATTTTAAACTACTGGGGTTATATTATTATTATTATTAAAATTCGAAATTTCTAGACCCAATTGTTATCAATTTCCTTGTCCAACTAAAATCCCCAATTATCAATTAACCTCTTTTTTTAAAAAATATTATTGATTTGTTAGGCACAAGGATTGGTTATTAATGTCACCTTGGGAAACCACCTAGTATATTGCTCAAGTAGGTTTTAGGGTTTTTCTTTTTCTTTTCTTTTCTTTGTTCCCTTCTTTTTAGCAAATACATGTTATTATTCAAGCCAAAGAGGAGATAAGCTACTTAATCTCTATGAAATCTCCAATTCCAATATAGTAAATTAGAATGCGAAGGTGCAAAAAAGTACACTAAATGAATTTTAGGGTTTAAGGATTGATAACCAACTTGGATGAAAAATTTACCCATGGATCAAATGTAATTATATATTTCTTCATGAAATAAATCAAAAATATAATTACAACATTGTGCCATGACCATATGATGTGTTATAACCTATTTGCAAACATTTCATTCATTCATTCATTCGACATTTGTGTTATAACCTATTTGCAAACATTTCATTCATTCATTCATTCGACATTTGTGTTATAACCTATTTGCAAAC
>Ga0116230_10005925_pt1 | contig 12014 bp, 11 predicted proteins | sample S1TSphfallax_3_FD_88678 | JGI IMG/M metagenome (GOLD analysis project Ga0116230, IMG submission 88678) | Host-associated microbial communities from peat moss isolated from Minnesota, USA - S1T2_Fd - Sphagnum fallax MG | ecosystem: Host-associated > Plants > Peat moss > Unclassified | place...
CGGGACTCCAACTAAAGGTGCTCCAACTATGCACTAACCACCTTGTGTGGGTTGTGTGCAGGCCCGTGTGAGTGAGTGAAGCTTGTCAACTCTTCCTAGTCCCATCTCGGAGCTCCAACACGCCCCTCTACCCCTCAAAGTGTTGTGAGCTAGGGAGCGTGCCCTGACTCTTCCTTCTTCCATTGTCTTTCACTTGGACTCACATTTGAGTCCTTCAAGGAATTGGGAGTGCGTCACAATGTGTCCATTTCATGCCCTTTAGTATCTATTATTCTTATATTTCATTGCACTCCTACATAGACCTTCAGTTCAAATGTGAAACACTCAAAACATTTTCTAAGCTTCAATTGATATTTGGATGTAAAATTGATTTTTAAATATGTAATGTATTTAAACAATCGTGTGGACAATTTAAACATGTTTATATCTTAACTTATGTGTATTTTAAAAATTGGATTAGACATTAGACATATTGGATGTATTTAATTTTGTGCATGTTTCACCATGTGAAAACTATGTGGCTATGTTGATGGCCTAGTGAATTTCCTTGTGAACATCCTCCATACCTATACATTATTTTTGTTACAGGTTGCTCAAAAGCATTATAAAAAAAATTTTATCATCATCCCATATATCATATAATATTACAAGTAATTAAAATATCCCCATCATTCACTACCTACATATCTACATCTACTATCTCGAGATCTCTTCTTTCTACCATCGGGAACATATCCATATATGGTTGTGTTCGTGAGAGTTTTTAATGGTTGCTTTTCATATTTTTCATGACACTTTGTCTCAACATTAGTTCATTTGATTTTTTCAATATTCAATTTCAATGTTCAACTTTAGCCAATATTCATTTTAACACTTACATTGTTCCACAATTTATTACAAACAATGGTATTCTTCTTCCTCCTTCAGTTGTTGATCCATCATTTCTTTCAACTATCATACACATCTTGTGGTTTTGGGGTGAGCCCTATCATCTGACAATTCACCGATGGTTTTAAAATTTTGTTCCTTAAATCTTGTGGCAACCAGGCTTGCTTGCCTAGAGTTGCATAAAATCATCTTTGAGGTTTTAAGAATTCTATTGATAGCAGGTTTCCAAGGGTTATTAAATGCTTTGTTAGCAAATCGTTGAGTAAACCTGTGAAGAAGTGTTTTGGAATGGGCTTTTTCAAATTTGCACATTCTTTAGAAAAATCTATGGCACATGTAAACATGGTCCAGTGATAGTCTTCCATATCCTCCTTTATAATGTTTATAGTTTGTTTCAATATTGTAATTTTTTTTTGTTTATCTTTGCATTCACCCATTGCTAGGCTGCCCATTCATTTATTTGTCAATTGTTCTTAATTCCATTCTTTTCTCCATGTTCTGATTTCTAGCAAATGTTGGAGGGGGAGTAACTGACTATCATATCTTTGACATTCCCAAGGTTTTATTGTCATCTCACATATTCTCTCAAGTATGCTTAAAATTAATGTATATTCAATCATTGATTCCAATGAGTTTGGTGTGAAAATTGGTGAAACTTTTCCTGTTGCCATTATAAAATAGAGGCTTACTGTATAGATCGGGCAAATTAATAGTATAGGAAAAAAATGCAATTTGATTATGCAAGTAACAAGAATCATGTTAAACACTAAAAGTTGAGAGAATGAACGAAAGAATCTTTTTAAAAATTGTTCATTATTGTAAGCAATGTGAAGTGTCATGGGTTGTTTCATATTGTCTTTGTTCCTAATAAGCACATGCCTTTTAGTGGTGAATAGTCAATGTTCAAATTAGCACATATCTCTTGGTGGGTCTAAAGGATTATTTAACATTTTGCATGGTTTAGATGTTGCAGAGTTTGAATATATTTCATGTTAAGGAAATATGAAATATGGCTTTAAATTGTGACTTGAACATTTCATTTGTGGATTTGTTTTGAAAGAAACCAACATAATTTGTTTTCGACCCTGTTTTTATATTCAATTTTCTGCAAAAATAACATTTGTTGGCAACATTTAGAATAAAGTTCATCCATAGTTTTATCCAGACATATCATTCATCCATGGACATGTGGCAAAATATTCCTCCGCGTCAACAAAGATTTTTTCCTACACGTCAAAGAATATTTTATTAATATTCTATCCACATGGACAAAAGATTTAAAAAAAGATTCTTTCAAGTTCATTTGCTCATGTTCATTTGCTCATGCTCGTGCTTACAAACTCGTGAACTGGCATCCTTCAATTTTTCTGCATCCAATCTAGTGGCAACATTCCCTTGGAGTAATTCAACATTGTTATCTTGGTAGATGTTTTCAAGAAATGCCAAAATAAATCCTTCAAGACTTGGCATTCCCTCATATCGGAGACTTTTTTTCACTACATGTATAAGGTTAATAATCTTCTATTCCCCATCCTTTATGTGATCTAATCCCCTCATCTCATCTTCTTGTTCTTTTGGAGTTTGTTTAATCTTTTTTATTCCTATTCTTCTACTTGCAACGAAAGATATCTTCACCTACTAATATGGCAGTTAAGCTCTACTATGATGAAGTTCCTAACCCCATAGAAAGGTCCATAGCCAAACTTCAAGAACATACGGAGAAGGCCATGGAGCTCTAATCTAAAAGGAACATTATTTAGCTTTTTGTAAGCACCTTATGGTTTGTGACTTAACTTTAGGTCCAAACTTCCTTAAGGAAATTCAGGTTCACTATGACATGAATTCAAAGCGAAAAATGTTCATTGAGAAGCTTCAAATGTTGGCATACTCCTATGTGACTCCATAGCAACAACTCAAGACTTGGAATGAATCCAATGTGCCTAAGGAGGCCAAGAAATTCCTAAAGCAAGGATTCTCGAACCAATAGTTTGAGAAGTGGCTCCACAAGGCCACTTTATGGCACCATGTATGATTTCTTCCTTTCTCTACCTTGTTTTTTTGCATATTTTTCATTGGCTACTGATCCTTAAATTGTTTAATGCAGTTGTAGGCCGAGGCTTTGAAGCTTTATGCCACTATAGTCACAGATCTTGGCTTGACTATGCAAGATCTTCCAAAAGTTGTCTTGCTTACCTTTTACATTTAGGAGCGGTGACAAGTTCCCTAGGAGATCTATTTCTTTCATGAGTTCAAGCCAAAGGATGGAATGCATAGAAGAAAATTTTGGGAATGACAAATAAGAGGGAAGGAGGCCTTTAAACAAATGTTTTACAAATTTTCCACTCATTTCCTTCTACTACATCCACTATTCCCCTACTCTCGGTGCTGAGAGTATAACATGAAAAATATTTTAAAATTCAAATCTTATTATTGCATGTATTTCTACCATGTCTTTCTTATGATGGGAGCCATTAATTAAGTCCCCCCATTCTTTGGGATTTAACGTGATCTTAAAACAAACAACACCATGTTTCGTAAGGAGTTTCTCAAGGACTTGAACTCCTTGCACCTTGTTAATTATGGGTGGTATTTTGACTACCCAAAAGAGAACATTCTGGCTTCAAAATTTTCATTACGTGACAAAATTGAACCAGGATTCCAAGAAATCCTTCAAATGTTTACAAGTCCTCAGATGTAAAAGGGGAAGAAGAAAGGGTTTGCTTTGGGAAAGAGAAAACAAACTAAGGAATCTAGACCTAATCAATGATAGGAATTTAGTAGGGAGGTTCACTTGGATGCAACTTTAGCTCTTATTCTTGATCTAAATGCTTTGGAACAAATTATTGGCTCCAAGTTGCCTCACCTCAATCTCCTTTTTTTTCTCTATTGGAATACTAAGCTTGGATTTTGAAAGCATGCACCCACTTCACTTCACCCCTGCTCAGCCAACTCCCTTTGTACTGCCACCTTGCAAACCCTTTGTGACGCGCCCCCACACTCCTGGAAAGACTCAAATGCAAGTCTGAAAATGAAAACAACAAAAAAAAGTAGTTAGGGTACACTCTTTAGTTCACAACATTTCAGGGGTAAAGGGGCATGCTGGAACCTCAAGATGGGGACTAGGACGAGTGACAAGTAGGTCAATTATTCACATGAACCTACACAAACCAAACAACATTGTTTAATGTATAACTAAAGCACTTTTGGTGCATGGACGAACCAGGGGCATACACGAACTCATAAAACTCATCATAGCCCAAACTTGGGGGAAACCACTACCTTCCCCTTTATTGTATTTTTTTTATTAACCATGGGGGCTACATCTAAATGTCATTTTGTCCCAAGACTCCCAAGTTGGGAGCCCCAAAACTTTTGAAATTGGGACTCTCGAAACTTTGGAAGACCATAATTTGTTGTGTAGACCTTCAATTGAAGTGAAGTCTAAAACAAAGTTGCAACCCTCATCGAAATCTTTTTAATGATATCTTGCACACCACTTGCATGCACGTATTTCAGGGCGATTCATGACTTTTAGTGGGCACAAATCAAATTGGCACTTTTATTCCCGACCATTCTTTTGGCCATAACTTGTGTTTTAAGTACTCAAATGGGTCATGGGAGCCCATTTTGGATATTTAAATTTCAAAAGTTTTTCAATGGTATAAAAAAAATTTTAATCCAATGAGTTTTAACCTCTGAAATACCTTTTTGAAGACTTTGGACTCCATGAGGACTCCAACTCCCAAAATGGAAGTCCACTTGGGAATGTGTGGGTTCATTCCCTCACATTCCTAAGAGTGCAAATAAGGCTCCTAAATTGCACTATCAGCCCACACCTTTCCATGCCATTGCCTTGGTCGTAAATTTAAAGCTAGAATCATGACACCCTAGATGGCATTTGTCACATCCCTGGCCTTGGGCTCGTGACCAAGGCAAGGGCTTGTAAAGGTGTGAGCCAAGAGTGAAGCCTAGGAGTCACATTTCATGCTCTGGAAAGTGTAGGAGAATGTGAGGGAATGAACCCACACACTCCCAAGTGGGCTCTCACTTTGGGAGTTAGATTCTTTATGCACTTTCAAATTTTTAAAGGACGATTGCAACGATCAAAACTCATTGGATTGAAGAGTTTTCATACCATTGGAAAGTTTTTAGAATGTAGATGTCTAAAATGGGGGTTTGCATGATTCATTTGGGCAGTTAAAACATAAGTTACGACCAAAAGGGGGGCTAGGAGTCAAATTGTCAATTTGATTCCCGACCACTAAAAGTTGGGAATCGCCTTGATTTACTTGCATGCAGGTGGCATGCCATATATATTTGGAAAGATCTTGATCAAGGCTACAACTTTGCTTCAGACCTCATCTCAATTAAAGGTCTGCACAAAAAATTATGGGCATCCAAAATTACGAAAGTCCCCATTTCGGGAATTTTAGGACTCCCAATTTGTGAATCGTGGGACAAAATGACATTTGGGTGTAGGGCTCGTGACTAAGCACAAAGAATACTATAAGGGGGAAGGTGGTGGCTTCCCCCAAGTTTGGGCCATGGTGAATCTTGTGAGTTTGTGTTTGCCCATGGTTCATCCGTGCACCAAAAGTGCTCCATGATGCACTCCTAAGTTCCTTGTTGAACCCACTTGAGGGTCCAAGTGTGTTGAATTGCGGAAATAGGGAACTTGGAGGCGCTCCCGACTTCCAGCACTAAAAAGGGGGTAGAGGGGCGTGCTAGAAGTCTCGGGATTAGACTAGGAAGAGGGACTAGATTATCAAACTTGAATCTACATCCAAAACCAACCACAAAAGGGTTAGTTCACATTCGGGAACACCCTTGGGTGTTGGGACAAGCCACAGGCACTTTGACACACTTGACTCACCACGGCCCGGACTCGAGGGAAGCCACCACCTTCCCCCATATAGTATTATCTGCGTTACTCCGCATAGGCTACATCCAAATGACTCTTTTTCCCGAGACTCCCAAGTTGGAGTCCCGAAACTGTCCCGGGTTGGACTCCCGGGACTTTGGACACTCACAACTCTTGGCTCCAACCTCCAATTGGAGTGAGGTCTAAACCAAAGTTGTAGCTCTCCTCGAGAGCTTTCCAATGCCCCATAGCACTCCATCTACAGACGTCGGGAAGAGGTCGATTCCCGTCTTTTAGTGGTCGGGAGTCAAATTGCCAATTTGACTCCCAGCCCTTCTTTTGCCCATAACTTGGGCTGCAGATGTCCAAATGACCAATGCGAGGCCATTTTGGACATCTACACTTCAAGAAATTTCCAATGACACCAAGAACACCCCAATCCAAGGTGTTTTGGCCTCTGCTGTCGAACTCTAAACATTCAGGAGTCCCAGAGGACTCCAAATCCCCAACTTTGGGAGTGTGAGTTTCATCCTCACACTTAGCCCCAAAGTGGGGTTGCGACACTCCAATTATGCACTAACCAACTTGTTGTTTGGTTTGTTCAGGTCTGTGTGAATAATTGACTTGCTTGTCATTCATCTTAATCCCAATCGCGGAGCTCTAGCATGCCCCTCTACCCTTGAAGTGATGCGAGCTAGGGAACGTTACCCCAACTCCTTATCCTTCCATTATTTTCACTTTGGACTCGAAGTTGAATCTATCAAGGAGCTTGGGGGTGTGTCAGCATTATATTACATTATCATTTTCATGGCTAAGTATTATGAAGGAGAGGGTTGATTCTAAGAAGTGGTTGCATGCGTTTGAAAATATCTCTGTGTTCATTCATGAAATTAAGCCATTTCAATGCCTTTTAGCTTTCTTTGATAACTTCCATTTCAATGGCTTGTTGATTCTTACTTCTTCCCACTAATGTGTAGGTTAATCCCAAGGACAAGGTCAACCTTGTTATTGATGACATTCTAAGGAATGTTCCTATCCCTTTGGTTTCTCCTAATTCCCCAAAGAACCCCCTTTGGAACAAATAAGGGGAAGATTGGATAGTATCCATTTTTTATTTCGCAAGAATTTTTTTGATTACTAATGGGGTTGTGCTTCTTCTCCACCCAAATGATCCCCAAATTGTCAAGGAGATCAAGTTTTATTCGGAGCTACAATTTTTAGATTCATATGAAGTGGGCAATCGTCAATTCTTTCCCACTTGTAAGCTTAGAGGACCCCCCCTTGTAGATATGGGCTCCCATATTTTCTCTTCTTTCTTTGCATCCATTTCCCAACTTACTTTTTTCAAATATTGTGTCTAGAATGTTGTAAACCCTCTTGAGTTGGATGACTCTAGTTAAGGCTTTTTATCTTGGCTCCTCCTCAATGAATTTGTCTTTTTTTCCCCTTTTTTCTAAGGATTCCTTGCAAAAAGGTATCAATGTTCCTGAAGAGGATGTCTTTTACAATTGGATGGACATGTCCTCCATGTCTATGTCAAATACTGGAAAGCCATTTTGACTAGCCAAGGAATTCCATCCACTCACCCTCCAGGCCTTCATTGAGGTGTGCTCTAAAGCATGGTCTTTTGTTGTTGACTTGTCCACCTCCACAAATTTGCTTCCTCCCCTCACGCTAGCTCTTACTTTGTTTGCTTGCTTCTAATCTTGCTTCTAGTCTTGGTTTTCATTTTCATTCCTTTTATAAGCAACAACATGAGGGCATGTCATGCCCTTCATTGTCATGTTTTGACTTTGGAGCCAAACATGGATGTTTTTCAACTTTGAATCAAAATCCCCACATTGTAGAAGTGGTTGTGCACAAATTTGCAACTGAATTCTCCTTGCAACTTGATGTTGATGCAAATGGTAGCATGTAATGCATTAAACAAAAGCCAATACTTGTGAGTTTGGTGTAGAACATAATGTTTCACCATGGGTGTGAGAGTTTATGATAGCACAAGCAATTGCCCATGTCAATCTAGATGGCACCCTAACTTGTAGATGAAAAGAATGCTTCCAATAACAAATGATTATAGCATTGGCATATTCCAAAGTTTCCTAAAAGAAGACCACTTTGTTTGCAAATAAGGTTTTCACAAAGGTCTTGAGCTTCCAAGTGGGAAATCTTACCTCCATGCATGCCTTGTCCTACTTTTGTCTATCTTTACTAGATTATTTAATCCAAGTAATGGTCTTTTACAAAATGGATTATGCATTTTTCAATGACACATCCTTCATGTTAACACAAAGCTTTGTGTTGTTTGTGGCATATTGGCATGCTTTTGACATTGCATGGCCAAAACAAAAACCTATGAAAGATTGTTCAAGTTATAAAGGGGCACATGTAATCATTGAAGATAGTGTTGTTGCTAGGGTGTTGGGGTTAAAGCTTTCATCTTTGACATATGCTATCGCCTTGTCCATCAATTGGAATTTCCCAAGCAAGGGTTTCACAAGTTCTATTAAGGTTGCCCCAAGTGTGTTAGGTGCCTTGAATAAACCAATAGCTACATGTTTTGGCACCCAATGTTCATCATTGAAATTCATAACCAATGCAAATGTATCAAAACATACATTTCCATGGTTTTTGTAAACAAGGTGGGAATGTGATCCTTCATTAATTGCTTGCAAGAAAGAAAACAAATGTTAGGATCTAGCCACATCACTAGTCTTCAAAACCAAGGTGACTCCACACATGATGGTTATGCTTCATAGTTTTTTGTAATGAAAAACACAAGGTCTTCCACAAAGTTGAGTTAACGAGGGTTGTTTTTTTGGTAATCTCTTTGATTGGGTGAATGCAAGCTTAGGTGGTTCATAATGTGGCACATGAAAACATCACCCACAATCCATTTCCTCTTTTTTTGAAGCCTTGGAAGGATTGAATAATTGAACAATCTAGTAGATTTCAAATAATTGTTTAATCTACTACTTGGGCCCAACCAAAAAATATTGCTTTAAGCATGTGTGCACAAATTCAACATAAAAATGAATAATTTTCCATAATGATATGAACTTATGAATATACCCAAATTTTAACACTAACAAAAAAGAACAAAAAGTCCATTGAGAATCACTTACAATTGACATGTTGTAAAAATCTTAAAACCTAATGTTATTGACACATTATTTAACTAAAATGGAGTCCTTAACAATTATAATATTAACCATTGAACCATTTTGAAGTTCATATAAGAAACCTACTATTGGGGTGAATAATCCATTCAACTCATCTTATAAGTCCATAGATATTTTAATTTTGTAAATTAATATGCATAATAAAAATTTATATCATATGCATACTCAAGTTAACAATCCCAAAGTAAGTCCTTATTGAAAAATTCTAACATGTAAGATACAAATTAATTATTAAATTTGCATTCATATCATAGAAACTACCATTTTGACACCAATAGGGAGACACCTTAATTTCCATCAACTTGATCACCAAAAACAAACTAATGATGCTTGATGTATGAATAAGGTTTTTCTTCTTACATTCCTTCTTACCCCTTTCCCCCCCACCCTCACCACCTTGATCTACAAACATTGATTCAAGGTTGTATCTAGTAAATTCATTTGGGAGTTCATTCGACAAGTGTTTTTTCATGGAAGTGTTCCACATGCATAATTATATTTTAGTTCAAACCTTCCCTAGATCTTGTGGTGTTTTGTGCACTTTGTGAAGGCTCAAGTGATGAGGAGCTACTTTGGCACATCATGTGCATCATTGTTTGCACAATTTTCATGTCAATTTTAGAGTTTTGATCTTGGAAAAGGAGAAAAAAACTAATAAAATTTGATCAATATTGAGGCACCCAAAAGCTTTAGTTTTTTTCAAGAGACATATATAGAAGGTTCCATGTCATTAGTTCTTCTACAACTTGAATCTTTTCTAGAGTTTTGGTAGTTTATCACCCCTTTGAGGTTGTGGCATCACCTTGTTCAATCATGAGCCCAATATCACCAACTTTTGATTCATGAACAATATAATTTGATACACAAATCATTGAACTCCATGTTAATCAATATTATTTGATGAATGGTAGAGATTTAACAAGGCAAGATGAAGATGGTTGATTGGTTGGACATGATTAAAACATTTCATGAGTTTGATTTTCAAATTACTTGTGAAGGGAAAAGACTTAGGATGTAGTTTTGGAATTTGATGAAGAGAAGATGTTGTTTTGTTTTTACACGCAAAGATGGACTTAGAGAGTTGTTGGAGATAAAATAAAGACACAATATGTAGTTTAGAGTTTTAAACCATGGATTTTCATGTTTTCATTTATGATTTCTACACTTTACACTATATATGTTTGATATGTTCAATTTTGATTAAAAAGGATAATAGAATATCAATGAGAAAATAATGAGCATATTTTGAAATTGTTGTGTTCCCTAAAAGAATCATGGAACGTTGATCACAAATTTTGCTTATTTTAGGATAATTCAAAATCTAGGAAATAAGGGAACAATAACTTTAATAAGAAAATTATGTGAATACAAACTACATATATAATTGAATGAATGGAAAAAATAGATTATATGTGTTGTAAGCACTATTGAGAGTATAAGTTGAATTGTTTTAAATAGGCAAAGAACAATTTTGTGTAGAATTTATGCCTACCATTTGGTGACCATTTTGGGGACAATTTTTTTTCTTAAAACCAGTACGATATAAAAAAGGAGGAGATTTAATAGATGGTCATTGCATTATTTTTTCAATCTCTTTTTCTTTAATAATGTTTCATGAATCAAAAACATGAGGCCCTATGGTTGTTAAAAAATTGTAAATTATATATTCTATGTACATTGATTTTATTCAATGCTCCTCATCTAACCATTGGATCAAGATTAATTTTGATTCAAAATGAACTTAGAGTTCCAAAATGTTGTTGTGCAAATTCTAATTTTTTTGCTTGTGTTTAGGTTGGCCAAAGGATGCCATAAAGATTTTAGCTTACTATGTACTATAATACTTGTTATACATCACATTTTTTGAACAAAAGTGGCTCACCTTTAGTGCGTTTTCACCCCAAAGCTCAAAGTTGGCCCCATGGATTTATGATCCTCAACTTTTGGCACCAAGAGTAAGGAAAAAGAATGTGATAAAAATAGGGACACATGATGATCAACAATGGCCGCTATGTAGTAAGGAGCTCTTGTAATCTTTTCAATCACTAATTGCAAGGCTAGCTTTTAGATTTGTGAATTAAATATGTTTGTGAAACCTTCATTCTTTCGCAAATTAAAGTTTAGGAGTCATTTACACAAATCTTAACATCAAAGTTCTAGCAGTTTGGACATATCTTAAACATTTGGACCATATTGCCACCCAAAAAGTTGAAAACTAGCCATCAAAACCTTGACTCCTTAAAGTGGGACATTCAGTAACTTATTTGTGTAATTCAACAATTTTCGATCCTCTACTCTTAATACCAACAGTAACAAAATGTGGGGGAAATGATAGAGATAAATATTGGAAAAAAATGTAAAGCCATAATTATTGATTGTGTGCCTTCAAGCATTCAAGTTAAATTTTGGAAATGTAACACAAAACATGGGATTTTTTCAATTTCTTGGAACAATGCAATTGTCCCAAAGCATTCATTAGGAATCATAATAGTTATTGACATATATATTTGGCAAGGCCACATGCGTGAAACCGAGATTGTCGTATTATAAGAATGGAAGATATTTCTAATGGAAAATATATGTAGGAAAATAGAGAATTTGCATGAAAATGGTGGTGATGAAAAAAGGAAAATAAAAAATAAAAATGTTATGTAGGAAATTGTAACACAAGAATCAAAACGAGAAAAAAAAATCTTTATTAAAATTTTCCACCTCACTTGAAGATCACATAAAGGTTCATTGTTGCAACCTTAGCCTTGGGCTCATGACCAAGGTAAGGGCTTGCAAAGGTGCGGGCCAAGTATGAAGCCCGAGAGTCACATTTCATGCTCCTGGGAGTGCAAGAGAATGTGAAAGAATGAACCCTCATACTCCCAAGTGAGCTCCCATTTTAGGAGTTGAAGTCACGGTGGATTCTTGAATCTTTAGAGAGCAATTGCAGGGGTCCAAACCCATTGGATTGAGAAGTTTCTTATATCATTGGAAAGATCTTGAAACTTAAATGTCTAAAATGGGCTCCCATGACCCATTTGGACATTTAAAACATAAGTTATGGCCAAAAGAAGGGCCAAAAGTCAAATTGCCAA
>Ga0116230_10005926_pt1 | contig 12013 bp, 4 predicted proteins | sample S1TSphfallax_3_FD_88678 | JGI IMG/M metagenome (GOLD analysis project Ga0116230, IMG submission 88678) | Host-associated microbial communities from peat moss isolated from Minnesota, USA - S1T2_Fd - Sphagnum fallax MG | ecosystem: Host-associated > Plants > Peat moss > Unclassified | place: USA...
CACCTCGCTTCTATGGGATTGAAAAGTTTTCGACTGCCATAGTGTTGGTGACACGTCATGAAGGACGCACAAACACGGTGACAACCCTGCCTTATTATACCTAAAATGTATAGGCACACCACAAAAGTAATTAAATTACTATTAAATTTGTAACTAATTGAACGTAAAAGCCTATTTTTTAATGAAAATCCAAGAAGTTAATCAATATGAAAGGATGTACAATTTAGTAATTGCACCATAGTCACAAAAATAGTAAAAACACTAAAAAGATGGTTACTAATTGTAAAAATTATAAAACATAGTTACAAATGACGGACAATCACATGTAATTGCAAATTGGATGGTTACTTAATACAAGATTTCTTGTAATGAGTTTGATACTTTGAATTGCAACCTTCACAAAGCGAATAACAATTTCACAATTGTGAGTTTGAAGATTTGGAGTGTCCACACACAAAACTTCAACAATAGTAACACCAAAAGAACAAATACAAAAATAAGATACCCACAAATCTTTCAACAATATGAATAGACAAGCTCAAATGGGAATCAAATAATGCACATCACGACACTCACAACACATCTTTCTAGGTGAGATGCAAGATTGACAAGTTTGTGTATGTCCAAAGTGGAAACAAAAACCTGATGGTTCTAGGTTACTATTAAGTAGCGGCAAATATGTTACTACTTACTATTAGGTATCAAGGGCATTGTTAGCTCAAAATACAATGGTCTAGATATCTTGCTCTAGACACATGCCTGGACATCTCAAGGATTGGACTTACTTGATTACTTCCCATTTTTGTTAATCATTAGGAAACAAAATCTATTTTTGGACTTGAATTTTGTCTTGATACCTTCTCTACATTAGAACATTTCTTGAACATTCTCTTGGACAAGAAAAAGTAGGTCAAAAGTAGTAAATTGAAAAATTGTGCAATTTACACACTTGAAAATACTTTTATGCCTAACAAGCACATTACTTGACAAGTTTGGACTTCTAGAATGTGCATCTAATATTCATAAAATGCACCACATTGTTAAATTTCTATTTCAACCATTTTATGACATACTTGTTCCATACTTTTAATTTTGAACATTTGTGCATACTTGCATAAAGTAGATTGCAAGTAGACCATTAATTTCAATTTTTCAACTTTCAAATCTAAAAAGGATAGCTACACAAGTATCCTAAACATATGTATATGTATTTCTTCAAAATAAACAAAGACTTTTCTACTTTCATTTGTGTATTTCAAAAGATTCAATTTTTGCACTATGAACTGATTTTTTTTTTGTACTTGATCATGCTTTGACCCTACCATATGAAAAAGGAGAAAAATTTATAAGTGACCATTGCATTATGTTTTCAATTTTCTTCTGTTTAGTAATGTTTCTTGAATCACAAACATGAAACCCTAGAGTCATCAAAAGAATATATGTTATATATTATGTGTACATTGACTTTATCCATTTAATTATTGGATCAAAATGATTTAAACTCAAAATGAACTTTGGGTTTCAAAATGTTGTCATGCACATTCTAAAGCTTTTCGCTCATGATTAGAATTGTGAAAGAATGCCATCAAGATTTGAGCCTATTGTTTACTATGATACTTGTTGTACATCACTTTCTTTGAACAAAAGTTGTGGGTCACCCATAATGTGCTTTCAACCAAAAGTCCATATGTAGTGTGAAAATGGTAGTATAATATGATATCATTAGTTAAATGAAGAATTGCATAGTGGTTAATGAACTACTAAAATCCATATCAAGAAAAATCATGTAAGAATTTTCTTAATAAACATATTAAGAGAAGTTTTTTAAAAATCCATCTAAAAATGATTAGGATATGGACTTATGAAAATGTGGACCATTTAAGGCCATTCAAAAGTTCATTACTACATATTAGGTGCATATATGTTATTTTTTAATACAAGGTTTTCTAATTCAAGTTAATTATCTAAATCTAATCACAAATTTGACATAATGTTGATTTTGTGGTGTGTTAAATGCATGACATTTTGCAAAAGATAATTGTGACACAAAAATAAAACTACCTTACAACCAATCCCATTATCACCACCACATGCTCAAAGCATCATTAAGGAATTAATGTCCACACGATTATATTTAACATATGTAGGGACAATAAAGGAGAGTCTATTTACAACCATTTGTGTAACTTACCGAGTCAATGGTTGAGATAGTTTATTAGTAACATTACATTGTGTTTGATGGCTATAGCATAGAACAATTGTTTCTCAATAAGTTAATGCATCTTGAAACGTATTAACCATTTTATTCAAATAATTATAATCAAGACAAATTTTAAATTTGTTGATCTCCAATTGTACATAACATGTTTAAGAAGAAAAACTGAACACAATAATGGAATAGGAACTTCCCTCATTCAGATTCCATCAACTAAATTAAAAATTCAAGCTACTAAAGATCATTTTCATTCCTTGGAATATATGAGATTTTGGTCCAAGGATTAAAAGGCATTTCTTCAATGTAAAACATTGTTTGAAAAGTCCCACATAGGTAGATAAGAGTGATTAGCCTATGCAATGGCCTCTTTCTAGGCTCCAAGACTTACAAGCTTTATTGGTGGATATCGACAAAGGTTGCAATTTGCAATGCTACTTATAAATAATTTTCAAGTTATCTTTATTGTCATGATGAAGCAAGTTTACTATTTCCTCAACCTTGAATCCTATACTTTAAATTCAAAACAATATGGGTGTAAGTGAAATAAAGTGAATATATTATGTACTTTGTCAAAATTACATGCAAGTAAACATAAAGTAACAACAAAAACCATTATAAAATTAAGGAACATTTAATGTTTTAAAGTATTTATGATCAATGATAAGATTTTTTTAATTAATGTGCATTAATTTTCAAATTTTGCATTGTAAAAAAAACATTCTTGATATTTTAAAATATATTTTGATGTTTACATTTACAATGTGGATTTTTGTTTCAAATAGATGTCAAGTAGGTTTTAACAAAGAGTTTTAAATGTGTGTGTATGGATATACATTTATATGTAAACATTATGACTACTTTGAATATATGATGATTTTCATATTGAGTGAAAGCATGGTAAAGTGGGGTAGTCGTTATCCTTTTTCACTGAACGAAAGTAGATTTATTATTATTTTTATTATTTAAAGTATTTTTTGCAATGTCATAATAATTGGGATGTACAAACCTTAGTAAATAAACCATGCGTGGTCATTTTTAATGTATTATATTATTATCACTTTTTAATTTTTTAATTGTAAGTTTATTATTTGCGGATGATATTATACACTTTCCAAATCAAATTTTTTGAAAATAATGTGTTATTAATGTTTTTAACATTGTCAATTTTGATACACATTTGTTGAAATTCATCAATTTTAAAACTATGACAATGTGGAGCCCTTCAAATGTAGCTTTTCCTTATGATAGGTCTAAAGGTGTTCATAAGCTACTTTTTTATATATGTGCAAAATGAAAATTTATGTTTGTAATTAAAAAACATGGCATAGACAGTGATTAAACATGCATCATATGCTTGAATTTTATAAATAATTTCCCATGAATGTGAAAAAAATTACTTTGTGCAATTGTGATAATAATACAAACTTTGGAAAGTAAATTGAAAATAGATTTTTTTAAACCTTTGGTAGAGGGTGTGGCCAAGTTCACAAAAATTCATTAGGTTTTCAATAAATTCTCCCAATTTCATTACACATTAAATTTGTTGAATTCCTTATGTTCCTAAGTGATTGGGACTAGTTGTTACAAACATAATGCATTCACTATTAGTGAATTTGCCATATTTTACAATATTTTATTATATGTTGTTAACAATATTATCAATATATGGTATGTATGCGGTCAATATACAATCCATATATGGAACTGTTAGTAGCAAGGTTTGAACCTTGGTTTCCCAAAAGACATTCCATCATCTTTAGCATCCAACCATCATTTTGCTTTGTGATAAAAGGTGTAAAAATTTGGATATATCACAATTACACAAGATTGTTTTACAAATCAAACTTTATCATATATTCTATTTTTCATATCTTGTTCATATGAAATAAATGAAAATTCATTCTTGAACTTTTTTCAAAGGTTTACACATATCTTTTTTAAAAACATAAAATTTCAAACCATTTAAAGGAAAACGCATTTGAATTGTGTTGTTTAAAAAAAACTCACAAAATATTTCTTTAAGAAAAAATATGATTTGACAAGTTCCATTTTTTTTTAATGCAAATGAATTTATGGAAAAAATAAATGAAATGTTAAAAAATCATGATCTTAATTAATAAAAACTTGTATTAATATTTCATATTAAATTATAAAATAACTAATAGTTTATGTGAACAAGTAATATTATATATTGTATTTTAGTTATATTATTTTGTAATGTATTGGTTATTACCTAAATTTAACCATTAAGTATAATGTCATGTTATATTTAGCATACATAAATAAATATTTGACATGCTTATATTTAATAATTTTATACATAACCATAATGAAATATAATAATTAATCACAAATTATAAGATTTCATTTAAAATTTTTAAAATTATTTGGATAATACAAAAAAATTAACCTTAGTGAATTAGTACCCTAGCAAATTGCTTCTACTAGACATGGGCAAAGTTGTTTCAAGTTTCACTCGAAGTGAAATGGTACAAGGGTATGGTCACCTAAATTGGTTTTAAGTAAAATGGCACAATGAAATGGTGATTTATGGTGGTGCAGTTCACTTTTAAAGCCCCATAATGAATTGGGTGGTTAAATTAAACCCCATTTTTGTAGTAATGAACATTGATACCACATTTTAAAATTTTTAAAACTTTTCATTTCACAATTGGGTCCAAATTATACTGCTTGCCCTTAAGATTGCATTTTTAATGAATCATTAAAATAATATATTCCATTGAACATGTTTCAAATCATGATTTATAAATTGATCATTAAGAATTTGATGACCCTCCTACCACTTGCTACCTACTTCATAGTCTTGTAGTGATATAAAATAAACATGTGAAATAAAAAACTTGATCAAAATTAAACACCTTTTGATGTTGTAGTCCATTGGTAAGGACTTGGATGATTGTGAAGGTGAAGGGTTCTTGATTCCTAATACTTGCAAGCTATGTGCATCGCTAAAGGGTTAGGGTAAGTAGGCTAGACTAAAGTAACATAGGTAGGTTACATAGGTTATGTAAATTAGGTTAAGTAGGTTAAACTACTACCTACCTACCTAGGTGCATGCATTTTTCAACCTACCTAGACTTATTACCTACCTATGTACTTACTTATTAGAATATATTTTAATAATAATCCAAAAAAATGATTTTAATTTAGGTATAAATTTGAGTAATGAAATGGTCTAGTGTTTGCCAATCATATTTTAATCATTTTTATATGACACTTTAGCATTATATAAGGCTTGTTCTCTATGACTTGTCCTTAAAGGTAGATGCACAATTGAGTGGCTCACTTTTGCAACAAAACAATGTTTTTTCCCTTGGTACCTTTTATTCAAATGCATATGGTAATCAATATATCTTTATATTTACTAATTGAAACTTGGATCTAGATTAGCAACTTCATTATGAAAAGAATTGTGTGATTGTTTATTGATAAAAAAACTCATTTACTAGTAGAAATGGACTTTTGAAGTTGAAAAATATGGATTGGTCATCTAACTAGACCGTCACAAAATGGAAAAATTTACATTGATTCACATTCCAAATTTTTTATTGGGACTCAATATATGATGTAGTATAAGATGATAGATTCATATAAAAATCTTTTCTTTGAAAACCTAAACCATTTTATAGTTAAAGACTTTGGAATGGTTAAATTTTGACCATATTTTCATAAGTTGACATGACTTGCACATTTATTTATTTTTTCAATTTCTTTGTCCCAGAAAAATATGTTTTAAAGAACTTTACATGGGTCATTATTCATTTAGACTTTGGGGGTTTTTCTTTTAAGACTTCCAAATTAAAAAAATGACATCGCTACATTAAATACAAGTTTTCACATAGATTTGGGAAGGTTTGTAAGTGATTGAAGATGTATTATTCAAATATTAGAATAATAATTTAAAAAAAAGTAACAACCATGTCCATTTGAATCATTTAAAACAATCTTGTATGAACTTATAAGGAGTGTAATTTATGTCGATATTGAAACACTCAATTCTGCATTCACCCTTAATGACTATAAGATGAAAAATGCCACGTCAAACATTCAATGATTGTTTGTCCTTTGTTATTCATTTATTACAATTAAAGGCCTTTAGTCATATAATGTATGGTATGACTACAAAATTAGTCATATATGGAATCATAGATTTTTTTTAAAATTCTAATGACTTGGAATTAGACGATAATTATTAGCGAAAGATAATTGATGCTTAAATTGAAAATAACTTTCACTTGAACTACAAAATTGTTGAATTTAAGGAGCATGATAGGTAGGGGAGGGGTGACAAGGACATCTTCATTGAACACCTTAGTGAGCCTAATGAAAAAGTAATTACCATCATGAGCCAAAATGGTAAATTAGTTGTGGAGGAAGGAAAGCAAGAAACTAAGGCGGTAGTGCTATTACATGAGGAGTTTTGGCAATCAAGGTAGATGGTAATGAAGCTAAAGACATAGGTTAGTTACCCAAAAAAAATGGTGGAAAATTTGTAGGCTCAAGTGGCTAAGTGGAAGAATAATGCAATGAAAATGGTGGTAGTAGATGTGAAACTACTTTACTTTCTTCAAAAAACATGTCTTGCTCAAGTTGGGGGCATTAGTATGGAGGTAGAAAATGGGTAAAAAGGAGGCCAAGTGGAATGAATTCAAGGCATAATTGAACGCTCTATTAAAAGCACCCCCTTTACCTTCTTCAGCATATGAAACCTCGTAATATCAATAACTAAAGGTGGTAAATCTTAATATTCTACTATTGTTTCAATTGTAGTTTTTTCTATTTTTATACATATTCAATTTTAATTATACAAAATCTATATTAAAAATCTAAAGAAATTCTAAAATGTTCTTAACAACATGTCTTCATAACCCCAATATCTACATAGTTATGAATTTGTCAGACTATTGCCACAATTTATTGTTCATATTGCATTATGAGAATTCATGTCCTTTGCAACTTGTCTTGTGCAATTAAAAAATGTCCTTTAGAACTAATTTGCAACTCAAATTAATTTTAAAGGACATTTTTTAGTTGCATAAGACAAGTTGCAAAGGACTTGATTTTTCATAGTGTTGTTATCAAAAATAAAAACAAAACAAATCTTGTAAAGAAACTAAAATATATATATCCAAGTTCATAGTTCCACAATTCTATGTATTTTTTCAAAATTGTTCCATATGCATAACTATTGTTGTGCTCTTTATTTTCCTTGTACTCCCAATATTGAACTTCCCAAAAATAACAAAAATAGTTAAGACATACCCCTTAAACAAAATATCCAATGGCTTCTTCATCTTCAACTTTCCCACTTAAAGCACCATTTGAACTCCAACTCAACAATCATAATCTCACCTATTTTGTACTTACTAAACTTGCCATGTTTAGCATGTCTTAGAACAAACATCATAGTGCCTACTCCCTATGCTTATTTAGTTTGATTACTATAGTACAATCTTGCCCTAAACATTACCCCCCTGTACTTTGGATTCCTTCTTCGAAATCTTGTGAAAAATATCTAGAGTAAAAGAACCTAAAAGCTGCAAAATAAACCATCCCTTATTCCTATTTGCTCTACATTTGTCCGCTCTACAACTATATTATGTGGTTTTACAAACTATTGATCCTCCATTACATGAATTAGATCAATCAATAAAGTTGGTTGTAGTCATTCCTACTATTGTACTTCTATGATGGTCTATGTATGGCCATTATCTCCTCCCTCTTGTGAAGTTGTTATTATTATAGTTGCTATAACAAACAAGGTGGTTAGAGAGACATCCATAACTATAGCATAATCTAGTGCCTCTATGTGAGTAGATACTTGTTGTGCTTCTGGTTCTACTTAGACTTTCACTGAAACATGCCCTTCAACTTGTGTTATAGTGTGTTCATCCATAACCTCATTTGTAGTATTTCTTCTATTCAAATCTACAAGTGAACTTGATTGAACTTCTTAAGCCTCTCCACTTAGACCTGCCTCATACCGAATAAAACCTAAAGTATTGAAGTTGTCCTCAAGAGTTATAAAAGGTGATTCATATTTGAATTCTAGATATGCCTCCCCATATGCTTTAAGCCTTTTTTTGGAGTTGGTTTCATTTGCCTTTTGCCCATCAAACAAGGTTTGTAAATTTGTTAAAAACATATTTTGAACTAAATTCCACCAAGTATCCACATTAGATGCTTGCAACTATAAGGACTTTTGTTTATTTTTCAAATTTATGTTTTGCATTAATAAATTATCAAACTCTTTCAATCTATGTTTCGACAAATATGGTTCCATAATTATGATTGAGTTCATAACTTCATTTAGCATTATTGCATCTGGTTACAACTTTTAGATTGATTTGTTACACATAGCCTAGGTTTTGTCTTTCTCCTTCATAACTTCATCCCATTGATACGTAGTAATTTGAAGTTCCTCCTTAAGTTTTAAATTTTTTTGTCTCCTATACCTATACCTATCATTGGAGACTTTCCTTATTTCGTTGCAAGGTATAAAATTAATATCCAGATTATCTACTTCTTCTTCAAGGCCCAATATTTGGCATCCTTTCACACCTAATTTGATTTTAACAAATCCCTCTCTCCCTTTATTGTGTCATACAACTACATTTGTTGCTCCATAATTGCCTTCCTCTATTTCACCATAAGAAGCTCCATCTACAATTGGTTCAATTTTTTTTCCTTGATTTGAAGTGTCTTTTCGATCTAAACTTTAGTTGCATGATGTGATGTTGTAAATTTTGAACCTCCTGTTGTGCAACTATAACTTTATTCTCCAACTTCTTTTTTTTACTTCATTCCTTTCGCACATCAATTTGAATCTTGATAATTCAATCATAGTTTGTTCCATCTTCCTACTATAATTTGCTACATGTTGGAACAATCCTTGTTAACAAGATTTTTTTTTCCCACTTGATGCAAATATCCTTTCCTAAATTATGAACATGTACAAACTACACAATGCTAACATGTATTCCAACTTGTAATGAAAATACAAAATTATATTAAGAAATCAAAGTCTATAAATTAGAGATTTTAGAAAGTAAGTATAGAAAATAGAGATTTGAAGTCTCTCATTTTCTGCCATCCTTCCTTTATATTTGAAGTTTGAAGTTTGAAATGCATTATGCTAATCACCTAAACAATAACTAATTGATAAAATACCTTATTTTAATCAACTAATAAAAAATATCCAGTAAAATTGTAATAAACAATCATATTTTTTAATGAAACTTCTTGTTCTAATTAACTAATAAAAATTAGCCAATAAAATTGTTATGAATAGTTAGAATTTTCAAAATTTGCTACATGTTTTCCTAACTACCTATTTTTGCTAACTACATGTTTTATCAACTACAAGTTATGTAGACTACATGTTCTACTAACTACCTATTATGTCAACTATAGGTTCTGCAAACTACCAGTTCAATAGGTTTCACTAATTCAATATGTGTCATTGGTTCAATTTCTACTAGTTATATTGTCAATATCAGTTCATCAACTATCGATTAAAGTATTGGCTCATACAGAAATCTAGTTAATAGTCTTGCAATCTGCAGATCCTCTTCTACCTCATGATGTAATGATCCTCCAATGTGTGGGGTTTGGAAAACTAAAGTTGTGCCCCTAGATGTTTCTATGGATGGCCTTACATTCCTATATGCGCCAAATCTATCCCTTAATTCATACACCCCTACTGAAAATGATGGTCTACCTTCTTGATTTTGCAATTGGTTTTATGGTTTGTAATTAAAACTCCTATTGGTGATGTTGGGGAGATGAAGAACATGATGGGAACCACTCAACTAGATTTATTTCTAGAGATACAAAGCTCTCCCTTTGGTGCTCTTATGGTATGTTTTGAGTTATAGGTGGTGGAACCTATTGAGCAACTTGACCTTTGTGAGCCATGGATTATAATTCAACAAGTTGTTAACTTTTAGTTCCATAATTTTCCTTAGTAATAATGATTTGAATCCTTATAAACTTTCAAGTATTAATATTAATAGTTGAATTAGCCTTTGGATATTTCCAAGTGCAAAAAACTTTTTTATTTAAATTGATGTAACGATTAATTAATTTTAGAACCTAATAAACCTTCTAGAATGCATTATCTGCAAAAACTACAATGACTAATGGTGAATTTGTAGTGGTGATCTATGTTTTGACCAGATCTACTCCAAACTTGTTTTTCGGGTAATAATTAATGTTGATGCCTGAGACTAATCTTGGACTCACTAGTATGTAATACATTCACCCTATTCGCTTGCCATACTTTAATACCAACCATCATTACTAGTGGAGTGATGTGTTCAACCCAATGTTCCCTCCTATTTGATACATTACTTCAATTGCAAAAGCTTGTTTTTCTAGATCTTCAGTCTATAGTACATTGTTTCCTTGTCCTTTTGGTTCAACTTGTGGAGGTTCGACCTTCATTGGCAACCTTTTTTGAACATTGAACTACTTCATTACTCTATTAATAAATGTTTCCCGAAGTTCCATAATTGTTACAAATTGCGTCTTGTACCTTGTAGGCCACTCTTTTGTTTTGGGTATTTTTAGCATGGTATATTGTACTCTTTGTGGAGTATGAAACTACATTGCATCACTTGTGAACACCTATTTTCCCTTTACTGCATTTTCATCTTCATTTTGTTGCATGGCTAGCTAGTTGAATTATCTCTACTTTCAGGTTATTACTCAATTTCTGTTTGTTCTCATCCTATTACTCATCCTTGGAAAAAAAAAATCCACAAATTTAAATCCTTACAACATATGTTTGCTCATATTCACTTCCTCGCAAATTGTCTTCACCAATTTTGAGTATGTAGTATTAGGGAATAAACAAAATTCTTCGTAATAACCCTTTTGTACATATTGTCATGCAATAAAACCAAAGCAATACATACAACTTCAAAAGTTTAACCCTGAATTCATCTTGGGGATGGTTGTGAAAATGGTAAATCCTAATATTTTATTATTGTTTCAATTGCAATTCTTTTTGTTCTTACACATATTTAATTTTAGTTATATAAAATCTGTACTAAAAATCTAATTAAAAAAAAAATGATCGCAATAACAACATGTCTTCACAGCCCCAATATCTACATAGTTATGAATATGTCATAATGTTGCCATAGTTTACTCCTCATATTGCTATGAAGATATTTTTAAAAAATAGATTCTATAATAATAATAATAATAATAATAATAATAATAATAATAATTAAAAAAATTAAAATTAAAAAAACAAAAGATCCAAGTTCATAGTTCTAGAACTTTGTGTACCTTCTCAAAACTATTCCATATCCATAACTACTATGTTGCTTTCTATCTTCCCTATACTCCCAATATTGAACCTCCCAAAAATAACAAAACTAATTAGGTTAGACCCCTTAAACAAAATATCCAAAGCATTCTTCATCTTCAACTTTCTCACCTAAAGCACCATTTGAACTTTACTTCAACAATCCTAATTTCACTTGCCATTTACTTACTAAACTTGCCCTATCTAGCATGTTTCAAAATAGACATCATAGTGCGTACTCCCTATGCTTATTTGGATTGATTACTACATTACAATCTTGCCGTTACCAAGGGGCTTATCACTAATCCTTCCCAAAGTTTCGACATAATGACTTACGCCTCTATATTTCAAGCACCTTTGATGACAACAATGTTAAGGCCGACCTTAGGGAAGAGGTTGCTTTTCGGACCCCTACAACAATATTAAGCTCAAGGGGTGAGCTCATTACCCTTAAAAGTCCA
>Ga0116230_10005927_pt1 | contig 12012 bp, 13 predicted proteins | sample S1TSphfallax_3_FD_88678 | JGI IMG/M metagenome (GOLD analysis project Ga0116230, IMG submission 88678) | Host-associated microbial communities from peat moss isolated from Minnesota, USA - S1T2_Fd - Sphagnum fallax MG | ecosystem: Host-associated > Plants > Peat moss > Unclassified | place...
CATGATGACTTCAAGTTATAAAGTGTGCATTGGACTAGGATGTTGCACATTTTTTAAGAGCTACATGTTGATGCTATCCTTTTGTTTTGTTTTGGTTGAAGTGTTAATTTAATGTTTATTGATGAGAATAATGACCATGGTTTCAACCTCTGTAGTTTTGTTCTTCTAATTTTTGAGACCTCCATTGTGTTGGGCATTCTAGGTCTAGGGCTTCAAAGTTAAGTAATTAAATGATTAGGACAAAAGAAAATTGAGGAAATGATGAAAATCCATAATGAATTTGTGAGTTGGTTTGTAATGGCATTACAATCTCAAGTTTGACATGCTTGGGATGTGTTAGCGAATGGGCATTGCAAGGCTAAGAAATGAATAAATATGTAAATGAGAGTTTTGAGTAGGAATTTGTTTGTTTCATGGGAAGATTGGGCTTGATGTTGGGATGAATATAGAGCAATACAAAGGTATTCTACAAGCAATAGATGTGCAGTATTTGAAAGTAAAACCTCTACTTGTCAAAAACTCCATGGGTTGGGTGCCTTTGAAAGATTTATCTATTGAGAAATCAAGCTGGTTGGGGATGTTATAGTAAGGAAAGAATGTTGAGTCTAGTTTATGTAATGCCATGAAAAAGACTTGGATAGCTCAAAAGAATAAATATGGCGGCATTTAATCCATCTATTGCATGTAAAATTCTATTGATTTTGTCATTTTTGTTTTGAAAGCAAATGGAATGCCTTACATTTTTCGAATAAAATGTGTTGTTCATGACTGTTTTCTGTTCTATGCCCATTAATACGTAGAAGTTGGGATATATGTGAAAATAAAGGTAGAGGAAGGAACAAAAAATTATCACCTTCCTTTTTTGGTGACAGCCTTGCCTTAAGGAACTTTTCATATTGGATTCAAACATTCTACAAGTCCTTTGTGGAGAAGAGGGCCTTGACCTTTCTTATTGTACTCCACCTAACCCTAGGTTGCTATGCTTCCCATGTGTATGTACTATGTATATACTACCCGCCCAACTAACCATTCTTTTGTCCAAAAATATTAGTCAACAAATGCACCACTTTGACTTTAGACTTTCTAATGTAATTCAATCTCAAGCTTCATCTCAAGTAATGGAACAATTTTCTTGTGAACACATAGATGTACCATACAAGTTTTTATTTTTTTTGTGAACAATCAAAAATTTCCCTTAAAGTTTTGGGCCAACCACTTGTAAGGCCAACAACCACTTGTAAGCTTTGATTTCAAAGGAAAAAAAAAAACATTGTCCATCGAATTTTGATTCAATCTTCAATGGACAATGTTGCAACTTGCAAAACACAAGAGGTGACTGTTCAAGACTTGTCATCAAGGTGTTATGAACTTCATAATAAGTAAATACAATTTTCAAACCACTCTTTTCAGTGGTGTTATGTTATAAATTTGCTTTGCACGTTTTTCTTTTTGAGTTTTTCGTTATATTCAATCTTGAAGATCATACTAATCATGGGTTGTGTGGTTAATCTTTAATCTTGACTACCTTTTTTGAATCAAGAATCTTTGTCAATTCTTAAGTCCTCACCTAAGTTCTTATTTTGTTGTGATTCTTGAACACATAATCAGCATTGAGGTTGAGGTTTAAAGTTTTTGTAAATTTTTGAACTTCTCTAGAGTTGAATCATTTTTAGATCAAGAAAATGCTTCCTTTTGTGTCACCCTTGAACTTCGAATTAAATTTTTTTATTCCTCCCACAACCTGGTGATTTTAAATTGCTTGTTGTTCATGATGTGAATTTCAACAACACCAACTTGTTGAGAGTAGAAATTTTGGATTTTTGAACTTTGTGAAAATGCAGTAGTAATTGCACTATTGATTTAGCAAGTTGCAAAACAATTTAAAAAAATAGAAAGTAACAATTTTTGGTTGAAACCTAATTCTAAAGGGCCATTGGAAGTTCATCAAGGGTACCAATCAACTTTTGAGGTCAAAATTGTCCTTTTTGTTAGGACAATGCTAATTTTGATCACCTTTCAAACTTGGATGACACTAACTTCAAAATTGTATTTTAAATTGTACACTATGGTTTTTCTTCATTCCTTTTGGTCGTTTTGTGACAAATCACCTCTTCTTAAAAGTTAGACAAAAATGTTTGTGTTTTCCTTTAAAAGAAGGAACAATCCACCAAAAGAAAATGTTTTAGCATTTGCCTTTTTGCTCTTATTGTTCTTTGATTTTTGTTGATTAAAGTTTTGATCTATTTGATCAATTTCAAAATCATCTTTGAACCTTTGCAAGAAAGTACTTAGCAATTACAAAGTAATAGTTTTTTGCAATCTTGAAAACTTGTAGTGGCCTACCAAAAACCATTTGGACCTGTTCTCTCAATTCTACATAAATATCCCTTGCTTGGTTCTAATTTTTTGTCCTTACAAAATCTTTGTAGAAGTCTTCTATTGAAGTATTGCTTCACTAGAATTCTCTAGTTATTTCAAATGATTTATATTGTAAAAAATTGATACACGTAACAGATTTATTGGGTGGCCTTATCATATTGTTTTTAGGTTTTTTTGTGTAAGTGAAGTTGATGAATTCGAACAGATACCTTAATACCTAGATGAATTTGGTGGTAATTAAATTATTTTTTGCAATGCTAAATTTTTGAAAAAACTTATTGCCCAAAGTGCCAAAATGTTGAAATTTAGGCAACTAATAATTGATAGGACATCAGGTGGTTAGCAACCGGTTATTTGACATCCCGCCCTTATGCCTACCCAACGGTTATTAAAAAGCACCAATAGCAGGCTGACACTGGTCCAAACACATGAAAGATGAAACCCAATTTGGGGTGTGGTGACTGCCCTGGCTTTGTGACTGAATTGGGGTTCAAGGAAAAGGATTCATGTGGGTGGGTAGAATGGAAAGGATTTTCAGGACAACTCTGAAGGTGCAAGTTCACAAATTATGTTCCATTTTCAGGTTGAAACTTGGAACCAATGTTGATCTTGCATGTACTTTAGAACATAGCAAGCTGGTCCCAGGGTTGGATACCTTTAAAAAATAGGACAGAATCGTAGCAGTGAAAAAAGGGCTTTGTGAATGAATCCATACATGGAAATTTGGTGGAAAAAAATCCACCAAAACCATCATATCTTGAAGGAATTAATCCCTGAATTTTCCATACTTCGACAATAGGTTACAACAGTTCACCAGAATATAGCAAATTTTCTACTTACCTCTCTGATCTGTAGCCAAATTTGGCTAATTCCTCTTGTACTTGATTGCCAGTTTACTACCTCACAAATTTGCCAAAAAAAAAAACCCTACTTGTATTTTGTTGATTTTGATGCACTCCTTAAGCATTCTGTGATGGTATCAATGATGACATTACCATGTAACTATTTTTTTTTCGAATTTTGAACACATTCAATAGCTTCGAAGTTCTCATTGTGGAAGTTGAGTAACAGTAGCTTTTTAACATAACAGCGAAGTAACATTTTGTTATTACAAGACCTTTGACCAACTCATTTGCACAAAGTTCAAAGAAGTGTAGGATTTAGTGCACTTTGAGCCCAAATCAAAGCTCATCATACATTTAAACAAACTTAATCCAAATCAAACTTGTGTGACAACATCGGGGTTCAACTTCAGCATCTATGTATTAATATTTGATATCTTCAATTCCTCAATCTTCAAGACCGTGAATGATGTTTGATGTGGCACCCACTAGTGGAACTATCTTGTGAATCCAGACAATACAAACAAAATTTCTTTGTTTTTGAAAAAAAATCTACTTTGTTTTATCTCTTCTATGAAAGGTTTGAAAATTATCCCATGAATCTACATAAGATAATCTTTTAATGGTGTAACCAAGTGTGAAGGAGAACCTTTTTTTAATTTTTTATTACAACGGTGATAATCCATCATGTCTTCGAACAATTTTTCAAAGATAATCTTTCATATTGGATGGGTTGAACTATCTTGTGATTCCTCACAATAGAAAAAAAAATTCTTAATGCATCTACTTTGTTTATCTTTTTCTGTGAAATGTTTCAAAAAAATTTAATCAATTGCATGAGTTAATCTTTTAGTGGTGTAACAATGTGTGAAAGAAAACACTTTTTAATTTGCATTAGAATGGTGTATAAATTCCATCACTTTTCTTAACCCATTTTCCAAGACAATCTTTCATATTGGATAACCAAGTTTGTACTAAATAAAATGGTGTTAACAAGTCCAATTTGGGCCAAGTAATGTCCATGACAAATTTAAATGACCAAATAAATGTCCATGTTTCATAACAACTTAAATTTTCAAATGTGTGACATTATACTTGATTTTGGAGGAGGGTTGATTCATTTGCTGGTTAATAGAAGATTGTATGACACCCAAATGGTGGTGGAACTACAGAAATGTGTAGTGGATTTCTAACTAATGTTCTTATTGCATATTTCATTTAACAACAAGAGTTAATATCTACACGGAAACAACTAATTTCATCTTTAGAAACAAGTACAATGCAAAACAACAATGTGCAAAATCCATATTGAGGTCATTTCATGGACAGAACATGATCCTGCAACAGAAATTGCATTTGAAAGAATAGCACCATAAAAGTGATAATCAAACCATATCATGAAGAGTCCATCAATACCAACAGCAATACAAGTCCATGTAATGCAAGGAATCAGATCATGTAGACTTCCACTTGCCACCCCACCACCATCAAGCTGCCCAACTCCACCCTCGGTGAGTTGAATTGCTGTGTGGACAAAGCCTTTCCCTTCCATAAAAAGGTATCTTATACAATGATATCTTCATAAGTACTGAGAGTTTCTCAATTCTTTGCAAACAACCTGGAAAGAATTAAGAGATGACCAGATGATTGGGTTATGAATATTTCAGAGCTGACAACATAACAGCAACCAACCAGCAAGCATGAGATAGAGCAAACTGAACCCAAAAGAAAAAAGTGAAACCAAGACCAAGAAACAAAATTGAGGAGAGCAGCAGTCATCTGCATGTCCAGGGACTTTCAACAGCAACACATGAGGTATTAACCAATTACCATCATACTCCCACTGACTTACAATGGGTGGAGGTTGTTGTCAAACATTAACCAACGTACTTGGTTTCTATTACAAGACAAAGGAAAGCTCAGCAATGATGCAGGGCAGCTCAACAAATGATATGGAGAAGACTACATAACCCCAGGAAGAAAGAGGAATGTGGGAAACAAAGACAAAGGGAGAAGGATAAGAATTTGAAAAACCCAAAAAAGAAAAGGAAGAAACCAAAGTGAAACAAGAAGGCAAACTTTCAGAGTATGAGCTTCATAGGACTACTTGAAGATGGAATGACTTACAGAAGATGCACAAAATTGGTCCTTTTCTATGTTAATTACTCTTCTTATCTTGGCAGCTGCAATAAGCAAATCTGCCAGATCCACATTCATCTTCAATAAGTTTGACACAAAAAAAGGAGTCAGAACTCTCCAGATTTGCAAGAATCCAGTAGCTTGATAATAAGCCCTAGACAGGGAAGTCCTGACCTGTTGGCATAAGAAAGCTGGAATTTGTATGACATCTGCAACCCTTGCCACGGCCTCACACTGCATGCATTCTGCGAATTTCATGCCCCAAAGATTGTGGACCCAGAATTGCTTTTCAAGAGCTCCAAAACCAACCTTCCTTCAAGTGACAGCAACAGCAACAACAACCAAGAATTCTGCGGCAGTGAGGAGAGGAAATAAAAGCTGATGAGCTTCATGCACATCTGTTACAATGTGTGCGTCCCACATGTATCCCATGCCTACAATACATACATCCTGCTGGGAAATGTTGAACACAGGTTGCAGCAAACAACACAACAATGACCAGTGGAGAGTGGACAAGAGGAGAAGACAGAAACACTGACTGGCTTGTCAGTAACAGAGTTGATCTGTCATGCCACCTTCAGAGTATGCTCTTGGGACTCTTATCACATTTGGACCTGCCAACACAAAAATTGGCTCTGCCACCTGCATCTCTCCACCACCCAGTACCAGTAAAACTCCTCCATTTGAGCTCTGCTGCGGCTGTTGTATAAGTATATGAAACGGAAGTTGATGGATCTGGCGCTAACCCTCTTTCTTCTTGTTTTTCCCTTGGTTGTAACACAAACTCTCTGCAATCTACTTCTTATATTTATAAGCATCTGCAGCAAGAGAGACAATCATCATCCAAGTTTTTGTTCATTTGCATTCTGACAAAGCTCATGAGTTGCAATTACAATTAGTTCCTCATACAGAGCAAGAGACTCAAAACTTTTGTCTGTTTGATGAGCACAATCTTCTGCTTTCTAGGTGAACTCGCTGCTCAGCATCATGGCCCACAAAGATGTTCTAGTTGCCATCTTCCTTCCTCAGCAAAACTTTAAAAGTGAAAAGCTTGTACATCAAGGCAGCAGTTAGTTACTGCAAGTCAGCCAGCCTTTACTGCTACTCCTTTTGGCACCCCATTTTAGAACTGCTTGGAGTTTTTTAAGCTTTTTTGCTAAGCCTCCATCTCCAGGGGCTTCACTGGCTAAGTGCAAGTAGAGCACAGTGAGGCTCCAGAGCCTGTGAGGCTCAGCACAAGAAGTAGAGTACAACAAGGCTCCAGAGCCTGTGAAGCCAAGCACAAGAAGTAGAGTACAACAAGGCTCCAGAGCCTGTGAGGCAAGCACAAGAAGTAGAGTAGAACAAGGCTCCAGAGCCTGTGAGGCTAAGCACAAGAAGTAGAGTGCAACAAGGCTCCAGAGCCTGCAGAGGAAGTTCTTGGCCAATGCATTCACCAGTTGGAGCCCACACGCAGAGGCAGGGAACGTTTGTAAAGATTTACAACTGTTTAGAAAAATGCCAACATAAGGAGGTAGCACAGCTAACCTCTGTGACTCCTGTTTGGGTTCACTAATGTTGGAGACACAGATTGTTGCAACATTCAAAGCAGACGTCCGTAATTTTCTCCAAGAGAAATCAGACCACAATCTAAGCTCACACCTCTCAAGCACATTTCCTATTGCTCAGCATTCTAGAACCCAGTCTGAACATTTTAGCTTTCCACTGTGACCCATTGTCAGCTAGCTCACTCAGACAGCACACTTTGCAAAACCATTGAAAAAGGACAGAGATAATTGAAAAAGGAGGCTTGATGCAGGAGTATATGCACTCTACTTCTTAGCAAGTGCAAACTGAAAGAGATCTCCACTGCATTTTTTACTCCAGTGCTAGGTAACTGAGTAGATAGAATAATGTTTCTACATCAATGCCCTTAGGCTGGGCACCCCAATTATCTATGAAATTGCAGAGAAATTTTGACAAAAAATTGAAGATAAACACAACAATGGGTGCAGTCTACGACCTTATATGAATGAGAGTGACACACAAAGTGTCAGACCAGCAGCACCTTCATTGTGAATAGGAGTTGTACAAGCTGCCATGACTACACACTGACTTCATCAGCTCCTGACAATGGATGTTAGATTAGTTTGTAATCATCACCTCATAATCTGGGACATGATTGTACAAAATCTGCAAGCAAGGGGATGTTGGCTAGCACTCAAGCGATCAAAAGTGAAGAAAAGGAAGGCAACAGAAGAACATAAGCTAAGCTAAGCATTGGACAGGAAAGGATTTACTATAACCAAACAACTTGAGCTGTGTAAGAAAACTTTCTCTGTTTTCTTGGTTTTCCATAGATCCAATACTGGACATCATCACATTTGAAGAGTCGACAAATGAGCCCCAAGTTTTATGGCAACATAAAGCAGTACAAACAAGTACTATTCCTTTAGCACATACTGGTAATCACTCCAGTTTTCGTGTTCTGACTTATTCAGAACTCTGTGACACTTGCGATTGCCCTCCTCTTGCCTCTTCTGGTCTGCTCTGAGTGACTAGGACTACAGAGTACAATTCTTCTACAATGGAACAGGAAGGATAAACCTCCTGTTAGAATGGGAGAAAAATCTTCTACTTGCTACAATGTAACAGGGATACCATCTCTCTGAGTTCTTAATTGTGCTGGACCCTAGTTGTCTAATAAAGTCCCATCATTGCAGAAGCAAATTTCAGGTGACATCTGATAGTATAACTTACTGTACAAGAGAGTTCTATGAGAAGCCCAGTAACTTGGGGGATGATGTTGGTGGCATTAGAGCAAGTGCATATGCAGCAGGCAGAGACAAAAGCTTCTTCCACTTGCCCACATATGCTCTCTTAGTGAAATTGTCATAATCATTTGCCTCTAGAGAATCCAAAATCTGCTGATACAGTAACAATGATGCCCAGACCTGTATATGAGCAAGACAAAAGATTAGAAATGCAAAGTTTGGTGCTGTCCACCACCTTTACTGCCATCAACACCAAAACCAAAACAAAATTCATCTGAGACTTGATAGTTTGGCATGGCATGGATGAGCAATGTTAAGTTTGGAGTGCATAGCATATGTGATTGCATATGAGGAGAAGCATTCCACCATCTTGAGATCTGGACTACCCTAACTACTGGCTTCTTCAAAGGTAAAGCATCTGCATAGCCATGGGGTATAAGTAACAAATCCTTACAGGCCAGCGACTGTCCTTGTCCAGTTCCATCACACCTTTCTCAGCCTCTGCAAAGAACATTCGAGCTCTCTTTATCTGATCCCTCATGAATGCCCGCCACTTCTCTGTCACACGCCCTGCAAAGATGTCCTCATCTGATAGTCCAAACCGGGCCAGTTCATCCTGAGGCAGGTAAATTCTTTTGCGTCTTGCACTGCACTCAACCCAATAGCCACTTTCATGTTGAGCATACCACATCCATGATATGAGCATTTGGTTACTTCCCCAACAAAAGTACCATAGTTTTCCCAGGCCAAACAATTGCTACCAAATGGATCAATTACTGGTCCAAAGTTTGCCGACCTTCCAAGTCTGTTACCCCCTTCACAAGAGTCCTTCTCAAGAGCTAAGTTCCTTTATCAGACAATCTAGATGGGAGCTTTGGAAAACATAATCCCTATAGAGTTCCAAAAAACCTGAAGTATTTCTGAATTCTTAAACCTGGCATCAATTTTCACCTGTGGGAGAAACTTGTACACTAAAAGACTTGCTCACAAGAAGGCCCTGGAGGCTGATCCCAACTTGCTGCTGTTCTAACCAGAAATGGACACAGCTCAAGATTTATCTGAGGAGGAGACAGAAGAGAAGAATACACACTCTTCTCCAACATCACGCAGGATATTGGTAAGTTGATTAGCGATGCCAAGCGCAAGAGCTGCATTGTACACACTCTCAGTGGTTGCCTTGGAACTTGAGGATATGCCCATGACAGGCACACTCATCAAGCCTACTGTGCCAGCCACATCATAGCAGTAGAGATAGAGCTCATCAAAGTTGGCATAACGAGACTTCACCATGTCCATGCGCATCCCATCTATCATGTCTCTGAAGGGCTGCATTCCACAATCACACCCAACGTTATTGTTCATTATTCCAACAACAATGCCAGTTTGTGTAAATTCTGACAGAATCAGTCCACATGTAGTCAAAATTACAGTACGGAATTATGAAGACCATGTTGTGGTTGTCACATGTCATTTTTTTCTTTCCAAGCACAGGTGCTAAGCCAAAGAAGTAGAGCTTGGGTTTCTAATGGAAGCCAAGCACAATCAAGACATTACCTGGATGTCCACAGGATATTTGGCAACTGTGTCAGCCAATGCAGCATCCAGCATATCATAGGGTTGGCCTTGGAAAATATCTTCCAGTCTGTCCTCCCATCTATCCAATGCAGTGGGAGTGATTCTCGAAGCATTTGGCCCATCCACAAGTTCATCTGTTCTCCTGCACCATACTGCAATGAGGCCATCCACACTTCCCAATTACATGTTTGAACCACAATTCACATAAACCCTGACAAACACCACACTCTTTCCCATTCAAGCTGCTCTTGTCAAGAATGCTGTGGCGATGACTGTGAAATGCACAGGGAAGTAGACTCCAGATGTCAACTGCCAGAGTCCAAAATGGATCTGAACATGTACTCGTGCAACTGAGAATGTTGCAATAACAACAGCTGGATGGCAAGGACACTGTTGGTCACTAGCTTGCAAGTATGATGTCACATCAGACACTTAAAGCATCACAGCTGATTCCGAATTTTGTTAGGGACAGTCATGCAGGCCAAAGATGGAGCACATACATACCATAAATAGCCCAAATAGCTCGTTGTCTCTCAGGAGTCATGAGTTTTGTTCCTGGCACAGTCAAGCACATAATATGGCATATCAATGAAATGCAAAAATGTCTTTATGATCAAAGGGCTATTGATGATGATCCACACAGTTGAACCAGTTCCAGCATCAAAGTATTGCCTTCAAAAGCTTCAACTCAGAAGCCTGCTTTAATCATTTCCTAAACCAAACTCCTAAAATGTCCTGTTCTTTCTGCTTTCTTCAATTGGTGGTTCTTATCTGTGAGGCTCTGTTTTCACTCATGTATGAAAGAGTTCACAGGAATGAAGAATCACATTCCTAACTAGCTAGATACCAGGACCATATCAACTTTGTAACAAATTTGGCATGCTCTAGTACCTATGGCTTTACTTAGCAAAACACATACACATCTGTGACATGCTCTAATTTCTCCTGAATTAGTTCTGTTCTGTGCAGAGTCTGCAGGGAGCCTTATTCAGCTTCCAGCTAACTTAGGGATTAGATAATATTGCAAGGGAAAATGGCTAGTGCAGATGTGCTAGACGGAGTGAAGAAAGGTCTCGGTGACTAGTGCAGAACCGCGAGCTGAGAGACTAGGAAAGAAGGCATGTGAGCGGCGGAGATGAAGAAAGAGGAAGAGAGAGAGAAGATGTGCACAGTACCGAGGTAGAAAGTTTTAGCATATTCCGCGCACACTTCTCCGCATCGGACGTATGCTTCTTCAAGCAACTCCTGTGAGCTGACGGGAATCAAGTCAGGCCTCACGTCTTGCACCGCGGCGGAACGTCTCCGTCTAGACTTGAGCTCGTCCACCATAGCTGCCTGCTTAGCCACTACTTCCTGCACCTTCTGCTCTGATGATGAGAAAGTTGAACGTTGATGATCAAGCGGATCCTCCGTCGCCACGCCGCTCTCGTACTGCGCCTTGGTCATCGATGCATTTGTCGTGCCCCTGGCCGAATTCAATCCCGGCCGCGCGCCGTCACATTTCCGCGACGACGACACAAGTATAATCTTCCGACGTGCAGCACCGAAAAAACTACTTCTCATCAGCTGCAGCTCTGACGCTGCAATGGAAGCAGCAACGCCTTCATGAAGACGCAGAGCCGCCGGAGCAGAAGCTCCTGCTCTGATTGATACACACTGCATAACTCCCCCAAGATTTCCTACTACAAGAACAAATCCCGACTAAAAACAGACTCTCTCAAACCCCGTCCACAGCTTCGGATGACACCAGAAACCTCTCGCACGTGTAACAGAACCAAAACCAAAGCTCCGCCACTAGTAGAACAAAAACCTGACACCTATTTCTCAACAAATCTCGATGCCAAATATGACAACAACCGTGAACCTTCTGCTACCTAATTAGTTCTACTCCCAGCAAAGAAAATCACGTTTTGAATCAAAATACGAGCGGAATCGCGTCGAATAAAAACCTTGCGATTGCGCGTCACGGCCTCCTAGATTCTTCTTCTCAACGCCGATGCAAAATCCGTTGCCAATGTCGCGGACTATTGCCCGCAAGAACAGTACACAGCAGACTGCGGATGCAACGGAGCGCGAGAGGAAGAAGCAGCCGAGAGTAGAACACGAAGGGAGAGGAGGAGGAGAGCTGCAGCGGAGTGCGACAGCAGTGGTGGGTAGGTAGTATCGAGGAGATAGACCTACCACCCTCTTTCCGCTACCTACAGACTGGTACCCTGTAATAGAACAACCGTTGGTCCAGCGCGAAAGGAACAAGGCTCAATATCCCTTCTTAGGGTCCTTCTTAGGGTCCTATAGTTCCCTAACGACCCCCACCCGCTCACCCC
>Ga0116230_10005928_pt1 | contig 12011 bp, 17 predicted proteins | sample S1TSphfallax_3_FD_88678 | JGI IMG/M metagenome (GOLD analysis project Ga0116230, IMG submission 88678) | Host-associated microbial communities from peat moss isolated from Minnesota, USA - S1T2_Fd - Sphagnum fallax MG | ecosystem: Host-associated > Plants > Peat moss > Unclassified | place...
CTCTGCTTTGTTGGTACTATCAGATTCAAAGAAAAAGTACAAACAAATTGCATTGGAGTGAGTAGTATACAAATCCCAAAATATGTCTCCCATCTGTTGCTTTTAACTGTCAAAACACGGGTCTTTTCAATACAAATTGCTGCTGCCTTTGCCTTGTGTTTTCCAGTTGACACAAATCTTCTCCATAGACCATTCACATGTGAGGATGGGGCTCAATGTGTCTGCATTCAAAATGGAGAAAACATGGTCACAAGCAAGGGGTCAAGAGTGCTTTGATTACAGAGTCCTGCAAGAAATTGTGTATTTTAGTTCAACCTTAAAACAGGAAGTTACAAGTAGCTGGTCAGCAGCAAGCACTGAACGAAACACCATCAAACCTGAAATTCACTAAGAACCAATGCAGGACACACTAATGTGCACTGTTGTGTGTCAAATACATGGCAAGCACCTTATGTAAGGAGCCTCATAGCCCAAAACTTGGTCAGAGATGAGCTGCTGTCTCTGTCTTAACCTAACATTAGCAAGGGGAAGAAAAGAGATGGTTTTGCCAATCTTGAGAAAAACTATTCTTTGCAAGAAGAAAAAATTCCCGGTAAGGGGAACAACTCTTGTTCAAATTGTGTGTCAGATACAAGTTTGCGAGGACAAGGTAGATTGTCATGCAAAAGCCCAATTGTAGCTTTTCATTTGACCTAGAGAAATATACACATCAGGATGTAATGGTGGAACAAAAGCCGAAAAAAACATCTGGGAAAATCACACACCTCAGTGGAAAAGGGCTTCACACAGTGCTGTTGGTTGTACTAAGGACCACCAGCAAATGGGCACCCACAGCAAAGGGCCAATGAATATAAAGCCTGTCTGAATCAGTCTGTCTATAGCTGTTTGGGTTGCCAGTCTCTCCACAGTGTGGGTCTTTTCTACATCAATGGGGACCAGCAAGATCCAAACAGAGAGGCTATGATTTTTTGCCTTTGCTCTGCTGCTATGCCTCTGGGCATCTGCCCAAAACTCCATTCAATCAATTTACAATTACACAAAGGATGAGGCATTTCCTACCTGCCTTCATGCTTCATCCAATCCAAGCTGACAAGCTTCACAAACCTGCCATTTGTCAGCTTCACAAACCTGCCCCTATTCTCTTCAAAATCTAAACCAACCAAGCCTGTCAAAAAAACACAACCTCCAGCAGCTAGTTGCACTCCATGCATGAAAGCAGCTCCCTGAGATGGAGAGCTCCAAGAGACAGATTGCCTGAGAGCTCCATCCTCATTGGAGTCGAAGAGAATACACAATCCCTCTTCCAGCCTCCACCAAATATCAACAAGGTACCCGTGAAAGCACACAATAGCCTAGCTATTGGTGCCTGCTGCTTCAGCTGCACGCTGTCTCATCATCTCCATCACTGCAACTCGGCGTCGTGACTCTGCCTGTTGCTGCAGGCGCCTTAGGTGCTCATTCAAATCCCTGTCATATATCCAAAAACTTGTTGTGAGATAAGATGGTGAAACTTTAGAACTGAAAAATATAACCACAGCTCTCATATCAACAGGAGCATTACGCTGGTACAGATTCAAATCTTTCTTCCTGTCCCCATTTCAAATTTCAGGGTTCAAAAGACTGTACCTGCATCGGGGCACCCGGCATCCTGATTCCTTGCAAGAGCGAGCATGGAGCTGCAGAAGGTACCACATTCGCTTGCAGTTGCCACAACCTCCAGAAGCACGGATTTTGCAATTTATACCATGCCGGAATAATCCCTTCACACTCCGACACTTGGGGTACTGACAAGTAGCAGAACCACACTGCGATGCATGCACTAGCAGCTCCAGCATCTTCCGTAACTGTTTTCACATAATACACCCAACCAGCAATCTAAGTGTCATCACCATCATAGCTTCCAATACCACTAGATCTAAGTGCTGGCTGACCCTTCTTTTGTGTAAGTATGGATGAATCAAAGCTCATTCTGATTGATACAAAACCCATCTACTGAAGCTATCCTTATTATAACCAGAGTGATTACTGGAGACAAAACCTTTTGTAAGAGTCTGACCTGTAGCACACGCTGTTGCCGAGCTTCCTTGTTTTGGGCATTGCGCTCAGTGAGGGGAGTAAGCTTATGTTGATGATTTGACAAGGCTTTGCAATTATTGCAAAGGTCAAAATCAGCACAGATTTCACAGCGCCACCCTTGGCCTGCTTCAATGTCACTGCTACACATGTTGCACGTGACAACAAATGCAGGTGCAGTTGGGTTGTGTAAATGATAAAGCATCATCATTGATGAGTGCTTGGCACGCCGCAGTGTGTCATACTGGTAGTGATTCCCTTGGCACAAGCTTAAGAAAGCTTGCCGTGTGTCAAAGAACTCACTCTCCATAATCTCATCCTTGTCCTTTGTTTGAAGTGGCACATCATTAACTTCAACCTGCGTGTCACAAATGGCTCCAAATTCTATGATGGTTGCTGTAACAAAAGAAACAACAATACAAGCCTTCTAAACTGAACACAAAAAACTAGTAAAACTTAGAGGTGCAATTGCAATTGGGTGGATCTAGTGTAGTGAAGTACCGGCTGCAGAGGATGTGGATCTTTGCTACTGATAGGGTGCCTTTCCTTTTCATCCAGCATCTGTTCAGCATCATGACACCTGCAATTTCCAGGGCCTTCCTTCTTAAGAAAAGGTCAAATCCAAGGAATTTCCGTCTCCTTTGAAGCATGGCAGCCCAATTTTACACATTGTATGTTTGTATCATGTTGAGTGTTTTTGAAAGAATAAAGAAAAAAAACCACACACATAAGTTGCCAAGTTTTAATCAGTTCCAAGTGGGCAAGGGAGAGAGAACCACACCGATCACAAAGCTGGAAGTTTTTGCATTGGCCACAGACCCATCGGCAGCCAGTCACAATAAAGAGGCGGCAGTGGGAGCAGGCATGGTGCATATGAACCATGATGAAGTCCTCTTTCATTGGCAATATTGACTCACCCAACTGCATCAATATGTCCAGAACAAACACATACAACACAATGTCACACCCACTGTCAGTGTTTCCTCTATCTGAAGAACAGTCTTTCTCCACTAGCAAGTATTAAGCATAGCTATCTCATAAACAAAGATGAGCAAGCATGTGTGGTGATGAGATGAACTGTACCTTATGCATCAGTTGGGTATCTTTAGAGGCATTACTGGCCATCTCTGCTTGAGCAACTGCCTTGGAAGCACGTTTGCTAGATGCAGCTTTTTTTGTCTTGCCTTTTTTCAGTGCATTATTACGTCCATCTTCCTCCTGCTGCTGCAGCTGCATGATCATATCCTCTGCAGCACCAGGCCAGTAGTCCCCATCAAAGTATGGCAATCTAGCCGCAGTTACCTGCAACCATAGTCACAACCAACTGTTAGATGCAATCAGGGGATTCCAACAACCCAACTCTTGCAGAAATTCAAAACACAAACAAATAGTCATAATCATTAGGACTCTGTTAAGACATTCCATTCGCAGATGCCAAAACAAAGCTGGGATCTGAAGACTAAGCTCAATTAATGAAGAGGATACGATGATACCTTTGCTTTGCATTCACCTATTGAGGTGAAGAAAAAGTCATATAGATTAGTAACATCAACCACAATGTTATCTGCAGTTGCCTTTCGTAGCATCGTCAAATACCAGTCCCGTAGCTTGTCGGACTTGGGGGTTTTCTGAATTTCAGGGTGGCAGTACAAAATGTAATCCTCTCCTTTGAGAGGTGGGCATGCCCAGATATAGCAACTGCTAAAACCCCGCTTGCGACAGTAATCCAGATAACCAATCTGAACAATTGCAACAAGCCCATTTATCCAAATGTCCATGGAGGATTATCATCCACAGCACAAGCCATGTCACTTCATAAAGTAGCAGAAAGAACATGTGATGGATGCAAAAACACAAGAAGCACAAATTTTTTTATTGTCTAGCTTTGGTATTCAGTTGCATGTGCAGGACAGTTTTACCAGAATTTCATGATAGACAAAGGTGCGCAATGCCTCTCCACGAACAGTTCGCACATCTGGCCTAAAGTACTTCACTGAATCCAAGTACGACAAATACACCCGCCGCTGGTTTGGAAGGGAGCATTCTGCTCCAAACTCTTGAACATACATTCCAAACAAGCAGACTTCCACACCTTCTATTTTCTGGAAGAGCAACACCACCTGAAAAGGCAGAATCCTTCTGTCAGAAAACATGGTTTTTGTTACTTTACATCAAGGTCTCTACCATTTATTCTGAGGACCAATGTACCTATCTATGTGATAAGGTTCAAACTGAAAGAGTTATCTCTAGTCATGGTCACACCTTGGACTTATATGGGTAGTCAGTTGGATAATCCTCTTCTGAGAAAAGCTCCAAGAAGCGCTGCTTCACCTCCAGTTTTTTATCCACAGAAGATATCACTCTCACAACCAGAGTCTCTGCTCCTGGAACCTGTAAGAGACATATAGCAGGGGAGCTTTTTTGAGAGTTTGACGCACTGTAAAATCATTGAAATATAAAATTCTCAAAAGAGAGTGTGCCCATAAAGGCAACAAACAAGAACGACAAGATGTTGCCACAAATACATAAACCAAGAGTTGGCAATACCTCATTGAAGTTTTTGCCCTGGGCTTTGGCACGCTCCAAGCGTTCCTGCTTAAGCTTGGATGCCAAGCGCTGCTCCAAATGGTCACTGAGGAGAGTCTTTGGCAAATCCAAAGCACCCAGGACTGCAGAAGGGGGCAAGGGCTTTCGTTCACCCCTCTCCATTTCCAGCATGCAGCACTCTGGGCAAATGTACTCGCTGTCTCCTTCATTACGACGACCATTGAAGAGAGCACATACTTGATGTTGCCACAAGTTGCATTTGTCACATTGCACCCACTAGATAACAAAAGAAGAAATTCATTGAGTCAGACGTGTGAAGAAGAGCTCATGATGGAATTTGCAAGGAGGCTTTTCTCACACTCGCATTCCACCATGAACAATCACATTCAATGCATGTTGGATAGTCCCACACTATCATTTGATCTCTTGTACAAATGATGCACAGTCCCTTCACCAAATCTAACACTCACAACCTACAAGGCCCTCAATGATCAATGGTGAAAAAAAAAGCAAAAAAGAAAAGGCAGGTACTGATTCCTACCGCTTCCTCTGTCTCCTCATCATTTCTCCTTCTCTCCAATCTTGACTTGGGATACGTCTGGCCCTCCATTTCAACATTCTCTGTGCGTACATCATTGTAACAAGGTACACAAAAGTAATGCCTGGTGTCACCTGAGCCAGTGGTGTAATACGAAGCATTTCTTTTAATGCGAATGCCACATGCTGTGCAGTATATTGGAGGTGGTTCAAAGGTGAGCTTTTCAACAGCACATAGTGGGCATGCACCCTCATGCATTTGATGCTCCATAGCCTGGTTCTTCTCAGCCTTGGCCTTGCTCTGTACAAAAAACACAAACATTAGTCAAAAACTTGGGGGCCCGGCTTATCACAATCCACCCAAACTATGTTGCTGGATTGATACAGAAAGTAGATGTCAGCAATGAGAAGCAGATATGGAACTGAGATGCAAGACTGCACCTGACCCACCCACTGACGCAAGCCAGTAATATGCTCCCTGATTTGCTGCGGAGTGAACAACTCTGTCAAGGATGTGCCCAGATTCTTTGGCTTCCCAGACTTTGATGTTGTGCCAACTGTGGAAGACAGCACCGAGTTCCCTACATTGGCAGGTTCAGGCTTCACAGGAGTAGTGACCACACCTGGCCCACCACCATCGGTACCAGTTTGGACAATGGCAGCTGATTGAAACTCCTCCTTGACTGGGCCACCACCCTCCAATTTCACAGGCCCTTGTTCTTTCTGTGGACCATTGAGTTTCATTTGTTGAGTTCCTTGGGAAGACCATGAGGGGTTCACAGCATTCTCCACTTTTACAGCAGTTTGTGTTCCAGATTTCACCACTTGTTGTGGGAGAGGTGATGTGTGCTGCTGTTTGGAGCACGTGACAGAGGAGCCTTCTGACTTGCCAGGTGCCACAGCAGTTTTGTGTTGTGTATGAGGTGAATGCAAAATAGGAGTAGCTTTTGACGACTCCATTTTCACTCGCTTAGCAGGAGGTGATTGTGCTTCTGCATCTTCCATGACCATGGCTCCTCCTGGAGGGGGCGAAGACAATCCACCTGGGGATGAAACATTTGCAAGTGCACAACCTTGGGTAACTTTGGTGCCTGAAGCTCCACCTCTCTGTTGCTGAGCCTGCATGCGTTGCTGGTTCATGACCTGCTGACGCACAGGTCCACACACTGGACATCGTGGATCCCGACACTGCTGGTGATGGTGAAGGAGGGTTCGAGAAGCATTGCACCGACTGTAAGTACATTCTCGATCACGACATGAGCCAATGTGGGTCCACAGCTGCCGGGCCATGTTGCAGTGCGGTGTGACTTGACACTGCCCATCAGGAGCTGTGCACTTGCTGGCATGACGCAGAAAAAGCAGCCACCTTTGTTGTTTGAAGTACTGCTGCTGTCGCTGAGCATCCACAGCCCCTCCAACATGCCCACCTGGCAAGTTCCCATTCGCGCTGCTTCCAAGTTGTGCCACATTTTGTATGAGTGGTGAAAGAGCTGAACCATTGACTCCCTCTTCTTGTTGTTGGGGTAGCTGCTGGTCTTGCTGTTGGACTGAGAGCTGCATCGGTGGTTGCTGCTGTTGCAGTAACCCTTGTGCAGTTGTTTGCTCAGTTTGCTGCAAGAAAATCCCATTAGCTTGCTGCTGTGACTGGTTCTGAGATGGAGACTGTGACGGCAGCTGTCCAGGAGGCCGTTGCTGCTGCTGCTGCTGCTGCAGCTGCTGGTTGTGTTGTACTTGCCACCTGCGCTGCTGCTGCTGTTGGATGAGGATATTTTGTGAAGCAGGCTTGGACAGGTGGGTGTTCTGTTGCTGGGGTGTTGCCTGATGCTGCCTCTCAGATTGTGCACCCTGTCAGTCTTGTTCAAATCAGACCTCGAGGATAGAACAGAAATCCACTGCCTCTGGAGCACACTTTAAAGAGATGAACCAGCAGAAATATGAAATCCAAATAGAGTATTCACTCTCACCTGTTGTTGCTGTTGGTGCTGACTAGTCTGTTGCCGCTGCTGCTGCATATTTTGATGGTGCTGGTGTGGAAACCCTGGTGTTGACTGTTGCATGTGCTGCGACATGGATTGTTGAAAAGCTTGTTCATGCTGCTGCATTCAAAACATTCCAGACTTATTCAAACCATTCATGAGCACCATGCAGAAATTACCTGTGTGCCTGGGCTGATCTTAACAGAAAGAGAAGGAGTTTTGCACACTAACCCCTGATTGTCTCTGACTCACAAGACCTGATGACTGCTGGGATTCATAAATTCCTTGAGATCTGGGAAGCTGCTGCATTTGCCGCTGTTGCTGCTGTTGTTGTGGTTGTGGCTGTGGCTTTTGTTGAGCCCTCACACCAGGCATGACATTTTGGTGAAAACCCGTGTGTTGTATCTGCTGCAGCTGTTGCTGCAGCTGGTTTGTCTGTGTGGGTGGAAATCCCTGCACTGGGATCATTTTTGGTGACATCATGGACTCCACACCTCCCAAGTTGTTCCCAGCTAGTCCATGGCCTGACACTGCAGAAAACAAACTTGCTGATCCTGCAAGGTCTGCTGCATTCATTGCATAGCCATCCCCTGCAATTCATGACAACAGCTTTAGAGTGAGGACTGATAAACAGATGAGTGAAGCCAGCTGCAAGACGAAGGCTCGCCATTAGTGTGTAGATGTCCAACAAAAGGAAGATCAAAATGGAGCAAACATACGCATGCGCAGGGGTGGGGGTTGCTGCTGCTGCTGCTGCTGCTGAGTTAGACGCTGCTGATGCTGGTGCTGTGCATTTGAGAACTGTGACACATTGGGATAACCTGAGGCATTATGCAAGCCTGAACTCCCATTCATCAGGTGCTGTCCATTGGGTAGCATCAACTCATTACTGATCCCCCCATTGACCATGCCCATTGAGGCAGACTTGTGCTGTACACTACTGGTGAGCCCATTCAACCCACGATAGTGGTCATTAAGCCCACCTCTAAATTGCTGGAGCTGTGCAGCAGTCACTCCACCCATCTCACTAAGGCCAGCTGATGATGCAGGTGAAAGGTTCATTGCCTGCGATGAGGTCAAACCTGGTGTGGGAATCATTTGGTTACCAACTGTCATGCCAATGCTGGATGATACATGGCCATTTTGTGACAATCGAATGCCACCCGCTTGCTGAGAGACCAAAGAATTTATTCCAGCAGCACCTGGGGTAGGTATCATGTTGTTGCTTCCAGGTATGCCAAACACATTGTTACTAGCATGTCCAGGCGTTGGTATCATGTTGCTTATAGTCCCTGGTGTCAGCATCATCGTTCCACCTCCGTGAGGCATAGGATTCATGAAGCTACTTCCATTCACAGACATGGGAATCATGCTGCTCAAGCTTCCACCAACCCCTGGAAGCATTAAATTCCGTGCGCTTGCTGGGGTGGGTGCCGTGTTGCCACTGTTCCCAGACATTGACAACATGTTGCTCCCAGTAGTACCAGGTGTTGGGATCATGTTGGATGCTGTCCCTGGGGTTGGAATCATATTATTGCCTGCTGCTGAGGAATTTACCACCTGAGTTGTTTGCTGGGGCTTATGCACCATCCGCTTGGCCACTTGTTGCAACCGCTGCTCAAGAGTTGAGTAGTCCTCGTACTCCTCCTACAAAACCAACAATGGGACAACTTACATATATTGGCTTGGTAAACTGCCCCAAGTCAGGGCACCATCCCCACATACCTACCCCACACAAGATCACAGGAATGATGACAAGGTTGATTGTTTTACACTACTGGACACTACTACTTCAATAGAAGAAAAAGAGGTCATACCTTGCTGGCTGCATTATTGTACAGTGCCTCCTCCAATCGCTTCACAAAATCTGGAAGCCTTTGCTGCCACTCAGGATTGCCGAGTGGCTTCCGGTTCTTAAAGAGCCGATTTCTAAAAATTCCAGATTACAGAAAGGCCTCAATATCCATCTCAAACTCTCCAGCATCAGAAGCTCCATACACAACATGAACCACTAAAAGTTGGCATTTGATACAGCAATGGTGGCAGCTGCCATCATAATCTCAAGCAATCATGCTGAAGCACTGTAGCAACCTGATGTGACTTTACACCCCAATGGATCAAACTCTAGTGAAGGGTTTTTCCTATGTGCATCAGCCACCAAGCGTATCTTGGTATCAATTCTCAAAAGGGTTGGCAGGGCAGTCCTAATGTTCCAAGCTACAAGTTCTTCAGAGAAAATCATACAGTTTTTCCCATATTACTGGTGAAAATCCAGCCCAGTCTATGCTGGAGCATATGCTGCAAAGATCTGGATCTCCAACTGCAGGATTCTAAGTTACACAACTTGATAGAATACATTAGACATGCATCCCAAACACATTCTAGCATAGACAGAACAAGAGGAAGGGAAATGCTCACATGTTATCAGCAACATCACGGCGGAGATTGGTATTATCAGATTCATTCTGCCATTGTTGCCATAATCCTTGCATTCCAGAGTTGTGGGTGTTCTCATTTTGCAGGGGCCCGGGAGCTTGCCCGGGCACCTGAGTCTGTGTTTGCATTTGTAAAAACCTGAAAACTTGCTCAGCTCCCCCACACCCCGCTACAACTCTCAACCTTTTATGATCACTACTACGTCCCTGCCCACTCTGTCAACCTCCTCTTCCTGCGAGCCTTGCCCCTGTGCCTAGACCCTCTTGATTGCATTCCTACTTTCCTCCACACCCAAACTTAATCCCTTTTGATGATGTCGATTTAGTACTAGTGCTGCCTTGCTCCTCCTCAGATTGTCACTCACAGAATCATCAAATGCTTGCTGCAGTGTTGTTGTTGTTGTCAAGCTCAATCTTTTGTTACACCTCAAGCAGAATACATCTCCCAATAAGTAGAGAATCCTCATCCACGTTGCACACGAGCAAGCGTTCAAAACCCTTAGTGGTTGGTCTGCGATCAAGACAAAAAACACATGGTCTGTCATCAAAAGGGTAAAACCTCTCTCCTCTCCCCCATTATGCCAGAGTGAAAAAAAGTTCTAGCGAAGAAGGAAGCTTTTGAATACACAAGGGAGAAATGCCTGCTGCTCTGATCATGATACATTATGCTCTGATGGAATATGAAGTCAAGCTCTTCATGATGAAGTGAACTTCTTGTTGGCAGGCCACAAAGATTCTGTCACACATACCTCAAAGTAATAATGGATGCATAGAAGAACCTAGAAAAGGGTTTGCAGAGCTAAAGAAATGTTGAAAAGAATTCTGCCACCAAAGACATATAATCCATGCCTGAATGGCATGCAAAATTCACCTAGGGTTTAGAAGATGTGCTGTTCCTGAACCACTGGAAAGCTCCAAATTGGGTCTGAAGACGCCATCCTGCCTGCCTGCCTGCCTGCTGTGGAAAAGACTAAACTAGAGAAGTGCCAATCCTGAATCCAAAACCGCACAAACTTTCTAACATTCAACACATAGGTAGCACCCCAGAAGCAGCAGCAGCAGCAATTCTGCGATCATGGCAAACCCAGAAACAGGGAATCAACAAAAAACCCAAAGCCATGAGCGATTTACAGGACCGATCGTCCCAGAAACACTGACTCCACGGAGGTGGTGCCCAAACCCCGGCGATGATGATGATGATCACAACAACAGCCGCTGGCTGCTTTTGTCCCTCAAGCTCAAAATTGCACAACAGATAGATTTCCCACTTTCCTACTACTACTCAGTCCACAACAACACAACACACACAAACACACACAAGGAAGGACCCAAGTTCCCTATTACAGAAAATCCCTCTTCCAGAAGGATTCTTCACAAACTATCCACAAGGAAAAAAAACCCCACAACCCACTAGGTACCCACTACCACCAAAACAATAACAACAACAACAATAGCAACAAAAAGCACCAAATCATATAGATATATACCTGCCGCAAACCCAAACCCAGAGACCAAAAAAACAGCACCCCAATCACCACACACAAATACAAAAAACACCAAACGGACAACACAAACGTGTGTGGCACAAGACAGAATGGAAGAGCAGCACAGGAATCCCACCGCTGAGAGCAAGTGGAGGAAATGCGAGGCGATTTTCAGGGATGCACAAATGGGTTTGCTTTGTGTGTGAAGACAACAATGAGAGAGCAGCAATAGTGCAAGTGCATAGGTAGCAACCACGCGAGCGAGCGAGCGAGCGAGCGGGCCAGCCAGCCAGCCAGCCAGCGAGCAGGCGAGCGAGCGCACAGGAGAAGCTAGGGTCTCTGGGCTCGCTGGCTGGCGCTTTTTCTGACTGACGCTGGAGGATGAATGAATAAATGAATGAATGAAAAAAGACACTCCATCCATCCATCCATCCATCCATCAGTGAAAAATGCCAGAATCATCCATCCAAATAGGAATGAATTTGATAAAAACCATCAATCCAATCAATCAGTGAATGATTGAATGAAACTTTAAAAAGCATCCATCCCATGAATGAATGAAAAATGAAAAACCATCCATCCTATGAATGAATGAAAATAAAAAGCATCCATGCAATGAATGGATGAATGAAAATGGAAAAAAGCCATCCATCCTATCAATCAGTGAAAATGAAAAAACCATCCATCCTATGAATGTGAATATGAAAAATATATCCATCCCATGAATGAATGAATGAATGAAAATGGAAAAACCATCCATCCAATGAATCGATGAATGAAAATGGAAAAACCATCCATCCAATGAATGGATGAATGAAAATGGAAAACCCATCCAGCCAATCAATCAGTGAAAATGACAGAATCATGAACAGAAATGACCAAAACCATCCATCCTATGAATGAGTGAAACTGACCAAATCATCCATCCCATGAATGAAGGAAAATGACAAAATGATCCA
>Ga0116230_10005929_pt1 | contig 12010 bp, 7 predicted proteins | sample S1TSphfallax_3_FD_88678 | JGI IMG/M metagenome (GOLD analysis project Ga0116230, IMG submission 88678) | Host-associated microbial communities from peat moss isolated from Minnesota, USA - S1T2_Fd - Sphagnum fallax MG | ecosystem: Host-associated > Plants > Peat moss > Unclassified | place: USA...
GCGCGGCCAGGTAGCAATGTCCGCGCTCTTGGTACAGCCGCGAAAAGCGCGGATGCAGCGCCTCGAGCTCGTCCAGCGTCTCGAGCGATTGCGCAATCCTTCCCAAATAGCGCTGACTGACCGCAAGCATGTACAGCACGTCCTTGTTTGCCGGCACTTCGGCCCGCAGCGCCGCCGCGGCCTCGAGCGCTGCGGCGAACCCACCCGTTTCGATCAGGCCGCGAATGCGCTGGACCTCCGCTTCGATGCGGGATGTCGGCGCCATTGCGCCGAAGTCGAGCGGCTCCGCCGCATTCGATTGGTTATTCATGGGCGCTCGGCGGCATTCCCAATGCCTCTCTCAAGGGGCCCAACCACGGCTCGTAGTGACGCCACTGATCCAACCCGTCGCGATTGATGGGGCGTCGCACCTGTTCGGAACTTGCCGTGTGTACGGTGCGCCGGGTCCGATGGAAATCCACGCAGCCGGGCTCGAAGTCGAGGCCGCAGAAATCGAGTATGCGACGGACGCTCGCGTCGAGATCGGCGACGACGTCCTCATGCTGCACGCGCAGCACCCGCCCGGGCAGCACGGCGTCCCAGTGGGACATGAGCTCTTCGTATTTCCGGTAATAACGCGCGATGTCTTCGAAGCTGTAGGTGAATTGCTGCCCGGACGCGAACAGCTGTTTGAAATTGCCGAAGCAGCACGCCATCGGTTCGCGCCGCGCATCGATGATCTTGGCATTGGGCAACATCAGGTGCACGAGACCCAGATGACGGAAATTGTTCGGCATCTTGTCGATGAAGAACGCCGCGCCGGGCTTGCCGCCACGGTAGATCTGCGTGTCGCGCAAATATTGCTCGCCCATTCTCGCAAAGTCTTCGGCGCCGTAATTCGCGAGCACTTGGGGGTACAGCGGCTCGGCGACCGTGCTCTCGCGCCCCTGCAGCTCCTGCACCAGCCGCGGAATGTCGGCCAGTTCCATGGTGCCTTCCACCCGGGAATGCGAGGCCAGGATTTGCTCGATGAGCGTCGAGCCCGAGCGCGGCAAGCCGACGATGAAGATAGGCGTTGGGTGGCTGCTTGCATGGTCAGCCGGCGCGGCGGCCGCGTAGCCGAAGCCGCGACGAGCCTCGAAGAATTCCCGGGTGCAAAGCGCTTTTTGCAGTCGGGTATTGCGATCGGTAATCTCCGGCCGGTAGCGGCATTCGGGTTTCTTGAGTGCATTGCCACGCTCGTAGTAGATGAAGGATTCGGCATACTGACCTTGGTCTTCGAGGGCCTTGCCCAGAGCGAAACAGAGGTGATAGCGGTCCTTCAATGGGATCTTCGGCGTGGATTCGCCGCGGCGCATGCGTGCGACGTCGGCGTCGCTGAAGCGATAGGTCTTCAAGTTGGCGAGGCTCCAGTAGGCCTCGCCGAAGTTCGGATTGATGGCGATGGCCGCCTGGTAGGACTCGATTGCTTCCGGTGTCCGACCCACCGTCTTGAGCGCATGCGCGAGCGACAGATGCAAGTCCGGGTCCTGTGGCGCCTCCGTCAATATTTCCCGGTAGAGGGGAATGGCCGACTCGTAGTTGCCTACCCCGGCGTCGATGGTCGCGAGCGTCGTGCGGTAGGCGCGATTGGCCGGATCCCCGCGCAGCAGAGTGTCGAGTTCTGCGCGGGCCCGCGCGTGCTTGTGCCGCTGCAGCAGCACCAGCGTGTAGTCATAGCGCGCGGCATCGTATGCCGGCGCCATCCTCAGTATGTTCTCGAGCAGAAACTCGGCATCGTCCAACACATCCATGCGCATGCCGATCTGGGCGAGCAGACGCATGCCCTCGACGTGATCGCCATGGGTCAGCAGGTATTGACGCACGACGCTTTCCGCATCGTGAATTTCGCCGTCGGCGAACATGCTGAATGCGGTGACGATCTGCGGGGGCAGCGCCTGCAGATTGGCCAGGTGGGCGGCCGCATCCTCCGCGAACGCGGTTTGTCCACTCATCTTGTAGAGCGCCTCCAGCGCGCGCCAACTCCCGGGAAGCGACGGATTCAACGTGACGGCGCGCAGGAACGCCTCTAGAGCCGGCCCGGGCGAGCGCAGCGCCACGTGGCAATGACCGCGTTCCTGATAAAGCCGGGGGTAGTCTGGATGGAGCCGCTCCAGTTCGGCGAGAGTGGTCAGGGCTTCGGGTATCCGATTCAGATACCGCAATGCCACCGCGATCATGTACAGCACGTCGCGATTCTCGGGAACCTGTTCACGCAGAGCCGTCGCCGCGGCCAGCGCCGCCTCGTACTCGTTGCGCTGCAGCACCCCTCGAATGCGTCGCACCTCGGTCTCGATGCGGGTGGGTGAAGTGTCGAGCGTCGTTGCGGCCATGGTGTCCTGCAAAACTAAGGCGGGCACCGTTGCCCGCCTTCGATCAAGCGGCCGAAGTCCCGTCAGCCGCGAAACTCTCTCGCCGGTTGGCGGGCGGTCATATTAGAACTTATAGCCGAACTTCACGCCTGCAATGCGAGGCCGAGTCACCGTCTCGGCCTCGACGAATTGGCCGCTGTTCGTGCTGGTGCTGGCATTCACCGACGTCAGGTTCTGCGCAAAAAACTGTACGTTCCACGCGTCCTTCGCCACGCCCAGCGCCGCGTCGTAGGTCGTGTAGCCCTCCTGCACGTAACTCGGCAGATTGCCCGTGGCCGACACCATCGAACCGATGTGTTGGGCCCCCACCTGCCAGAACGTCTTGTAGTCGCCCACCGGGATCTCGTCGCGAATGCGGATGTTGAACTGCAGCAGCGGTGAGTCCGCCAGCGGACTACCGACCGCGCCATAAGGATTGGAAACGGACGTGATTGCCTGACCGAAGGTGGCGCTCTTCGGATTGTTGTCGATCAGCGACGGCGAGTTGGTCTGCTTGCTGTTGTTGTACGATGAGGAACCCGTCACGGTAATGCCTTCGTAGACGCGGGCGATGACCTGCAATTCGCCGCCGCGCACCTGATAGTTCGGCCCATTGGTCGCGAACGTGAGGTTGCCAAGCCCGCCCTGCGGGTCGAAGAAGTTGACCTGGGTGTTCTTCCATTCTTCGTTGTAGAGCGCGCCATCGACTTCAAACCGACGATCGACCCACAGCGTCTTGAAACCGATTTCGTTGTTGGTCAGCGAATCGGGCGAGTACGTCGCTGGCGTGTAATACTGGTCATATCCGTCGGTACCTTTCAGATGCCCGGTCGAACCGCGATTGAAGCCGCCCGGCCGGAAACCCTGCGACCAGGTGTAGTAGACGAGGGCGTCCGAATCGATCTTCCAACTCAGATTTGCGCGGCTGCGAAAGCCCGAATACTCCGAACTATTGGGGTTTTGAGTATTGAGGTTGGTGCTATAGGGTGAGGATGGTCCGTTCGTCGCGGGCGAACACTGGCCGAATTTCGTCGTCGGCGCATAGACTTTGCAATAGAAGCTGCCGACGTCGGCGCCGACCTCCTTCTCGTTGAACCGGTAGTAGCGCGTGCCGAGGGTCAACGTTACCGCCTTCGGGATGATGTCGATGTCGACGGAGCCGAAGGCCGCTTTCTGATCGATGGTGCGTTGGAAATTGTCGAAGAAACCGGTGTTGTCGCCGCGAATGCTCTCGTTGCTCGAGAACGCTCCGGGCAGAGGCCCGATGTTGTTGAAGCAGTTGTCGTTGAACGACGCGGAGCAGGTCGGTACCGTCTTGTACAGCCACTCGGTGTCGTCGGTGATGATGAACTGTTCGTAGTACAGACCCGCGATACCGCGTATGCGCCAGTCGTCCGGCGTGCTCAACCGGATTTCATGGCTCTGGTGGGTGCTCTTTTCAGTATCTTGCCAGGTGGCGCTCGGTGAGTAGCACGTTCCGGTCGCGGCGCTGGTCGCCTTCCCGCTGAGGCCCGTGCACTGATAATAGGCGCCGTACACGCCGCGCGCGTAGTTCGTGTAGTCCTGGACTTGTTCGACGTTGCGGACGAGGTAGCCGCCGCTGTACACGAGCTTCAAGGGTCCTACGGTGCCATTGACCACCAGCGCCGTGTTTTCGAATTTATCCTTGTCGTACGAGTTGTTGAACGTATTGACGGACAAATGCGGCAACGGCGTCGCGCCGATGGGGGTGCCGTTGGCCGTGAACGTGGTGCCTTCGGTGCTGTAGGGCATTTCGTAGAACACACCCTCCGCGTCCATTTGCTGGTAACTCTGCGTCAGCAAGGCATTCCAGTCATCGTTGATCTTACCGAGCAACGACAGACGAAAACCCTTATAGGTCACGGGGTTGATCGCGTTGCCGACCGTACTGTTATTGTTGATGACCTGGCTGTTGGCCGGCACGATGCCGTTATTTTCGTCAACGATGCCCTCATCGGTGCCGAGCCGCGTGAACTTGCTCGGCAGGTTGTTGATGTAACCGCCGCGGCTGTCGTCGTAGATCACCGCGCGCACCGCCAAAGTGTCGGGGATCAACGGCAAGTTGATCGTCGCATCGACATTGCTGTTGGGGTCACCATGCGCCGTGTAGCTGTAGCCCGCGTTGAGTGCTCCTTCGGTCACGTCGAGCTTGGGTTTGTTGGTGATGTAGCGCAGCACACCGGCCTCGGCGCCCGAACCGAACAGGGTTCCCTGGGGACCTTCGAGCACCTCGATGCGCTCGAGATCGGCTGCATACACGTCGAGGTTGCGGCCGGGTAGCGAACCCGACTGATCGTCGAGATAGACGGCGACGTTCGGAATTTGGCCGGTGGTGCCGCTGCCCTGATTGCCCGCTGCCCCGATCGACAGGCCGCGCATGTAAATGTTGCTCTGCCCGGGACCGCTGCTGGCCTGCGTGACGTTGGGCGTGTATTTGATGAAGTCGTCCAAAGTGGACACGTTCAACTGTTTCAACGTTTCCGACGTCAATGCCTGGATGGTGATGGGTACGTCTTGCATGTTTTCCGTGCGTCGCTGCGCGGTCACCGTGATTTCCTGAATGGAATCGGAATCGGTGGTATCGGTCGCGGTGGCGGCGTGGACGGAGATTCCCATGCTGGATCCGCCCAAGATGGCGGCAATGGCATAGGACAGCTTCGGATTTGAATTCATGCGTACGATCCCTTTGGTTGGTCTCAAGTGTTGCCCAGAAACATCAAGGGAATCCCTTTCCCTTTTCGTCTTTTTCTTCGAGCTTAGCCCATCACGTCGATCTTGCTATGCTATTAAGCGATGCCCTCATGCCAAATTGCGACATCTTGGCGTCAGCTGGCATCCCCCGCAAACGATCTTGGACAGCGTACGTTGCACACGCGCCACAAACAAACGGCGGTGGCGACGCGCTTTGGGAGGGCGCCCAGAGGCGCAATCCGCCGACCCATCGTGCACTTGCCGCTCAGGCGTCATCCGGCCCGAGCCGCGCGGGGAAGCCCGGCGCGCGCAGTTCGGTACCGACGGAATCCTCGAGCAGCTTGACGATCATCGAGGAGAACGCGCCGCCTCCGTACTTGGCGCGCCCCTCGATGAACGTCTGTTCCATGACGCCCGCGAGGCGCAGCGGCACACCGAACCGGCGACCGAATGCGACGGCGAAGCCAGCGTCCTTGCATGCCAGATCCATGGTAAAGCCGATGTCGTAACTGCCGTTGAGGATGACCTTACTCTCGGTCTCATGGACGAAACTGTTGCCGGAACTCGCTGCGATGGCCTCGAAAGCGGACGCAAGATCGACACCGCCCTTGGCACAGAGCATCAGGGCCTCACCGGCCGCGATCAGATGGATGAAGGCCAGCATGTTGGTCACGACCTTGGTCACCGCAGCCTGTTCGATGCCGCCAAGATGAATGACCTTGCCACCCATGGCGTTGAGGGCGGGCAGGTGCAGTGCGAAGGCGTCGCGCTCGCCGCCGACGAGCACGGTGATATCGCCCGCTGCGGCGCGATGCACGCCGCCGGTCACCGGGCATGCGAGCGTGGCCACGCCGCATTGCCGCGCCTGGGTAGCCAGCTTTTCGATCTCGGCGAAGTCGTTGGTGCTCATCTCGATCCACGTGGCCCCGGCGTGCATGGCCGGCAGCGCCAGCTCAAGCACGGCGGTGCTCGCGGCCGGCGAGGGCAGGCACGTGATGAGCCCATCACAATGCTGTGCGAGCTCGGGTATCGATTCGGCCCAGCGCGCGCCCGCAGCGAGCACCGGAGCGGCCGCCTGCCGGTTCAAGTCATGCGCCGTGACGTCGAAGCCATTCCGCACCAGATTGGTGGCCAAGTGCTTGCCGAGCGATCCCAGCCCGATGAATCCGTAGCGCATCAAGCCTCCTCCTCAACCGAGCGGGCGATCGATCATTTCGAGATGCAAATTGCCGTCGCCCGGATAGGGATTGGCAAGCGCAACCGTTTCGTTCAACTCAACGCCGAGTCCCGGCGTCGTGGGCGGTATGACGAATCCGTCCTCCCACCGTATGGGCGTCTTCAAGATGTCGGCATGAAAACCGCCCCATTGCTGGATGCTTTCCAGGATGAGGAAATTCGGGGAACAGGCCGCAATTTGTATGTTGGCGGCCCCGACCACGGGTCCGCAGTACAGGTGCGGCGCGATCTGGGCATAGTGCACCTCGGCCAGCGCCGCGACTTTTTTCGCCTCGAGCAGACCGCCGACCCGTCCTAAGTTGAGCTGCAGGATGTTGGCCGCTCCAGCCGCCAGCACGCGTGCGAACTCGTACTTGGTGGTGAGCCGCTCGCCGGTGGCGATCGGGATCCGCGTACCGCGCGCGACGATGGCCATCTGTTCGGGCATTTCCGGCGGCACCGGTTCCTCGAACCAGAGGGGATCGTATTCTTCCAGTTGCCGGGCGAGGCGGATTGCCCCCGAGGTGGTGAACTGGCCATGCGTGCCCAACAACAGGTCGGCCTTGAAACCCACGGCCTCGCGTACCAACCGGACCAGCCGGACCGTACGTTCCAAGGCCTCTTGGGTCGGCTGGCGCGGATCGTAAGCCGAGAAGCCGCCGGTGGGATCGAACTTCAGGCCGGTGAAGCCTTGCTTGACGTATTCGGCGGCGCGCTCGGCCGAGCGTTCGGCGTCGTGATAGAACTCATCGCCTTCACCGTCGGCCGGATACAAATAGGTGTAGCTTCGAAGGCGTTCGTGCACCTTGCCACCCAGCAAATTGTAAACCGGTTGTCCCACGGCCTTGCCGATGATGTCCCAGCACGCCATTTCGAGACCGCTCACCACGCCCATCAAACTCAGATCCGGCCGCAGACTGAAACCCGAGCCGTAGCTCTCACGCCAGATCGACTCGATCTGAAACGGATCGTGGCCGGCGAACCGGCGCATGAAGACATCCTCGATCATGGACTCGAGCACGTGCGGCCCGAAGGTGGCGGCATAGACCTCGCCGACACCCTCGATGCCGCAGGCGGTCGTCAGTTTCAGAAACACGAAATATCGGCCGCCGAAAGCCGGCGGCGGATTGCCCACGACGAAGACTTTGACACTGTCTAGTTTCATGACGTCCTTGGCGTTACGCGTTCGTTCATGTGTTCATTCGTTCAAGATCAAGTCGGCCGCTTTCTGGGCGACCATCAGGGTGGGTGCGTTCGTGTTGGCCGACGTCACGGTGGGAAATACCGATGCATCGACCACTCTCAAACCGTCGACGCCATGCACGCGCAGCGCGGCATCGACCACCGAATCGCGCGGATCGCCCCCCATGCGGCAAGTGCCGACCGGATGATAGACGGTGGCGGCTCGGGAACGAAAATCTTCGATCAGATCGGCATCACTCATCCGGCACAGATCCGGCGCGAGTGGTTCGAGTATCAGTGACCGTATGGCCCGCGTGCGCGCGATGGCCTGCAACAATCGTCCGCCATGCACCACGTCCTCGACGTCCTTGTCGGTGGACAAATAGTTCGGTGCAATGCGCGGTGCAGCGCGAAAGTCGCCGCTGGCGATGTCGATGCGGCCCTCGCTCGTGGGCCGCGTGGGCTGGAAACAGAGATAAAATCCGGGGAAAGGGTCCACCTCGATGCGCGTGCGCATGGAGTCGCCGGTGCCGTAGGTCACCGGGTTGAAATACAGCTGGACGTCGGGTCGCGCCGCGGCGGGATTGGCGCGCGTGAAGCCGCCAAATTGGTTGACGCTGAGCGCCAGCGGACCGCTGCGCGATAGCAGATAGCGCATGCCGGCGCGTAGTTTTCCCCAGGTCGAGTGCAATTCGTCGTTGAGAGTGGGCTGCGTTGCCTTGAAGGAGTACACCACGGCGAGATGATCTTGCAGATGGCCGCCCACCGCGGCATTGTCGACCAGGGGAGGGATGCCATGGGCGGACAGCGTGGCACCCGGTCCAATCCCGGATAATTGCAGCAACTGCGGCGAATTCACGGCCCCGGCACAGAGGATCACCGCGCGAGCGGCTGCCGTGAACCGCGGGCGGCCGTCCTTGAACCATTCGACGCCGCTGGCGCGCCCCGCGCTGATACGGATTCGGCTTGCCCACGCATGCGTCTCGAGTTTGACCGCGCCCGCTCGCTGTAACGCGGGGCGCAGAAAGGCGTCGGCAGCCGAGCGGCGCCGCCCGTCGCGGATCGTGACTTGATAGCACCCGAATCCTTCGGGTTGCGAGCCGTTGAAATCATCGGTCGTGGCGATGTTGAGTTCCGCCGCCGCGTTAAGCCAATTGGAGCGCATGGGATGTAGCGCCGGCGTGACGTCCTTGACGTCGAGCGCGCCCGCGGTGCTTGCACGGCCCTCGGAATCGACCCGACGTTCGGACCTCTCGAAGTAAGGCCGCACGTCGTCCCAGCCCCAGCCCACATTACCCAAGCTGCGCCAGTCGTCGAAATCGGCTGGCATGCCGCGGCAATAGACCAATGCATTGATCGAACTCGAGCCACCGACCACGCGGCCGCGCGGCCAATACATGCTGCGGCCGTTGAGGCCTGGGCTCGGCTCCGTTTGGTACTTCCAGTTCACCGCGGGGTCCGCGAAAGTCCGTCCGTATCCGATCGGTGTCTTGATCCAGAAGCGGGAGTCGGAGCCACCGGCCTCCATGATCATGACTTTGTGACGGCCGTCCGCGGTCAGGCGATCGGCCAATACGCAGCCCGCGGTACCGGCGCCGACGATGATGTAGTCAAACTGATCCACTCGGGCAGCTTAGCCTGATCGCCCCTCGATGCCATGCCATTTCGCGATCCGCCCATGCCAATTTGCGCAAGGGAATCGCCCATTCCTTCCGTCGCGAAACAGCCGCGAACCCTGTATGGTGCGTCTGAGACCAACCCTGAGTGAGGTTGCAGCGTTTGAGCACCACCGCAATCGACATTCCGCGTTCCCAGGCTCCGTCGTCGGTCGAGCGCTGGTACGTGCTGACTCTCATGTGCCTGATCTACGCGATCAATATCGCCGATCGTTACGTCGTTTCCACCGTACTCGAACCCATCCGCATCGAACTCAAGCTCACCGACTCGGGCGTGGCCTTCCTGACCGGGATCCCCCTGGCATTTTTCTATGTGGCGTTCGGCATCCCCATCTCCTGGCTGGCCGATCGTTCGAACCGCCGCAATATTTTGGCGGCTGCTCTCGTCATCTGGTCGGGATTCACGGCGCTCTGCGGCTTGTCGGTCAATTACATGCAGTTCTTGCTGGGCCGCATTGGCGTGGGTGTCGGCGAAGCCGGGGGCACTCCGCCTTCCACGGCCATCGTGTCGGATTGTTTTCCGGCCGATCGGCGTCCGATGGCGATGACGGTGCTCGCGCTGGGTGCTCCCATCGGTGCGTGGCTCGGTGCGGACATGGCCGGCGCCGTCGCGCATGCCTACCACTGGCGCGCGGCATTCATCGCACTGGGTGTGCCCGGTCTGTTGGTGGGCGCGTTGGTATATCTCACGGTGCGCGAGCCGCGGCGCGGGCGGTTGGATTCCCTCGACCACGACATCAAGCCATCCATAGCGGCTTCGTTGAAGTTTCTCTGGCGCCAGAGGGCGGCTTTTCATGTCGTCATGGGCGGAGGCGTGTGCGCACTCTGGGGCTGGGGTCTGATTTATTGGACGCCCACATTTCTGCAGCGAGCCTACGAACTCGACGTGGGTCAGGCGGGTGCCGTCACCGGCAACATCCACTTATGGGGCGGATCCTTGGCCACCGTCGGGACGGCATGGCTCCTGTCGCGTCCCTCGATGGCCGATCCGCGCCGCGTCGTGTGGCTGCTCGCCGGTGGTATCGCGCTCGCGACGGTACCGTCCGTACTGGCCTATTGGACGCATGCGCTGTGGTTCTGCAAGTTGATGTTCTGTATCTTCATACCGGCCATCTACTTTTATATCGGTCCGTGTTTCGGGCTGCTCAATAATCTCGCGCCATGTCACATGCGCAACATGTTCATCGCGATATCGCTGTTGGTCGCCAATATTTTGAATCTGATCGTGGCGCCGTGGGTCGTCGGCAAGCTGAGCGACTGGTTCGCGCGGGGTCATGCGACGGATGCCGCTTCACTGCGCGCGGCATTGCTGGTGCTCGCCCCGACAGGTCTGTGGGCGGCCTATCATTTGTACATGGCGTCACGGACCATAATCGAGGACCAGAAACGGGCGATCGGCTACACCAAGTCCTGGTCGCCGTAAGGGGGACAGATGGCGAAAACCAGTATCGATCGCCGCTGGCTGCCGCTGAACGCCCTGCGCGCCTTCGAGGGTGTCGCGAAGCATTTGAGCTTCACCGCGGCCGCAAACGCATTATTGATATCCCAGAGCGCCTTGTCGCGGCACGTGATCGCACTCGAGAAGCTGATCGGTGCGCAGCTGTTCGAGCGGCGGCCGCATGCGCTCGTGTTGACCAAGGCGGGACAGCTTTTGCTGCCTGCCGTCATGAAGTCCTTCGATCGCTTGGAGTATGCGCTCGACGACATTCGCAACGACGGCGCCAGCACCGTGCGAACCCTGCGGGTACAAATGCCGCCGAGCTTCGCCGTACACCTTGCGGTGCCCATATTGCGCGACTTCCGGCGCGCCGCCGCCGACGTCGAAATCGACCTGGTGAGCCCTTATGGCGTGGGACCGCCGCCCGGTGACGTGGATGTGGCGGTGGTCTACTCCAAGCCCACCGTCACGGACCTCGTCAACGATCTTCTGTGGCCCGTGCATTTGAGCATGCTCTGTCATCCGAGCGTGGCGGCGCGTTGCGAAGGCAAGAGTCTGGCCGAATTCATCGCATGCAACGAATTGGTGCACGTGCGCATCGCCGATTTACCACGTCACCATCTCTGGATGCAGTTCGTGCGTAGCGCGAGCTTGACGTCGCTGAATGTGGAGCGCGGTCTCGTCTTCGATACGGCCGTGCTTGCGGTTCAGTATGCCTTGAGCGGCGAGGGCGTCGCGCTCGTCGACACGTATCTTTTTCAGGATTATATTCGCACCGGGCGCCTGGTGCGGCCGTTCGACAATAGTCTCGACGATGGCTATGGCTACTATTTGATCACTCATCCCGAGGCGCTGAGCGACACGGCCATCGCCTTGTTCAGATCCTGGCTGATCGAGCGCTTCGGGACCGGTTCGGGCACGGCCTCGAGTGGAATTCACCTGGCCGTTTCCAATGAGTGAAGCCGGACTCACCTTTTAGTGACTGTGGAGATGCTATGAAGAGCCACGCGAAAGTGGTGGTGATCGGCGGCGGCGTCGTCGGCGCCAGTGTGTTGTACCACCTGACCAAGGCGGGATGGAAGGACGTGCTCTTGATCGAGCGCGCGGAGTTGACCTCGGGCTCCACTTGGCACGCCGCCGGCGGCATGCACACCGTCAACGGCGATCCGAACGTGGCCAAGCTGCAGCAGTACACCATCGAACTCTACAAAGAGATCGAGAAGATCTCGGGCCAGTCGTGCGGCGTGCACATCACGGGTGGGATCATGCTCGCGAGCACCCAAGAGCGCCTCGACTGGTTGAAGATGGCCAAGGCGCGCGGCCGGTATCTGGGAATGGACCTCGACATCATTTCCGTGGATGAGGCCGCCAAACTGTTTCCGCTCATGGACAAGAAGCACTTCAAGGGTGCCATGTAC
>Ga0116230_10005930_pt1 | contig 12007 bp, 6 predicted proteins | sample S1TSphfallax_3_FD_88678 | JGI IMG/M metagenome (GOLD analysis project Ga0116230, IMG submission 88678) | Host-associated microbial communities from peat moss isolated from Minnesota, USA - S1T2_Fd - Sphagnum fallax MG | ecosystem: Host-associated > Plants > Peat moss > Unclassified | place: USA...
CTACGCCGGGACCATGCGCAGGGGTTCCGAGCACAGGCCCTCACGTTACTGATGTCCAAGTGGCATCTGTATCAACCAGCTTTAGCGCCTACATGCTAATGAGTGATGGAACAGTGATGGTGGCCGGCTATAATGTTCAGGGGCAGCTCAGCGTCGGAAGCTTCACGAATGTCACCGGCGAGTTTTTAACCGCTGTGAACGGCACGTTCCCTATTCCTGGTATTGTCAAAATCTCCGCAAATGGCGGAAGTACTGCCGAAGGAAATGCTGTTGTTTTGGACTCCAGTGGTAATGTTTGGGCTGCGGGCTATAACGGCCATGGAGAATTGGCCCAGAACGATACGACCAATAGAAGTCTATTTTGGCCAGTCTCAGGCATCAGCGGCGTAGTAGTCGATGCTGGAATCGGTTGTGGCGTTTACGGTGTCGCTTATGCGCTTACAAGTGCTGGCGTGCTATACACCTGGGGGTATAACGGTCAAAATAACCTTTTCCAAAACAATAGCACTACGCCTGTCAAGCTTGCTGCAGAGGCGACCTATGTGCCAGGAGCAATATCCAAGGTCTTTTTGCCCAAGGGCAATAATTTGGGAACGAACGCCCAGCTCATTGTTCTTACAACAAGCGGGCTACTGGCCTATGCTGGCGTTGATAACGGGCAGCTTGGCATTGCCAGTGTTGCTGAACCGGGGGCTTTTACTTACCTGCCCACTCCACGGCAATTTCTAGCCGGCACAGAGACCATTGCAGATCTTTTTGTGCACGGCACATCGACCACTCAGCGTTGGTTTATCCTGACAAACCTGGGCAATCTGTATGCTTGCGGAAGTAATGTCGATTCCATCTGTACTGGTGGTGTTTCAAGCAACACGATGAATGCTAATGCCGAATGGCAAAGGATTGCCTTCAAATGACCGACTTAAGCACGCTCACCAAGACCAAACAAGAAATGCCAAAGCTCTCATGGAGGCTTTCACAATGACATGCTGCCCGCCAACCGTCACCGCTTTGCCGAAGAGGCAGCTTGGAGATTTCATTAACAACGCCATGATGGTGCTTCTATCCGACGGTACCATTGTCGGATGGGGTGATAACACGACCGGAGTTCTTGCTAATGGCAACGCCGTAGCAACAAATGAGCCCGCTCAAAAAGTCCTTTTCGATCCCAATACGACTATGCCTCCATCTGGCGCAACAATCGTTGATTGGGCTCTGACCAACGCTAATCTCTATGTGATTTTTTCCAATGGCTGGGCATATTCTGCGGGGCAAAATGATTATGGTCAGCTTGGGCACGGCGATCTCATCGCACGGCCCTGGTTAAATCGCATTGAGTATTTTGTAACTAACAGCTTGTCAGTAACCAAAGTATGGGCTGCTGGTGCACACACGACGACCAATGGCGGTGGCTGTGTTTATTTCCAGGCTAGCGATTACAGCATGTATGCATGCGGGGAGAATACAGCAGGAAATCTGGGCAATGCCGCCACACCCACCTCCAACGTCACAACGCCTGCACCTTGCGCTGGTATTGGCCACACCACCAATCATGTGATCGATGTTCAAGTAGCAGCAGTCGGAACAAGCTTCAGTGCCTACATGCTGTTTAACGATGGAACCTTGTTTGTAGCGGGCTATAACACGCAGGGGCAGCTCGGAACTGGCACCACTACTGGTGTCACTGGTACTTTTGTTACCGCAAAGAAGACAGGCTCAGTGGCTGTTTCGACTGCAAAGTCGATTTCGGCTAATGCTGGTAGCACCGCCGAAGGCAATGCCCTTTTTGTCGATACTGCCGGAAACGTATGGACCACGGGCTATAATGGGCATGGGGAATTGGCATTAGGAACAATCACCAACGTGAATTTATTCACCGAGGTATCGGGACTAAGTGGAATTGTCACTGCGGAGCTTGGCTGTGGCGCCTATGGTGTAGGCTATGCCCTGACTTCAGTAGGCGCGATGTATACATGGGGTTATAACGGGCAAAACAATCTTTTCCAAAATAATAGTACCACGCCCGTCAAAAGTCCGGTATCAGCGGGTTATGTACCGGGAGCAGTCGCAAAGGTTTTTCTGCCCAAGGCAAATTCGCTATCGACTGATGCCCAGCTTATTGTTCTGACCACCAGTGGCGTGCTGGTTTTCGCCGGAGTTAACAACGGCCAGGAGGCCATAGATAACAATCTATACTCTGGTGCCTATTCGTACATTCCGACTCCACGTCAGCTTCTCGATGGCACCGAGACTATTTCTGACCTCTTTGTGCATGGGAATATAGCAACCCAGCGATGGTTTATTCTGACAACTTTGGGCAATCTTTACGCCTGTGGAAGTAACGTAGATTCTATCTGCACTGGTGGCGTTTCCAGCGACACGATGGCAGCCAACGTCGAGTGGTACCGGATTGCATTTCCTTACTGATCGAGATTCACGAGAGCGCGGTGCTAAAAGCTTTTCTATCACCTTGGGGTATTTGAGATGCAGAAAAAAGTCGGTGGTTTTACAGACTTTGTAGATCCCAAGGCCTTTCGTGTTTTGCCCAAACAAAAGTTGGTATCGCCAGAAGTGGCGGCGAAGCAACGGGAAGAACGCCAGATACCCAAAGATATTTATAAGCCTGATGCCTCAGTCGAACAAGCTGCGCCCATAGAGGGAGCACCCTCTATCGTAGAGCTCGCCAGAGCCTTGCGGAACGACGTTGATCTGATTTATCAATTCATTCATGACAATATTGATTTTTACCCGAATTATGGTTTGAGCAAGGGCGGCTGGGGGGCCCTGGTAGACGGTATTGGAAATGCATTCGACCAGTCAGATTTAATGGTCCAGCTGCTTCAGCAAGCTGGGTATACGGCATCCTATGTGACCGGATATATACTGCTCGATGCTGCCCAGTGGTCAAATCTGCTCAATGTAAGCACAGGCGACATAATATTAGCGGCTGATCTTCTTGGCGATGGCGGTTTTGCTGGCACTTATTACACCGATACCAACCAAATAAGCTTTGACTGGTGCTGGGTTCAGGTGGTAGTTGATGGAACAACATATGTTTTCGATCCCACATTGAAAACATATACCTACGTTGACGGGATAACAGATCTCGGATCAGTTCTAACCTACAACCAAACAAATTTTTTGAATGATGCTAAAAGCGGCGCCACAATAGATCCGAGTGGAAATTTTGTTCAGAATATTAACGCTGCAAATATAAATGCTGACCTTACAGCCTATTCTATGGCGCTTGTTGACTGGATTGCAGCCAACAACCCAGGCGCAAGTTTCAATGATATTTTAGGCGGCCGAACAATCATACCGGTGACTGGCCCCGTCCGTAATACCACCCTGTCATATCAGGACACTAGCCAGCCGTCCTACGTCTACGGGTACGGATTGCTTCCTGGCAGTTACAAAGCAACTCTTCAGATACAGTACGATCTCGTGTCTGGGGTCTACAAAATAGACAAAACGTTCTATTCCGCCGATATCTATGGCCAACGGATGACCGTCTGGTTCAATACAAGCCTGGAAGCGCAGCTCTATCTAAACGGAACAGTTCAAGGAACATCAGCAGTTCAAACAAGCGGCTCTTCGAGTCCAATGTATTTTACAGTTATTCATCCATACCCAACCGATTTTGCCGACGAAACTTCATCTATCCCTATAGCGGCGGGCGGTTGGTATGCAGTTGGCAGTGGTTGGGGCTATGCCAGCCGGCAGCTGGCGGAATTACACCGACAGACGTTGCTGCAAAACATTTCAGGGAGTGCCACTGCCGAAGCCGTATTAGGCGAGTCACTGTCAATAGTTTGGTTCAATTTCATTGGGCAGATGAGTAGCGGAGCTGACATCGTTAATCGATTCTCAAGCACGTTTACAACTTTCCATCATCAAATCGGCGTTATTTTGCAGGGCACCGATGCGATTCTGGTCAACTTCTATGACAACTCCTGGAACACGACATCGCTTACTGAGACAGCAAATGCTACTGCTGCCAGTCAGCATGTCTCACTTCTCTGGCACATGCTGGAAGCAGCCGTGGTTAATCAGGCCGTAGGTGTCGCTTGTGCCAGTACGCCGTCGGTGATTGCAGCCGCCAATCTCGCTGGCACGAAGATTTATAACGCTACGATCAATAACTGGGTGTCGACTGTAAAACCAGCTCTTCTTAGTGGTGGCTATACGACCACCGAAGTAACTCAGATTGAGCAGGCATTTATTGCCGGGATGGAGTCAGCCACAATTACGGGCACGGTAGCAATCGGTAACGTTCTGAGCATTTTTGTACATGATTCTGCATTGGCGACCAATCCAACCCAAATCTCGTACACGACGATCTCGGGGGACACTACAACAAAAATTGCCACTGGTCTGAAAAATGCCATCAATGCTAATTCGGCACTGGCAGCCATTGGAGTAACGGCTACAAGTGCAACTAATGTGGTCACTATAGAATCGCTATCGCTCAACAACACAACTTATTCTGAGTCCGTGTCTGGTGCCGAGGTTATCACTCTCGTCACTGAGGCCACAGGTCACTTCACACTAAACATTCCAGACAGTGCCTCGACGATCATTGGAACTTACTTTGAGGGATACGGATACTATGCTTTAGCGCCAGGTGGTGGCGAGTTCTTTGGGCCGTTAAACAACACCGGCAAGGGTGCATCATCGGATACTTCAACGCCTCCAGACACTAACAGCAACTGCAGTGAAAATTCTGCGGGCCCGGGTGCCGATGGCGTAGCAGAGCAAGCGCAATTTACGTCGCAGGAACCGATCGATCTCTTTAAAGGCAGATTTTTGTACAGCAATACCGATATTTCGGTCGGGAATCAATCAGATCCTTATCAGTTAGCCATTGTGCGCAGCTACAATTCCGGCAATGCGTTGAATAATAGCGGACTGGGATTGGGCTGGAGCCATAATTATCAGATCAATGCTTTGGCTAACAGTGATGGATTCATTGCTTTTGGTTATGAGGCTGTAAGCGCCGCCGTTGCTGTGATCGCACAGATGTATGTCTGCCAGGATTTATTGGAGCTTGGCGCTCCTTTGCCAATCGCAGATATGGTCACTATTTGTGTGGCTAATCTCTGGATGATGAACGAAATAGCCAATAACACCGCCGTTGTGCAATTCGGAAACGAATATCAGATCTTTGCTAAATTGCCCAATGGAAGTTACGTGCCTCCATTAGGGGTGAAAACTTCAAGTATCCTGACAAACACGGGCACATTTGCGTACACCACCCCGGATAAGGTGGTCTACACTTTCAATTCTTCCGGGCAAGTTTTAGCAATCACATATCCGTTTGGACTGGCTATTGATTTTACCTATACGAGCGGTAATCTGACGAAAGTCAGCAATGGTTTCCGCAGTCTGACGCTGGCATATAGCGCCGGAAATCTCAGTTCGGTGACTGATGGAAACGGTCGAACAGTTCATTACACCATCGTGTCGAAGGAGCTGACAAAGTTTACGGATGCCCTTTCCTTTGCCACCACCTACGATTATAGCAGCGGCACTCCCGGTCTTCTGACTGAAATCTTTATGCCAGCAAACCCTACAAACACAATTGTAACCAATGTCTATGACACATTGAATCGCGTCCAAACACAAACCGACGCCTACACAAATGTCTGGAATTATTATTTTGCAGGCAGCAGAACTGAAGAAGTTGATCCAAGCAACAGCAGCAGGGTGTTGTATTTTGATGCCTTTGGCAGCGTGCTGCAATATACCGATCAATTAGGCAACATAACGGTCAGTCAATTTGATGGCTTAGAGCGGCCGGTCTTGGTCACGCTGCCTGAAGGCAACAGCACCGCTCTTTCCTATGACCAGTATTCGAATTTACTGTCAGTCGTTTTCAATCCCAAACCGGGATCTGGATTGACAGCCATAACCAACTCATTCACATATGATTTAAGTTGGAACAAAGTTCAGACAACCACTGACGGTAATGGAAATATATCGATAACAACTTACGACAGCAGTTCAGGCCTCCTCACACAGGTCCAGTATCCGACGGTAGAGGCCGGAACACCAACTGCTAATTTTGACTACAATTCTTTTGGCCAATTGATTACATCGGTCGATCCCACCGGGGTTCAGACTTCTATGTCCTACAATCCTACGACTCACGATCTGCTGACCGTAGTAGTTGATTCCGTGACTGGTGGTCTAAATCTGACCACGACTCTCACCTACGACAACGTAGGCAATGTGGCAACTGCGGCTGATCCAAACAATAATATAACAGCCCTGGCCTTTGACGCTAACCGCAGACTTACGCAAGTTACCGCTGCAGCACCGCTCGGCTATGTCTCTTCTTACTCTTACGATGAAAATAACAACGTAATCCAAGTGCAATTACAGACTGCAACTTCCTTGTTCCAAACGTACGGCGCTACATACACAATCGATAATCTGATAAGCAGCCTTACCGAACCTCCAATAAACTATTGGGGGCAGCAACCGAACCCCACTGACTACGCTTTCGATAACTTACGTAGAGTTCAGCAGATCACGGATGCAGTCGGCAATATTTACCAATTTGCATACGACGAGCGCAGTATGATTTCACAGGTTACTTATCCTAACGGCGTGATTAGCGATTCGAGAACCTACACGGATAACGGCTATCTGGAGACCATTACAGATGCCCTAAATAATACAACGCAGTATTTGCTTGATGGTTTCGACAGACCAAGCGTCACTACTTACGCTGACATGACGACTGAGCAATATGCTTATGAATATGAGGGTACAGTAGACTATAACAGTAATGTGCTTCAATTCACTACCAGGGGCGGTGGCACCATTGACTTTTCATACAATGCATTGAACCAGATCGTCAGCAAATCACCATCTGGGCAGGCCGTTGTAAGTTATGGCTACGATCTCGCCGGTCGAATGACTTCCGCTTCCGTGCCGGCTGTTGCTGGAGATCCTTCAACCGGTACATTCCTGCAAACTTATGACGCAGCTGGCCGGTTTTATAAAGAGACCTTTCCAGATCTCGATGGACTACAACTGACCGTGACGCTGACGCTGGACAGTAACAGCAATGTGACAGCGATCACTTATCCCGATAGCGCTATCATTTCCAGATCCTACGACCAATTGAATCGTCTTACTGAAGTCTCCGATTCTCTTGGAAGTATTGAATTTGCCTATGATCCATTGGCGCGTTGCATACTACAGGCTGCTGGAAACGGCATTTCGTGCGGAGCCGTATTTGACCTCGGCAACAATCCACTCGCTTTAACCTTCAGTCCCCCAGCTGCTTTGGAATTAAACTGTACTTACAACGCTATTCACCAGGAAATTGGGCGGACAGCAAGCAATAGTTCGTTCTTGTGGGAACCATCGGCGGATCTAGTTATCGATTATGGCACCGTAGATAGTGTCAACCAGTACCCTACAGTCGACGCAAGTAGTTATTCTTATAATGGCAATGGCTGCCTCACAAGCGATGGTACGTATGCTTACGGCTACGATACAGAAAATCGTCTTCTTTCTGTCACTGGCGCGGGAGTGAATCTTAGCTTCAAGTACGATCCACTGGGGCGACAGGTTTTGAAGACCGATGGCTCGACCAGCACACGCTTTGTTTATTCTGCATTGCAGCGGATCGCTGATTACGATCTGTCAGGCGATTTCCTATACAGGTACGTGTTTGCAGATGCGCTCACCCCGCCATTGTGGGTCGAAAATATAGGTACCGGTTCCATCACGTACTTGCACGCTGATGAGACCGGCTCCATCATTATGACTTCTGACTCGACGGGAAGTGTCACCGGCCCTACTACATACACGCCGTGGGGTGAAAGCACGAATGTCAGTACTGTGAATTTAGGTTTTACCGGCCAGCGTTTAGATCCAGAAGTCGGGCTTTATTACTTCAACGCACGCTATTACTCACCTGCCCTTGGTCGCTTTCTGCAAAATGATCCATTGGGATATGGTGGCGGCAGCCTCAATCTCTATGACTACGTCAATAGTGATCCGCTTAACTCTTTTGATCCACTTGGTTTGAAGACCCTAAGCACGGGTGCGACCGTCAACGTGGCAGCGCCACCGACCAGCGATCAATTCAGTTTCGACTCAGTAATTAATTGGTTTATCGGAGCAGCATATGCTGCCACGAATGAATCTGTCTCTACACCACCAAGCAGTTCCGGCGCTGGGCCGACTAGCACAATTTTCCCCCGAAACCCAACGGTGGTCTTCAACAGACTCAAGGGCATCGTGGACGTGTATGATCCCAGCGGAAAACAAATAGGCCATTACGGAAATGTATTTTCTGGAGATGGTCAGGGAAATGTAAATAATCCAGCCAAGGAAAATATTCCGAGGGTGGGCCCCATTCGTGGTGGCACCTATCTGATTGGACAGGAACAAATTGAGGTGGCTTATAACCCCCACCGTATAACACCGTTCAAGGTTCCAATCTATAACCTGTATCCAATCGGTAGTATGAAAGTTAGCGCAAGCGGTCTTGTCAGTTTCGGGCCAAATTATGATGGTCGTGGAGGTTTCCAAATCCATCCTGGTACGGTTTCCTATGGCTGCGTAACCTTCAGGGCAGAGCAGAAAGACATAAAAAGCCCGCTATATCCATCCAATCGTTTCTTTACCAGGCTCGAAGGAATTCTGAACGCTGCACCACAAGTCTCCATTTTCGGCGGACGTCAAACATTTACGGGGACTTTGATTGTTCAATAAATGCCCCTCAAACTGCTATCTGGACCTCATTGTCGACGAAGTAAAAGTTTATTTCTGGCGACTGCGTTCACCAAATATCAATGCATCATTTCTGGAGTCGTTCATTCTGCCGATCTTGGCATAAGCTTGTGAACGTAGACGGTAAGCCTCATCAGCTGAGCCGGGCACGCCAGGTGGTGCGACTTTAATCACCGAAGTTAGGTCTTCAATGGCGGAGTCGTACTTGCTAAGCCCCATGAACGCTTTTGCTCTGTCCAGCTTGCCGCCCTCAGAAAACGCTTCCGGATTGATTTCGACCGCTTTCGTAAAGTCGCTGACAGCTTTGGCATAATCCTTTTGCCTCAGATACGCGTTACCCCGTTTATCGTAGTCATATGCCACACCTGTAGTCACAGGGACCTCATTTATTACCTCAGTTAAATCATTAATTGCTTCTGGAAGCTTTCCCAACATTAAATACACGTCGGCGCGTTCATCCTTGAACAAACTATCCTTGGGATGTTGTCTAATCTGTCTATTAAGCAATTCTAGAGCGCGGTCAGTATCATAGCTTTTGATTGAGTTGACGATTTCTTCATGCTCGCGCTCAGCCGCGTTTTGGGCACAAGATGTTAGCGGAGCAAGACACAGTAGCCATAGAAGAGTAATCACCCAGACATTTCTGCGTAAGTTCAAAGAATAAGCTTGGTGTTTCCTAAACAGGCGGCAGTCCCTCATCTTAAGCATCAACTTCTAGCATTCTATTCTAACCCGAACTTCCCATTCAGCGAATATATGATAAGTACACTGGGCACAAGTCAGATCCCAACGACACTTTCAAGGACCTTCAAAATAACAGGTATGGAGCAGCTATTGGAAAAATGTATCGAGGTCAGAGTTCAAATGCCATGCTACGGCGAACGGCAGGTTTGATCGTCGTGATGTGATTACAAGGAGAGTGAAGCGTATGAGCGAAGATGCGCTCGAATCTAATTGTCGTTTTGAAGCCGATGGTGACGTCGGCACAATTACAATTCCGCTCAATTGTGAGCCTGTACGTGTTCGAGTAACTTTGACCATTTTCAATGACACAATGGATCCAGATCAAATCACGCAGTTGTTAGATCTGAGACCAACTCGGAGCTACCTCAAGGGAGAAATTGTCGCCCCTTCTAGTGTTCCTCGGACCAAGAGCTTATGGTCACTGAGTTCGATAACTTTGGAATCTGAGTCTAACGTTAACGCCCATCTACTTTATCTTTTGGGCCAATTGGTCAATAAGGAAGGTATTCTTAAACAATTGCAGGACCAAGGATATAAGATCAATCTGGTGTGCAGACTGGGAATTGCCCATTGGAATACTTGTTACAAACTGGATTGTGACACCATATCACGCTTGGCTTGTTTAAAAATCCCAATTTTATTTGATATTTTTGACGAGCAATCAGACGATGATTAGCTGTAAGCATACAGGCTCAGTACAACCTGGCCCACCGGGTAACCGCGCGAAAAACCAATATAAAACCCAAATGGCGAAGCCGGTACTATTTCCCAGTCAGCTCTTTTAGCCTATCAGCGAAACCACCGCGCCCTTCGTTGTAGAGTAAATTGCCCTTACCGTCGAGATAAACCAGGCGTGGATAGCTCTTCACCCCGTATTTTTGCTTCATATCAAAATTCCCTGCATCTTCTGCATCTACATGTTGGAAGTCCATGACGCCTCTGTATTTTTCAGCCGCTTCATCAAACTGTGGTGCAAACTCGTGGCAGTAATGGCACCATGACGTTTCAAACATCAGAACCTTGCACCGGCCCAACTGCTTACTTTTGGGCTCATCATTCGATGCCGCTACCGGCTGGGAGGCTTGGGCTGGTTGGGTGCTCGGTTGTGCGCCAGTCGAGACACCACTTCCTGCTGCCCTGGGCGCCGTGAATGAACCAACGGCTTTTTCTGCATATGAGCGCAGGGTCGCATCGCGAGAATTTTTCGCAACCCACTCGAAATGCGGCCTGGCGAGACTGCTTTGCTTCAATGCCTGGTAGCATAGCCCGAGGTAGTAATGGCTTGACGCATCGTAAGGGGTGGTTCTCACCGCTGTTTCTAGAAGTGGCAGTGATTGAGAGTACTTTCCCGCGTTGTATAGCTCGACACCTTTGCCCAGGTCATTGGATGCAGCAACCCCCGCAGCCATATCTGTGGCAATGAATATGACGCAAGATGCAATTGCTAGATTCAGCACCCATGGCTTAAACACTTTGTTCTCTCCCTTTGATGGGCTCCATAACATCATGACCTATTTGTCGCCAAAATGCATTTGATCAATATTGGCAATAAGGGGAAAGGCGCCCTAGATTCAGGCCAGGCAACCCTTCCCCCTATTCCAATTTAAAATTCTTGGGGCGTGTCACATTCGGATTCTAGGGGGCTGTTGTTGCCGCCTCCGACCTTACTGATGGTATCACGGGTGGCGATTTCCGCGACAAGCTTTTCATTGTTTTTGCCTGATATTTTGCCGCCGGCGGCGGCTGAAATGCCGGGTTTTCTCTCGACAGGCATGATAATGCATCTTATGTTTCATTGACTTTTGGTGTGGCTGGAAATGGTTGTTGTGTAAGGCTTTTCTGGAATTGAATTTTTGGCCCTGGATCTTTTTTTGTCCATTTTTATTTTTGGGGTACCCGATTTCTGGGCATCTCGGCTTGATCTCGCCTCCTGCCACCACTTTATCAGACGCCCCGAAAGCCGCCCTGGTCCCCCTTAATCAGTCAAACCACAGCCAAAGTACATGGCCCCCTGGCCGGCGGTTTTTTTACCAAGTTATTTACGACTGCCCCGCACCTTCGTCAACTTGCCCGGTGCCACCAGTTTGTAGACATATCCGTCCTGGCCGCGCAACATCACCGCCTCATCAGGGTTGTACCGGCGCGGCCGGCGCAGTCGATCGATCTCGGTGGGTGATAAATAGTCAGGCAAGAAGTTCTGTTCTTCTGCCTCTTCGTCCCCTTCAAGTGCCACTATTGTCTCGTACATCCAGGCATGCACGTTTATTCCATGCGGTCTCAGCATGTGCACCGTATGCTGCAAAAGCGGCAGCACGTCAGGCACCACCAGGCCATTGTACGGCTCATCAGTAAACGGCAATCCCTCGATTTCAAAAGGCATCTCCCGCAACAGCCTTTTGATATGCGCCTTTAGGTTCTCGCGATCGGCTTCAAACTTGACGCTGGCTTTAATGAACTTTACTGACTGGGCAAAGTATTTGTCAGCTTCTGTTGGTTTGCCCAGGGCGAAGTA
>Ga0116230_10005931_pt1 | contig 12005 bp, 13 predicted proteins | sample S1TSphfallax_3_FD_88678 | JGI IMG/M metagenome (GOLD analysis project Ga0116230, IMG submission 88678) | Host-associated microbial communities from peat moss isolated from Minnesota, USA - S1T2_Fd - Sphagnum fallax MG | ecosystem: Host-associated > Plants > Peat moss > Unclassified | place...
AGGCGCGATTGCCCTCATGTAGGACATGATTAATGCGACAGGATTTTCCATGGCTGGAACAAAGCTTTCTGATTTTGCAACGGTCAGCACTGAATTTCGGCAGGCCGCGCCATTTTCGGATTCGGTACAAATCTGCACCAAATGCTGCCGCAAGCTGGACGCAGGCAAGCCGCTGCGCAAAGCGGTGAAGGCGGCAATCAGAAATGCTTATGGTGAAGACGTGGAACTGCAAAAGGCAGATTGTTTTTCACTTTGTCCCAAGGGTGGGCAGGTCATTTCCACAACCGGCGCAAGCGGTGGCCGCCGATTGGTGATTATTCAGCCGGACTCCGATGTTGAGATGGCGGTTGAGTATTTGCTGAGGAAGTAACGCCTACCGCAAATGCTCGGCGAAAAACGCCAGGCTGCGAAGTTCCGCAAGCTCCGCATCAGGGCCGCTATAGCTCGCGCGTTCCTCGCAGCCAAAACCATGGCCGGCGCCGGGATAGGTGAACACCGGAATTTCCGGGTGCGCGGCCTTGATCGCCGCGACATCGGTAAGCGGAATGCCGGCATCCTCTTCACCGAAATGCAGCTGCACCGGGCAGTTTGGGGTTTCGGAACGATGTGCGGCAATCTGCGCGCCGTACCAGCCGCTCGCCGCTTTGAAACTATGGGTGCGCGTGGCAGCCAGCCAGCAAAGGCTGCCGCCCCAGCAATAGCCGATCACGCCGACGGGCTTGCTGCCGAAAGCAGCGGCAGTGGCGGTAATATCGGCAATTACGGCCTCCGTCGGGATGCTGGCGCGCAAGGCGACCCCTTTGTCTCGATCGGCCGCCTCGTAACCAAGCTCGACCTGTTTTTCGGCGCGGTCAAACAAAGCCGGGCTGAGCACATGGTAGCCAAACCCGGCCAGTCGTTCGGCGACCAGGCGCATATGCGCATTCACGCCAAATATTTCCTGCAGCACCACCAAGGCCCGCGGCGCGTTGACATTCCCTGCCTCGAAGGCGCCGAACTGATGCCCGTCGGCGGCGGTAAGTGTCAGCATCTTTCGGCCCCTAAACTGCGATGGCATGGCCTGCGAAGTCGCGGGCCAGGACCTCATAAATGGGGCGTTTGAACGAAACCGCCAGGGCCGGAAGTTCGCGAAGCTCGGTCCAGCGCCAGGCGTCGAATTCCGGGTGCGGGTCGAGGTCCAGCCGGATTTCGGAATCCTCGCCGAGAAAGCGCAAGGCAAACCAGCGCTGGCGCTGGCCGCGATACTTGCCCTTGAACGCTTTGCCGATCAGCGCCTCCGGCAGGTCATAAGTCAGCCATTCCGGATGTTCGCCGATAATTTCCGCATTGCTGGTGCCAATTTCCTCGGCAAGCTCACGGAAAATGGCTTGGCGCGGGTCTTCATGCTTATCAATCCCGCCTTGCGGCAACTGCCAGCCCCCGGGTGCGCCCTCGGCGTTGGATAAATCGGCGCGTCTGGCCACCAGCACCTGTCCTTGGCCGTTGAACAGCACGGCGCCGACATTAAGGCGATAGGGCAAAGCGGCTCTTTCCGCCGCCGTGAGGTGCTTGCTCACGGGATTACCGTGTCCGAGACCGTGGCCGCTTGCGCGGTGGGCGGCAGCACCAAAGCGCTAACCGGGACCAAAGTGACCCCCTGGGCGCCGAGTGCCTGGGTCCAGCTCTGCAGCATCTGGACGGAGTTAGGCGTTGGCAGCATCAAAATGCCAAGCGCATTGCCCTGCAGTTTTGCCAGCGCCGTCAGGCTGGTCAGCTGCGCCGATTCGTTTTGCGGTGCACCGACCGGGTCGATCACCACATCGGCGGTCCGGTTCCAGGCATAAGGCGTCGTGCCGGTTTGCCGCGCGTCGATAAAGAACAGACCCTTATCGGCGATTTCCTGCAGCAGCCAGGCTTTGGCGTTGGGATTGTTCATGAAGCCGGCGCCCTGGCTGGCGCCGATCGCATCCGTCACGCCGGCATAGCCTTTAATTTGCGAGAGATCCCAGTCCAGCATTGGCTGGTCGAGCGTGATCGGCCCGGCCATTACCAGCGCTTCATTGCCGGCATTCTCGATTGCCGGATTCGCCGCCTGCATCGGAATTTCCAGGATGATCTCATGCCCGGAGGCGCGGGCCAGGGCGGCAACATCCGCGATATGCGCCCCATAGGGGGTGACGCCAAACGAGATGGCGGCCGGCAACATGGTGATGGCTTCCTGGCTCTGGGAGTTGTCATCGCCCATGCCGGCGACCAGTATGGCCACATGCGGGCCATGCGTAGCGGGGACGGTGGCGGCGTAGGCCCGCATCGGCGCCAGTCCATTCGGCGAGATGCGCGGCACCTGCCAGTTCGGATTGCTGACAGCCGGTTCAAGCAATGCCGGATTTGGCGCCGGAATCGGCTCACCCATTGGCAAGGTGCTGCCGGTGCCCATTGCCGCCATTATCGGCGCCGCGGCGCTTGGAGCCGGGATGGCGTGGCCAACAGGAACAGAGGCAGCCACCGCGTGCTGGACGGCCGTCGGTGGCTTGGGCGCCGGCGCAGACTTCGGCGGTCCCAGATATTGCAAGGTGCCGATGCCGATAACCGACACGCCAAGCACCACGCTCCAGAAGGCAATCAGCGCCGATTTAGAAGAAGCTGCCATCGATGCCGGGCAAAAGCGGCTTTAGTTGGAGGCCGCTTTGGTCGGCGCCGGCATCCCGGCGGCCAGCTTTAGCGCCATCTGCAACTGGAAATCGGTTGACGGCTTGGTCAGGTCCATCGCCGGCCAGCCAACCGGCGGCTTGTCCGGGATGGTTTTTGCCACCGGCGGCAGCGGCATGGCGCTCGGCAATGGCGGCGCCGTCAGGCCTGAGGGATTATGGAAGGAATGCAGCAGATCGCTTTCGCGCAAGGACGCAAACTCATCATCCGGTGTCCGGGTGTCGGAAACGATCACGTCCGGCGTGACGCCATAATCCTGAATCGATTTGCCGGAGGGCGTGTAATACAAGGCCGTCGTCAGGCGCAGCGCGCCATTGCCCGGTATCGGCACGATGGTCTGCACCGAGCCCTTGCCGAAGGTGCGCATGCCCAGCACCAGCGCGCGCTGGTTCTGCTGCAGGGCGGCGGTTACAATTTCGGCCGCGGACGCCGAACCCTGATTGACCATCACCACCATCGGCGCGCCGTGCAGAATATCGCCGGACTGCGCGTACCAGACCTGGTCATCCTCGCTATGCCGCCCATGCGTCGAAACAATCTCGCCGCTATTGAGGAAATCATCGCCAACCGCCACCGCCTGGTCCAGCAAACCGCCGGGATTATCCCGCATGTCGAGAATATAAGCGTGGATGTTACCACCCGATTGCTTTTGCAGGTCGCTGATGGCGTTGCGGATGTCCTGGTCAGCTTTCTCATCGAAGCTGGCGAGCCGGATATAGCCGATATTGCCACCGGGCGTCTGGAAGAGCCTGTCCTTGACGTCCTCGATCTGAATAATCTCGCGGGTTAAAGTCAGGTTGACCGGTGTGTCGATCCCGCTGCGTTTCAGCGTGATGTTGATCGCGCTGCCGGGGGTGCCACGCATTTCGGTAACGGCGTCGTCCAGATTAATGCCGTCGGTCGACTTGCCGTTGATATCGACGATGATGTCGCCCGGCTTGATCCCGGCGCGTGCGGCCGGGGTATCGTCGATCGGGCTGATGACTTTCAGCAGGCCATCGGTTTCCGTCACTTCAAGGCCGAGACCGCCGAATTGGCCGGAGGTCTCGACCTGCATATCGTCGTACTGCTTCTGGTTCATGTAGCTGCTATGCGGGTCCAGCCCGGAGAGCATGCCGTTGACCGCATCATAGATCAGCTTGTCAGATGGCGGATCCACCACATAATTGGCTTTGACCCGTTCAAAAATATCGCCGAAAAGGCTGAGCTGCTGGTAGGTGCTGTCTTCCGGCGCATCCTGGCCGGCGGCGCGGTGCAGGGGCGTCGCGGCGGAGCCGATGACCAGCCCGGCCAGAAAAACGCCGCTTATCAACAATCCGCTACGCAACTTCATCGAAAAATCCTTTAAACCGCTTAAGGCAAGTCCAGGCCGGCCAACCGTGCCCGATATTAGATAACATAGTTTTACGTTTAGCCAGAGCCACCTTTGGTCAACCAGGCGGTGGGATCAACCGGCGTGCCGTTCCGCCGCAACTCGACATAGAGCAACGGTTCCGCGGTCGGGGCGCTCGGATCAAAGCCCTTCATCTGGCCGATCGGCTGGCCGCGGCTGAGTTTTTGGCCGGCGGTGACGTCAAGACGATCCATCCCGGAGAGCACCGCGTCGTCATTGCCGCCGCAATCCAGGATCACCAGCAAGCCGTAATTCTGAAAGCGATTGGCATATAAAACCGGCCCGGAACAAGGTGCCGCGACGCGGGCCCCGGGTGCGGCCCGGTAGATAATGCCGACAGCGGGACCGGCCAAAGTGGGCGCCCCATAGGCCTGAACCAGCGTGCCCGCCACCGGCGCGCCGGTCGCCGCCACCACATCGGGGTTGGCGGGAGATTTTACCGCTGGCAGGCGGCCGGCCGCTGCCGATGCCCGTTCCTTTTCTTGCAATTTATCAATCACGCTCTGCAAATTGTGAACATTCTGGGTGGCCGCCATCTCGGCCGCGGCATTGGCTGCCGCAATGTCCAGATCGCCGGTCTCGGCGCTATGCGCCGCCGAAATCTGCCCGCTCAACGCATCCTCGGCTTGCTGCTGGCTGGCAACCGCAATCCGCAACTGCTGTTGCTGGGCCAGGGTCTGGGTCTGCAGCGTCGCCACCCGCGCCGCCTGCGCGTGGACCGCCTTCGCCTTATCCTCAATCTCGGTGGCAATGCCCTGCAGCACCAGAATCCCGCGAATCGCCTCGGTGGGCGGGACGGGGACCGCCAGCATCGTCGCCGCCGGCTGGTTCGAGAGCCGGAGCATGATCGGCATCAACGCCGCCAGCGCCGCCTCGTTCTGGTCCAGGCTTTGTTTTGCCGCCTGCGACTGCAGATCCAGCGCCGCCAGGCTGGAAGCCGCAGCCGCGGTCTGATCCTCCAACCGCCTCAGCGCCGCCGCGGCCGTCACCTGCTGTTGCGCCAGCGCCGCCGCCTGCGCCGCATCCCGCGCCGCTTTCAGCCTGGCCTCGGACGCGGCTTGATGATGCCGTGCCGCCTCCGCGCGCGCCGCCTGCAACTGACGGTCGAGCCCATCTGCGTGCCCAAAAGCCAAGGAAGGCATCAGAACAAGTAAAGCAAAGCGCTTTTTTTTTGAAAAAAAGAAGCAAAAAACTTCTTTAATTCGTATCCGTGCGGGGTGCATCGAGGTCCAGAATAAAATCCAGCCGTTGTTGCACCCGCCACTGATGTTGGTGTCGGTGTCGTTTAAATCGCCCAAGCCAACAGCGACTTGCCCGTCATCAATTCGGGCTGTTTGATGCCGAGCAGCGCCAGCAAGGTGGGCGCGAGGTCGGCCAACACGCCGTCATGCAGTTTGGCGCCGGCCGGCGCGCCCATGCAGAATACCGGCACCGGGTTCAGCGTATGCGCGGTATGTGGACCACCGGTCTCCGGGTCGCGCATTAGCTCGCAATTGCCATGATCGGCGGTGACGATCAGCGCGCCGTCATGGGCCGCAATCGCATCGGCAATGCGGCCGAGCCCGGCATCCACGGTCTCCACCGCCCGGATAGCCGCGGCAAGCACGCCGGTATGGCCGACCATGTCCGGATTGGCGAAATTAAGGATGAGCATGTCATATTTGCCGGAATTGATCGCCTCCACCGCTTTATCGGTCAGTTCGGGCGCCGACATTTCCGGCTGCAGATCATAGGTGGCGACTTTGGGGGAGGGCACCATGACCCGATCCTCGCCCGGATTGGGCACCTCCACGCCGCCGTTGAAGAAGTAGGTGACATGCGGGTATTTTTCGGTCTCGGCCATGCGGATCTGGGTTTTGCCGGCGGCGGCAACCACCTCGCCCAGCAATTCATCCATCGGCAAGGCGGGAAACAGGGTTTGCATGAACGGCGCCAGCGCGTCGCTATAGGCGGTCATGCCGATGGCCGCACTGAATTTCGGCCGCACCGCGCGTTCAAAACCGTCGAAGCCGGGGTCCAGCAAGGCGGTCAGGATCTCCCGCACCCGGTCAGCGCGGAAATTGAAACAAAGCAGGGCGTCGCCGTCCTTGACGCCGGTATAGTCACCAAGGCTTATCGGCTTGACGAACTCATCGGTGACATTCTCCGCATAACTGGCGTTGATTGCCACATCGGCGCTGTCGAAATGCTGGCCCTCGGCCGAGGTGATGAGGTTGTAGGAAAGCGCGACGCGTTCCCAGCGCTTATCGCGGTCCATGCCGTAATAGCGGCCGATCAGCGTGCCGATGCGCGCAGCCTTCGGCAACGCCGCCTCGAATTCATTTACAAACTCGGCGCCGCTTTGCGGCGGGGTGTCGCGGCCATCCAGCAGGCCGTGCACGACGACCGGGATGCCCGCCGCGGTGACGATCTTCGCCAGGGCGATCGCCTGATCCTGGTGCGAATGCACGCCGCCTGGTGAAATCAGCCCTAGCAGATGGCAAGTGCCGCCATTGCCTTTCAAACCTGCGATCATCTCCGTCAGAATCGGATTTTTGGCCAGCGAGCCATCCTCGATCGCGCCATCGATCCGCGGCAGCTCCTGCATCACCACCCGGCCGGCGCCGATATTCAGATGCCCGACCTCGGAATTGCCCATCTGTCCGTCCGGCAGGCCCACCACCCGGCCGCTGGTATGCAGCAGCGCGTGCGGGCAGGCCGCCATCAGCCGGTCGAAATTCGGCGTTTTGCCCTGGGCCACCGCATTATCCGCGGTCTCCGCGCGCTGGCCCCAGCCATCCAAAATCATCAGCATCACGGGTTTTTTAGTCATTACCTGCTTCATTCCTTCCTTCGAAAGCGTCGCTATCAGGGTCTGCCGGACCGGTGATAAGGATGCCCCATATTGATCATCTGGGCACGATAAATCTGTTCCGCCAGCATCGGCCGCACCAATAGATGCGGCCAGGTCAACGCCCCCAGCGATAATTTCGCATCGGCGCGGGCAATCACGCTGGCATCGAGCCCCTCGGCCCCGCCGATGACAAAACATAATTTTCGTCCCGCTTCGCCCCATCTAGCAAGCAAACCGGCCAGCCCAGGGCTATCCGGCGCCGCCCCGCCATGGTCCAGCGCCACCAAGAAATCCTGTGCGGAAACCGCATCCAGCAGCAACGCCGCCTCCCGCCGTTTGATCTCGGCCGGCGTGCCCGTCCCGTCATTGAATTCCTGCAGCTGCAAACCGGGCTTGATCCTCGCCGCATAGCGCTCGAACAGCAAAGCCTCGGGCGATTGCCGCTGCCGCCCAATGGCGAGTAAGCGCATTTAAGGGAGGCGTTCTTTTTTGAAAAAAAGAACCAAAAAACTTTTTTTACCCTGGTTCATGGGCGCTGACAGGGCCACAGCCCATGCCCCAGCATAAAAAAGTCTTTTTGCTTCTTTTTCTTCAGAAAAAGAAGTGCTTCCCTAGCTTGCAGGCTCATCCAAATCCGGCCCCCACATTTTCTCCAGGGCGTACAGGCCGCGGGCTTCGGGTTTGAACAGGTGGATGATGATATCGCCGGCGTCGATCAGCACCCAGTCGGTGCCGTTGGCGCCTTCGATGCGGAGTTTCTTGAAGCCTGCCTCATGCAATTTTTCCGATAGATGGCTGGCCATGGCGGCGATCTGGCGGTCGGCGAGGCCGGTTGCGACCACCATGCGGTCGGCGAAGCTGGCGCGGCCGGCGAGGTCGAGGCTCAGGATATCCTCGGCCTTATCGTCTTCCAGGCTGGCGACGATGATGGCTTGCATCCGGTCGAGTTCGGGCTGGGTTGATTTCGGGGCGGCGGATTTGCGGGTACGCGGGCCGGCGATGGTGGCCTTTTTGCGCGGCGTGCCGGGCATTGCCGGGATGGCCTCGGATTTGGCTGGGGCCTTCGCCGCAGTTATGCGTTTGCGCGGCGTGGCGGCGCGCGGCTTTGCCGGGCGGGAGGGTGGGCGGGTTATGGCGTTTCTCCTTCGGAAACTTGGGCGGCGGTTTGGCGGAGCGCGGTAGCCGAGGCGGGGTTTTCGCGCTCCGGCAGGAGAATCCAGGCAGGTGCCTTTGCGCCAGGCAACTTTAGCCCAGAGCGGCCGGGATGGCGATGCCGCCGCAGGCGGGCGACCGCCTGGCCGGCCAGCGCGCGTCGGGTCTCCCCCGGCCGGGGCAGGATCAGCATCGGCATCGCGTGGGCGATGGCGAGCCACCTGCCCCATTTCGGCAGCTGGGTCAGGTTATCGGCGCCCATCAGCCAGATGAATTCCGCCCGCGGAAATTTTTTTCGCAGGGCTTTGAGCGTTTTGGCGGTGTAGGTGGTGTGCAAATGCCGCTCGATATCGGTGGCGATGATGCGCCGGCCATCGGCGATGCGGCGGGCGGAAGCCAGGCGCTCAGAGAGCGGCGCCATGCCGATCGCCGGTTTTAGCGGGTTCCCGGGGGAGACCATCAGCCATAGCTGGTCCAGCCCGCCATGCACCATTGCCGCCCGGGCGACGTGCAAATGGCCCGCATGGGCAGGGTTGAACGAACCGCCCAGCAAACCAATTCGAATGCGGTAACGGTGCCCGAAACGCGGGATGACCGCCGCCTTTGAGCCTTGTGTCAGGCGCGCACCTGGCCGGTGCCGCGGATGATGTAGCGGAAAGTGGTGAGCTGTTCGAGACCGACCGGACCGCGTGCCTGGAGGCGGCCGGTGGCGATGCCAATTTCGCCGCCGAAGCCAAATTCCCCACCGTCGCAAAACTGCGTCGAGGCGTTCCAAAGGCCGACGGCGCTGCTGATCGATTTCAGAAAATATTCGGCGATAGCGGCATCTTCGGTAATGATTGCATCGGTATGCTCGCTGCCATGGGCCGCGATATGGGCGAGCGCCGCATCGACACCATCGACCACCGCGACGTTTAATATCGGTTCCAGCCATTCGGTATCGAAATCCGTTTCGCTGGCCGGCTGGAGTTTCGGAACGATCGCGCGGGCGGCAGCATCGGCGCGGAAATCGCAGCCGAGTGCTGCCAGGTCATCGATCAGCGCCGGCAGCAGAGCGGCGGCGATGCTGCGGTCGATCAGCAGCGTTTCGGTAGCGCCGCAAACACCGGTGCGGCGCATTTTCGCATTGGCGAGAATTTTTCGCGCCATGCCAAAATCGGCGGCTTCGTGGATGTAGCTATGGTTGAGGCCTTCGGCATGCGCCAGCACCGGTACCCTGGCCTCGCGCTGCACGCGTTCCACCAGGCCGCGGCCGCCACGCGGGATGATCAGGTCGATCTGTCCGGCTGCGGCCAGCATGGCGGCAACAAAGCCGCGATCGGTGGTCTCCGCAATTTGCACGGCGGCCGCGGGCAAGCGCGCTGCGCGCAGCCCGGCCGTGACAGCGGCATTGATGGCGGCACCCGAATGAAAACTCTCAGAGCCGCCGCGGAGCAAAATGGCGTTGCCGGATTTAATCGCCAGCGCCGCCGCATCGGCGCCGACATTCGGCCGGCTTTCATAGATCATCCCGATCACGCCGATCGGCTGCGGGACGCGGCTGATCACCATGCCGTTCGGGCGCGTCCACTCGGCAAGTGTGCGGTCGAGCGGGTCCGGCAGTTCAGCAATTTCGCGCAAGCCGGCCGCCATTGCGGCGATCCGTGAGGGATTGAGTAAAAGCCGGTCGTGAAATGCGGCGGTGCCGGTGGCGGCGGCCAGATCACGCTGGTTCGCCGCGATAATTTCCGGCGTGGCGCCGATCAGCGCATCGGCGGCCGCCAGCAAAGCCTGGTTGCGCGCCCCCAGGCTGGAACGCGCAAGCTGCGCCGAGGCGGCGCGCGCCAGAGCGGCGGCGGCCTTGAGAGCGGCGGCGTTCAAATCAGGATCGGCATTCATGCCCGGCATCGTTGCCAAGTCCTGGCGGGAAGATCAACAGCGCGCTATCCAGAGGGCGTCATGGATGACCTGTTCGATTCGCTGATCTCTGCCGCCTTGGAGCCCGTCGCGCAAACCGTGCTGGAACCGGCGGGTCCGGTGCTGCGCACCAAGCGCATCCTGCTGCGCCCGCTGCAGGCGGCGGATGCGCCGGCGTTTCACCGGCTGATCAATGACTGGGATATCTGCCGCAAATTGCCTGACGCACCATTCCCCTATCCGGTCGCGCTGGCAGGCGAGTGGATCGCCGCGGCGGCAGCGGACCGGGCGGCCGGCAAGGCGCAGCAATTCGCCTTGGTCGAGGAAGCAAGCGGAACGCTCATCGGCTGCGCCGGGCTCCGGCTGTCGCGCGACGGCAAATCCGCCGATCTTGGCTACTGGCTCGGCCGCAAATTCTGGCGCCAGGGTTTTGGGCTGGAAGTGGCATCCCGGCTGACCAGCTGGGGCCTGGCGGAAATGCAGATCAACCGCGTCACCGCGACGGTGGCCGAGGATAACGAGGCCTCGCTGGCGGTGCTCCGGCGCGCCGGATTTTTCGAGACCGGCAAGGGAACCAAGGCATTCTTATGCCGGGCGGAGGCGAAGCTGCCGGTGCGGCATCTAGCCGCCACGCGGGAGATGCAGGAGATGGCCCAAACACCGGCGGAGGTGGTGGCCTCGCCATCGATTTTGCTGGTCGCCGCCTGCGCGCTGATCGACGCCGACGGCCGGGTGTTGCTGGCTCGCCGGCCGGAGGGGAAAAAACTGGCCGGTCTTTGGGAGTTTCCCGGCGGCAAGGTCGATGCGGGCGAAACCCCGGAAGGGGCGTTGATCCGAGAAATGAAAGAAGAGCTCGGAATTACCATCGAGGCGAAAAACCTGGCCCCCTTCGTCTTTGCCTCGCACCCTTACGACGGCTTGCATCTGCTGATGCCGGTTTTTCTGTGCCGGCGCTGGCAAGGCAAGCCGCAGCCGCGCGAGGGCCAGGCTTTGGCCTGGGTGGCGCCGGACCGTCTGGTGGAATACCCGATGCCGGCCGCCGACCGGCCGCTGATCCCCATGCTGCGCGATTTTCTGTGAGGTATGCATGACCAATCCGACCGCCGCCATTTTGATCATCGGCAATGAAATCCTTTCCGGCCGTACCCAGGACGTCAACATCAACTTCATCGCCAAACGTCTGGCGGCGCTCGGAATTGTGCTTTCGGAAGTGCGCGTGGTGCCGGATATCCCGCACCGCATCATCGATGCCGTCAACACGCTGCGCGCCGGCTACGACCAGGTTTTTACCACCGGCGGCATCGGCCCGACGCATGACGATATCACCAGTGAATGCATTGCCGAGGCGTTTGGCGTGCCCTGGGAAATCCATCCCGAAACCTTCGCGGCGATGGAGAAACATATCGGCAAGGAGAATTTCAACGCCGCCCGCCAGCGCATGGCCACCTTGCCGCGCGGCGCCGAGCCGATCAAAAACAGTGCATCGCTGGCGCCGGGTTTCTCCATCGGCAATGTCCACGTCATGGCCGGCGTGCCGCGGATCATGCAGGCGATGATGCTGGCTTTGGAGGAGGTGCTGCCGCGCGGCACGCCGATTGCGATGCGCGCGGTATACGGCATCGGCGTTTTGGAAGGCGCCATCGCCGAAGGTCTGACCGCAATCCAGAACCGTTATCCGGCGCTTGACCTCGGCAGTTACCCATTCATGCAGGAGCGCACCAAAAGTGGTGTCGCCATCGTCGCCAAGGGCACCGATTTGCCCGCCATTGAACAGGCGATTGCGGAGGCGACGACACTGATCGCGGGGCTCGGGATTACACCGGTTCAAGGCGAGCCCCCTTAAGGCTGGAGGCAGCCGCCGGTTGCTTCACGCGCCTGCAACTTGCTCTGCGCCGCCCCTAAAAGCATAGTTCACTGCGTTCATCCAAATCTCCGCACCCCGAAGGAGCCGCCATGTCAGCCAATGCAGCACTGCTCGCCCGCCGTCAGGCCGCCATTCCGCAAGGCGTTTCCTCGGCGCATCCGGTTTTTGCGGTGCGCGCG
>Ga0116230_10005932_pt1 | contig 12003 bp, 5 predicted proteins | sample S1TSphfallax_3_FD_88678 | JGI IMG/M metagenome (GOLD analysis project Ga0116230, IMG submission 88678) | Host-associated microbial communities from peat moss isolated from Minnesota, USA - S1T2_Fd - Sphagnum fallax MG | ecosystem: Host-associated > Plants > Peat moss > Unclassified | place: USA...
ACTAATGAAGTTTTTAGTTATTAGTGGTGGGAATCATTTGGTGCAAAAACATTAAAGCTTCAAAAGTCTACAATGAAAGTCTTGAGACAAGTTATTTGTGCATCTATTTGTGAATGCAAATGGGTGCAAATGAGCCCAAATGAACCAAAATTGATGTCAAAACATGAACTTTTTTGCAATTTTTGTTACATTTGTCTATGTGGTGGCACTTTATAGCACGTGAATCATGGAAAGTTGTGCTTATTGGATAGTATGGCTATTGAAAAATCTAAAAATCAAACAAAATTCCAATATCAAAGTTTGGTTTGAATAAAAGTTGTTTAACAACTTCATTCAATGACACTACTTTCATAATAAAATTTATTTCATCTTCAATTTATTTTATAATAATAAAGTACTGTTATAAACATCTAAAAAGTACTCAAATTTTCATATTTTTTTGATTTTTTGTTTATCAAAAATCAAGGTTTAAAAACAGTTCATGAGTCCTTTTTGACATGTAAATATGATGGAATGTATATGTTTTCTAAAGAAAACTTGTAGCTTATAACATGAAAAATAAAACTTGAAAGTGTTAACATGTTTTGGTATGATTTGAAATTATAACAAAATTTCAAAACACAACACAAAATCTAGCAAAATTTGTGCACTTTCAAAAATTCATATTTCTCCAAATTTGATTGTTAAAAAAAAAACATATTGGGGCAACTATAAATATAATATATAATTTTTTTCAAAAAAATTCATTTGAAAATTCCTCTTAAAAAAAACACGTTTTTTTGGGAAAAAGGACCCCACCAAAAGACAGTAGTCTTAAATGCAAAGTAAACAAATTGGCTCATTATATGTCATTTGGACCCAAATGGTCAATATTTGATTACATTCACTTCAAAAGGAGAAATTCATTGAGCTTTAGTAAGGCAAATGATTTTGTTTTTGTGTTTGGCAACATTAAGTTGAAAGATAAATTCTTTGATCCAAATTATAAAGAGTCTTATGTTGAATAGTAAAATTAGAATGAAAGAAATCAATAAAATTATTACACTTTAATAAAGTTGTAATGTGTTTGAAGTCTTCAAGTTTTGAGAATTTCATTAGAATTCTTATGGAGTTTTAAGCATTTATAGATTTTTTTATTGATGAATCACATACTCAATATGCTTAGACTTTTGTTGCACCTTGTATTCATGTACTCATGAATTCAAATTCTAGTATTCTTATTCCATTTTCTATAACCTTGGTCCAAGTCATAATTGTTTTTACTCATATATATTATTTATATCATCTTCACATACACCTTTACCCCATCTATGTTTTTTCTTTAATTTCCAAAAAAAATCATTTTGGGATTTAGTTGTTGAAAAACAAATTGCCCGTGGATGGCAATCTTACTAATTTAATGTATTTTCCCTTCACATCTTTGCTTTATAACATAGTAAACCTTTTAGTAGTGGGTTGAATATTGCATTTGAAAACAAATAAAATTAGATAAAACATTTAATTTAGTTTAATGGATGACATTGTTAATGTTTAAATAATAAAATATAAATTGTGAGGTAGGTGGGTTGGCAATCATCCACAAGAAGACTTTATAGCCAAATTTGGTTACATGTCAAGGAAGGTAATTGTGGAATTATGCTATTGTTTGGTGAGATGCTACAACCTATTGTCTAAATATGATGATGTCAAAAAACATTTTCTCATTATGTGGCAATAGAAGGCCATTTTTTCTTGAAAAATTAACCTTTGTATTCATTGTAAGGCTTTTTTTTTTTTTTTTTGTCACTAGATTGTAAACATTTTCCAAAATAAAAAAATTGGACATTACACCAAATCCAACATCCAATATAAGATATTGCAAATATATCCCAAATTTATTCATTTGATCATGTTTCAATGAACATTATTTGTTAAAATTAGACACTACATAAATCAAAGAGGGTATAATTTAGCTCAAGTATTATGTGAGAGAACTTAAACTTTTCCTACCCTATTATTACTTAATTTTATAATTTGCATATTTAATCCACCCTATATTTAATTAAAATTTTATGTTTGCATTGAATTTTGGTACCATTATTTATTTGAATTTTTATTTATAGTTGAAGTTGTGAGGAGTGATAAAGGATTCATAATTTGTACACATATTCATATATACCAAGTGAACAATATTCAAATTGAATATAAAAAAAAATTCATAAAAGTGAACTAACATCATTAGATCAAAGAGGAATCCTAGGCAACTTTCATTAATTCATTTAAGAAATTTCCCCACTTCATGATGTTATTCTCTAAAAAAATTGAAATTGGATTCAAAACCTTGGGAATTGTAAACCTTTTTAGATCTTTAGTCCAAAAGAATTGAACCTAAATTAACAATTCATATTTAAGTCCTTTGTACAAATGTTATTTTTTTCATAATTTTCCCCTTAATACTTGGGATTCATTCATACTATGCATCAATTATATCTTAGTTAATTTAAAAATAAACATGATCATATTGTCAAACCAATGAATCTATATATTTTTACCCAACAACTAATATATAGAACCTTATAATTTTACTTGCATAATTTTACAATTCAAAAATTGAAAACCTGCATTGGAATCATGTGTGCACCATTTCATTATGCATTGTTGACCTCCTTCAGTTATCATTGGTGACCAGATGATTCACAACTTGAAATAGTTTGAGGATTTATCATATTAACATCATTTGACTAAAAAAAAACATAAATATGTGAAAGTTTACCAATTGAACAAAAAAAAAAAAAAAAACTCCAAGTGCACTTTATATATATATATAATAGCTTGGGGAATGTAGTAGTTTTATTGTGGAAAATTATCGCCACTTGGCAACAAAAAATTGGAAATTTGTAAATTTTTTTATAAAAAGTGTAAATTTGACTAATTTTTCTTTTTAAAAAATTGAAAAAAAATCCTTGTCAAGAACATATATTATTGAACCACTTTAACCAATTATTAAAGTAAGAAAAAAACACATTATCAAATTACATCATGTCATTTATAGTTTTAAAAATTACCATAAAATTTTCAACTAAATATTTGAAATGAATGTAATGTCTTTACATTTTGAAAATAAAAAATAAATATTATGTGTAGTTATGAAATTCAGGAAAATTGAAAACAATATCATTATATATATATAATACATTGATTCATTTGAATCTAGGTCCCAAATATTAAATTTTAATTTATAATAATAATAATAATAATAAATTTAAATTTAAATTTCATTATGATATCATTAATGTGACAATGTCATATATATATTACATACTTAATAGTTGCAAAATTAAAATATACATGTGTTTATATTTATGCATAATGATATTAGTTGTCACAAGTTGAAGGGGGTGGTTATATGGTCATGGAATTGTCAAGTAGTTTTAAAGATGTGAACAAATTCATTTTCCTTCACTAACATCATCCTCCATGACTACATAATTGAAATAACTGAACATTGTGACATACTTTATTATAGTCCAATCATACTTGTCATTTTGGCCATGACATATATGATTATAGAAATTGTTGGAACATTTTAAAGAAGTGAATAAAATGTAAAACAAGAAAACACACACACACACACACAATCTCAAAATTTTGGGCACATCATTGGCACACCATTGTAGTCATGTATGCCATGGTAAAAGTGATGGGTCTTGATAAATTATGGAATCATGTGTGTCACATAAAATTACAAACATAGTCATAGATGTATATTTTTGGCATAATGTGAATTGTCACTATTGATTAAACCTTCATGTAATAGTTATAAAATATCAAAGTTGAAACCAAGTAATTGCTCAACCAAGAGGTCAACAAAAAACTTCATATGATTTGACACATGTGTCTTAGTCATGTAGTTTAAATGACAACTAAATGCACTTGATTGTGCATAGTATATGGAGAACATGACTATGTGACTACATTTGGGACTTAGTCACAATTGTCCTTGTCACTGATCTTTTTTTAATGAAGGGAGGAGCATTTAAAGTGTGGTAAAACAAGGTGAAATTAAATTAAGGAAGAATAAGTTGACTAAATATAATATCTAGGCTAGAATGTTGTAGGGTTAAAATTTTGACCCCAATGGTTGAAGGAAATACATGGGATGACCTTGAAATAATTATTTAAGAGAATAAAAAATAGCTTATATTGTGTTGAATGACTAAAAATGCCTGGGGAACAATTAATTTTTCAATTTCTAATGTTGCTTAAGTGGTGATCATCCATGTAAATATATTTAGCTATATTTGGCTATATTTATAGTATGAAAATGGAAAATTTTAAGCACCTTTTCATCCAATAGGCATTTATGGCAATTGTTTTTGTGAAATTTTAAATTTAAAAAACAAAAAATTTGTGAAAAAATGTTCCTTTTTCAATTTTGTTTTTCAAAATGGAAAAAAAATCATTATTGGGGAATGGTTTAATGTCCTTCCTAAGTTCCTTGAAACCATGGTCTTACAATGATATGATTTCAACAAACAAAACTATAAAAACATAATGGACACATATGATATAGCCCCACTAGAAAAATATATTTTACAAAGGATATATATCTTGAATTAAATCAATTGTTTAACATGACGCTTCCAAAACTATGATAGGAAATTGAATTTATTGAAAAATCAAATCATAAATGTCTTAAAGCACAAGGACATGAGGGGGTTGGTCCAACTTTTCCTTGTACAAAACACTAGTGATGGAACATTTCACCATCAAAATTGCTAAAATTAAGGTAACAAGTGAAATATGAACAAAAGGGAACCTTCAAAGATGTGATGAGAATTTAACCAAAAAAAAGGAAAAACATGGAAATGACCCTATGAGTAACACCCACACATTATGACTCAAATGAGTAAATTTCCAACAATTTTCGCAAGTGAAAAAACCAATCACGAAAACACATAAAACTCACATGGAGTCAACTATGGAACATATAGTAAATTAGATGGGTGAATTAAGCCTTCATTTATTGCAATCCAAAACAAACAAAATAAAAAATGTTAAGGAAAGACCTATCAATGATGCACTATGAAAAATGTTGAAAAATGGGACATTATTCAATGGAATGCCCAAATGTGCTCAAGGAGAGCATGAGCTCATCTTTACATTGATTGATAATGGAAGATAAAGAAAAGGTTCAAGTGCATTTGATCAAAGTAATTCAAACAAAAAGATAAGGCTTTGATGGGATTAGGGAGGAGCCTTAAGCCCCTATGGTGGATGTCATGGCATAAACAAACAAGGATCCAAACATGGAAAAATAAAATACATCCCTTCAAAATCTAGTTTTAAAATATTATATTTTGAGCGTAACATAAGAAAGTAGATTCAATTTTTTAGAAAGTCTCATTATGAAAAAATGGCATGTTGAATAAAAAATTATGTTGTTGAATACATAATTTGAAGAACTTTAATATAATAAAAGTAAGTAACTATGTTGAAAGTTCTAAAAAACATGAATATTGTTTTTTTCTTTCCCTAGGTTCCTTTTTTCCATTCAATGGGTTTTGTTTATGAAGTGTTTTCACAAAGAATTCAAGTGATTTCTCATATGTGTGCAATTAAAATGGTCAACAATTTGATGAAATAGAATAATAATGACCCTTTGACTAATTCAAAAAATATTATTCAACCCTCTTAATTTCATGAAAGTGCAATTGATGTTAGTTTCTAACTAATTAATATTCAACCTCTATCAATTGCTAATTAATATTTCAACCTTGTCAAAAAAATAAAAAAATTGTAATTGAATATTGAATTGAATATTTGAGAATTAATTAAATATTTGAAAATGAATTGTTGAATTGGCCAAGGTATTATGGTATGTCAATACAATGTTTTTTCAAGGATTTCACATTGCATCAATTATATGTTGTTTTCTATGAACTTTTTTATATCATTGAAAACAATTAAAGTTCATATCATGTTGAGAAAATATGTTCTATGCTAGATTTGTGTACACATGTACAAAATAGTGATCTATGGATGGCTTGAAGATGAATGGAAAACAATTGCTGGAATTAATGGATTATTGTTGCCCAACCTACCTAGGACCATCCCAAAGCTTGGAAAAACACAAAGAAAATGCTAACCAAAATTGGCTTACGGGGACTTTTTTTGGGCTATTGAGTATTCATTTGATTCAGAATTGTGCTTATGTACAATCAAGTGCATGAATGCACATAAGCACATTTCTGAATCAAATGAATACTCAATGTGGCTAATAATATGTTATTTTTGTTTCAAAAACTCAAATCAACTAAATGAGATTGCTAAAAAATTTCAAAACACGAGTGAAATATTAATTGTCACTTCTTTTATTACAATATATAATTCCAATTTTCTCTAAAAGTGTGTACACTATACCATGCATTTATGCAACATGACAATGAACTTGAACATTACAACAAGACTACCTATGCTAGATGAATATCAAGGTCATAGGTTGTTGCAACAAATTGAGTTGGATAAGAGACAATTTAAAGTTCAACAATCCATTGAGCAAGTGAGCAAAGTTGAACAATGGAGGGCTATTGACAAGAAGGTGAAAATTTGATAATGTAAAAAAACTATGACATTGCGATAATGTTTAATGTGATAAAGTGATAGAATTTGTGAACCACTATTTTCATGTAATAAAATATAACATCTCATGCTAATGTTATGATACCATGAACTTGCCTAAGTCTAACATGCTTCCTAAAGTGAAAGCAAGAGGGACCCTTAAATTATGAGGTTGGGTATACCAAAAAAAATAAAATTTACAAATAAAACATAGGATGTGACAGAACAAGGAAAAATGGGGGTAAAAGGAAGCATTTACTTAAAGAGGTTGAAGGCAAAGACCAAGGTCTCATTTCAATTGAACTCTAAAATGTACACAACTTTCCAAATTAAGATGACGAAAATATGACACTTGGTGCCTATGAAATAATAATTTGTGCCCAATGGGAGAAGAGTGTGGGAAAATAGGACACTTGTTGCCAATGAGAAAATGGGCCAACACAATTCTACAAAGTACATGGAAGGAAAAAAGTTCATGCAAAAGATTAAGGAAAAGCGCCTCTCGAAAACACATGGGTTTGAAAGTATGAACAACCTATGGCCAACAAAAAGAATCCATCCAAAAAATGGAAACCCCTTCTTCCCAACCCCAAAAAATGAACCCAAGTTCGTATATGAACAGGGGGAGGAGTTCAAGCCAGCCCAAAACAGAAAGATGAAAGGAAGAAAAAGACAAAAAAGAAAAAAAAAGAAAAAGAGTAGGGTCCTTGGGATAATTTGTTGACAAGCAAGAAGTTACTTGGTGATGGGACCCACGGTCCAGGTTTGGGCAAAAGTCCCATGGAGGGAGGGAGGGGGGGAGGAAGGAGGGAGAAGGGATGGGTTCCAAAAAGAGTGTGGATATTTGGGAATTTTGACCTAGGGAAACGGAGGCAGAAGGAGGACCCACCTCAGGACTCTCCTTCATAAAGCAAGCAGCAGAAGCACAAGTGCACACCTATTCCTACCTACAAATTGCCCACCGAATTCTCCCCCACCGCCTCTTTCTTTCTCTCTCTCTCTCTCTCTCTCTTTCTCTTTCTCTAGACTTTCTTCACAGCCCACATCCGTTTCTCACGCTTGCTCGCACTTGTTCTGTTCTTACTTTTCCTTACATATTACCGCTGGCAACCACCAGACAGATTGCTCCATCCCACAGTTTCCAAACATCATGTGTGCTTGTTGTACAACGAGTTATTAGTGATTGTGCAGTTTCAATTTCTTGTTTCAGCAGATTCTCGTTCTAGTACCCGCCTGGATTTGTTATTTATTAGCAAAACCCCATTTATAACCGGAGAGAGAGAGAGAGGGAGAGAGAGAGAGAGAGATCTTCAAGTGCAGACTGCTGTGCAAGTGCTGCACTACTGCTGCTGTGCACATCAGCTTGTCTTTCTTTAAGTCACTTGTACTTAGTTTATACCCCATTAGTTTGAAGAATTTATGTCTCCTGTTGTGTTGTGATGTACTAGTACTGCTTTGTTCCTTTCTGTTGTGTGTGCAAAAGCCCCCCCCCCGCCTCCCCCAGTCTGCGTCTGATCAGTCTGATTCATTACTACTCTCGCCTGCTGTGTACTAGTAGTGATCCCGATATGTTTGCAAAGGTGGTGGAAGGCTCAAGCTGTTGTTCATAGGTTTCATGTTATTTTGTGCAACTAGTTATGAGTTTTCTTTTAATATGAGTGCGTGAAGAAGAAGAAGATGAGCAATTGTTAAGAAAGTCTGGTCCAAAAAGAAGGCTACCAGTTTTGGGTTGTTGTCGCACTTTGTGCCGGAGTTTCGGTCAGCTGTTGTTGACTGCACGTGTTGCAACATCCTCTCTCTCTCTCATCAAATCGAGTCAAAAAGTCCTGGAAACCTCGCAGCTTCGCAGACTTCCAAGGCGCCGGTCGGAACAGATTTTGAGGTGGCTTCAACGTCGTTACCAGCCTGTAAGATCAAGTATATGAAGGAACAAGAATCTTCTGTAGACAAGAACAAGATTGCAGCGGCAGCAATGGGAGAAATCGCTACCGAAGTCGAAGCAGGCATCATAACGTCGACGGAGAGGGCAAACCACACGTCCAATGGATCATGTTCACAGCTACTAGCAGCAGCTGCAGGTGATGGTACCATGACCACAACCAACGGAACGGTGCAGCAGCAGCAGCGTGTCAACAAGCGGTGCCTGTGGTTCGAAGAGGAGCTGGAACCTGACCTGAGATGGGTTTTCGGTGTTTCTAAGTAAGCCACCGTTTTTCTCTCTCAGTTTTTCCTGTCTCTCAACTGCAGTTGCAAACTTTTTGACATATTTTTGCTCCTGCAATTTCGGATTGCTAAATTCTGTTGTTGGAGGCTTTCCTGCAGTGTTTCTCTACATATGATTTCAGTGCCAGATTATTTGGACCATATCTGTGTCTCGTTTTTCTCTAGAAGAAAGATACTAAATTGGGTCTGGCATGGGTTTCCTTAGTCTAATCCTTTGTCTAACTCCTGTTCGGATAATGTACGTGGTGCTGATTTCTCCTCCTGTCTGCCTGTCTGTTTCTCTGTCTTTCTGTTGGTCTGTCTGTAGAACCTATATCTATTCTAGAGTTCTCTGTTAACATTAGGATGAAAGACTTTGAGGGAGCTGCTTCCTGTAGCCACAAGAGCTGATCCATGCCAAGAAGACAAACCCGCTCTCCTCTTTGTGGCTACATGAAGCAGCTTCCTCAAGAAGACAGAGCCACTCTCATCTTTTGCTAGCTGTTCATGACTAGTGCAATGTTCAACATGAGATGTAAACATAATTAAAAAGAAAAAAAAAACAACGAACAAACAAACAATCTCCAAGTCTTTGCTTTAGTCTAGACGTTGTTACAAGAGCAATTCACATTGGTTGTGGGGAACCAACTTAGTCGAAGTAGCAGCTACAAAAGCGAGTCTGCAAGGCGCCGGTGGCTTTGTCTACCGAAGCCATGAACTGATGCGCTACGAGAAGAAGCATAACAGCAGAATAATGGACACCGTTATGTGGAGCGAGGAGCTTTTCAACTAATACCTCTGCAAAAGTTAAGGTGATAATTTGTCCAACCGCTTGGTTGCTGTTATCATGATGACTTCAGCAGATATCCAGACTTTTGCTATGATCACAGATCAATTCATGAAATAGCAATAATATTTAGGTAGATGCATGAACCAGCCTGAAACATTCACCATATGTTGGTTCATGATTCTGGGTTAAGCTGCTCCAGGGGTACGTCGTAAGCAAAGCTGGGCTCATGATTCATAACAGGAGTCATGAGGATGCAGCAAGAATCCACCCGCCCAGAACTCTTCAAATCTCTGTCCTTTTTCGTATGGGCTTGTCGTACACATGAGAAATCTTGGAAATGTTCAGCATGATCGCAGCAGCAGCAGCAGCAGTAATGGTAGTAGTACTGAGAAGAGGAGATAATAATGATTTGTGCGACACTACTCCTCGAGGACAGTCGACGAAGCTGCTGTTGTACGCGAGCGCATGCCCGAGATGCTTTTTTCCGTGTGCGCTAACTTTGCCAGAACGACCATATAGTTACTTCCCAGAATAGAAGCGGTAGATATCTCCGTATCAAAACCGCCGCGCTCTGAACACGACAGCAAATGACTGGCTGCTGTAGCAGCAGCGTCATGCCATGCGCTGTGCTGCACGGTGGGTACTTAGTACTTTCTACAACCACCCTGGCGTCCGTCCGTTGCTTGTTGGCTTCCTGAACCCCGTCGTATAAGTATTGCACCTGTCAGTTAAAACTTGTGGTTTTGCTTGGACTTTGTCGTAACAAGGGCGAGAGCGCTTGGACTTTGTCGTCACAAGGACAAGGAGGAGAGCGCCGTATTTATTGTTTGTTTGTTTGTTTCTGAGTGTCCTTGTTCTGCAGCAACTGCCTTTCCTTCCGTAAGTACCAAAGGCTACTTGTTATAATTGATTACAACCTACTTCAAAACTTTCTCATAACTAACTCTAACGACAGCTAGCAGCAGCAGCGATTCCTCATGATCTGAAAAGAGAAAAGCTTTCCGTTCCGTTAGATAGTCTGAGTATCTAATAATTCTTTTGTGTGAGCAACAGAAAAAAGGTACAACCACTCTCTCTTAGATTCATGAAGCTTTTGCTTACCTGCTGCAAAACTCTCTTCTTGACTTCAATTCTTGTTACAACATGTAAAATTCTAAAATTTCTCTTCTTGGCTCCAAATTCATCTTACAGAAATCTAAGTGCAAAATCCTCTTCTTCATGACTTTGAATTCTTCAAGACTTTTTTGCACTTCGTTTTGCAAAATTCTCTTATTCATGACTTCAAATTCTTCTTACAGAAATGAAAATGCAAAATTCTCTCTCTAATTGACTTTGAATTCTTCTTACATGAATCCCTAAGTGCAAAATTCTCTTGTCTTCAAATCCAAGTGTGATCTGAAGGTGATGTAGTAGTAGAAATTAGAGATCTGCATCTACATTGACTGACCATGAAATATGAGGGCACTTCTCTTGTGCAGGATTTTGCACACAGGTGAAAGTGAGTTTCAAACTATCGAGCTTGTGGAGAGTGGACCATTTGGCAAGGTAGTTAAGCATCATTAACAAAGTCCTCTGGACTTGGGGGTACATACTTACATCAGTGTTGGTTCTTGTTTAGCCAAGTTTGGATTTGTTGTTTCTGGGGTTTGGAAAAATCCATTGATGGTGATGGCCTTCAATTCAGAATAGATAGTAAAGCAGTGCAAAGCTAAATTATAAGTCCTTATGTTTCCTGCAAAGAAGCGGCAAAAACACCACCATTACTATAAAGTCCTATAATCAGCCTCGATAGTTTTGTTTCTTCATGAATTTGGTGTCCTTTTTTTGCAGGTTTTGCTGTTGGATGGAAAGCTTCAAAGTGCAGAGGCTGATGAGTTTGTGTACCATGAGTCCATTGTGCACCCCGCTCTCCTTTATCACTCCAAGTCAGTCCTCAACTCTAATTTCCACAACCTTCTAAAACAAAACCAAAGTCTAGAGTTCTCCCCTGTGCTGCAAACATAGAAAGGTTATGTGCAAAATAGAAAGAAAGGTGGCCATCAATCACTTAACTTACTCGTGAGGTCTCGTGGATGGTTAGTTTATAGCTACCATGGAAAAAACCAAAATTCAATGTGTTCTTTTGGTACTAGGTAATGGCCATTGGTATGGGCAAATGGTAGGTGGTCACGATCTGGGACTGACCAATTGCCCTGCTTTATCTGATGGAATTGGTACTTGGGAGAGATTCTGCCACATCACCCCTTAGCTTTTGGAATTAATTTTCTTCAGGTCGGTTGGAACTGAAAGGATCTGTCCTTCAATAAGACAGATCACGCCCCTAACTGTCAAGAGTAAAATTGTCGACTCCCAAAGTCATGTTCCCATATTTGGATTTGATTTTGTGATATGCAGTTTTGTAGATCTTTAGG
>Ga0116230_10005933_pt1 | contig 12003 bp, 10 predicted proteins | sample S1TSphfallax_3_FD_88678 | JGI IMG/M metagenome (GOLD analysis project Ga0116230, IMG submission 88678) | Host-associated microbial communities from peat moss isolated from Minnesota, USA - S1T2_Fd - Sphagnum fallax MG | ecosystem: Host-associated > Plants > Peat moss > Unclassified | place...
ATCGGGCCGAACGTGGAGGATGGATTCTATTATGACTTCGCCAGCGAGACGCCCTTCTCGCTGGACGACTTCGCGGCCATCGAGGCCAAGATGCGCCAGATCGTGGAGCGTGATGAGCCGATCGTCCGGGAGGAGTGGGACCGGGACGCGGCCATCGCCCACTTTGAAGAGATCGGCGAGGCTTATAAGGCTGAGATCATCCGCGACATCCCCGCCGATCAGACGATCAGCGTCTATCGCCAGGGGGCGTGGAAGGATCTCTGCCGGGGTCCGCACCTGCCCTCCACGCGCCATGTGGGCAAGGCGTTCAAGCTGACGAAGCTGGCCGGCGCCTATTGGCGGGGCGATCAGGCCAATGCCCAGCTCCAGCGCATCTATGGCACGGCCTGGGCGTCGGAAGCGGAACTGGAGGCATACCTCACGCGGCTGGAAGAAGCGGAAAAACGCGACCACCGACGCATCGGCCGGGCTATGGACCTCTTCCACATTCAGGAAGAAGGCCGGGGCATGCCATTCTGGCATCCCAAGGGCTGGACGCTTTACCGCACTCTGGAAAACTATGTCCGGCGGCGCACGGAAGAGGCGGGCTATATGGAGGTGGCGACGCCTCAGATCCTCGACCGCTCACTGTGGGAACGGTCGGGCCACTGGGCCAAGTTCCACGAGAACATGTTCGTCTCCGAAACCGCCGAGGGCGAGATCCTGGCGGTGAAGCCGATGAACTGCCCGTGCCATGTGCAGATCTTCAATCAGGGGCAAAAGTCGTACCGCGAGCTGCCGATCCGGATGATGGAGTTCGGCGGCCTGCACCGCTACGAGAGCTCGGGATCGCTGCTAGGCCTGCTGCGCGTGCGGCGCATGGTGCAGGACGACGCCCACATCTTCTGCACGGAAGAGCAGATCGAATCGGAGTCCATCGCCTTCATCGAGCTTTTGAAGGTGATCTATGCGGACCTTGGCGTGGAGCTGCATAGTGTGAAGCTGGCCCTCCGGCCGGACGAGCGGTTTGGCACGGACGAAATCTGGGCCATCGCCGAGGACACCCTGGAGCGGGCCGCCAATGCTGCCGGCGTGGCTGTCGAGCGGGTGCCGAACGAGGGCGCCTTTTATGGGCCCAAGCTCGAGTTTCACCTGCGCGACGCCATCGGTCGCACCTGGCAGTGCGGCACCCTGCAGCTCGACTATGTGCTGCCCGAGCGCCTGGAGGCGAGCTTTGTGGGCGAGGACGGGGCCAAGCATCGCCCGGTGATGCTCCACCGCGCCATTCTGGGCTCCCTCGAGCGGTTCACGGGCGTCCTGATCGAGCACTATGCTGGCGCATTTCCCCTTTGGCTCGCCCCCGCCCAGATCGTCGTGGCGACGATTACGTCCGACGCCGACGACTACGCCCTAAGCCTGGCCGCCAAATTTAAGGCGGCGGGCCTGCGCGTGGAGACCGATCTGCGGAACGAGAAGGTCGGCTATAAGGTGCGCGAACATTCGCTCGCCAAGGTGCCCGTCATTGCCGTGGTCGGCCGGCGCGAGGCCGAGGAAGGGAAGGTCGCCCTGCGCCGTTTGGGTTCGGATGGGCAAAGTGTGCTGAGCGTGGAGGAGGCGGTGGCCGCCTTGGCGCTGGAGGCGACTCCGCCCGATTTGCGGTAGGGGCGCGGCACGGTAACAATCACCCGTCATTATCAGAGAGGCTCTTTTGAATTACCTCACGCTGAGCGCGGCCCTGGCCGCCCTGATATTTGCCGGCGCGGCCATGGCGGAGAGCCATGTGACGCCGTTTGGGCCTGAGGATCTCTTCGCCCTGGAGGCGGCGTCTGACCCTCAGATCAGTCCGGACGGGCGCGAGATCGCCTATGTGCGGGTCTCGGAAGATATCATGACCGATAAAGCGCGGTCGGTGATCTGGCTCATCGATATGGCCACGGGGACCCAGCGGCCCCTGGATGGCCTCATGGGCGAGAGCGGGCCGCGCTGGTCGCCGGATGGAAAGCGGCTCGCCTATATGGCGCCCGGGCCCGATGGGCGCGGACAGCTCCATGTGCGCTGGCTGGAGAGCGGTGAGAGTGCCGTTCTGGCGGTTCTGCCCGAACATGTGGGGGCGCTCGCCTGGTCGCCCGATGGGCGTCAGATCGTCTTCGGCATGCATGTGCCGGCGCCCGCCCCGTCCTTCGGTTCAGCCCCGAAAAAACCCGAGGGCGCCAAGTGGGCGGAGCCGCTGGATATCATCACGGGCGTCCATTACCGCCAGGATGAGGCGGGCTATCTGAAGCCCGGCTTCACCCACCTGTTTGTCATTTCCGCCGACGGCGGGGCGCCGCGCCAGCTGACCTTCGGCGACTATGACGACCACGGACCGGTGAGCTTCACCCCGGATGGCAAGTCGGTGATCTTCGTTGCGCAGCGGGACACGGGCTGGGAGCTGGACCCCGAGAACGCGCGGCTCTTTCAGCTCAGCCTCGCCGACGGAGCTCTCACGCCGCTCGCCCATCGTCCGGGTCCGGATCATTCGCCGGCGGTCTCCCCCGACGGCCGGGACGTCGCCTTCATCCGCCATGACGACCACAATCGCGGATACGAAAACGACCAGCTCTATCTGATGAATCTGACCACGGGCGTCGTGCGGTCACTCACCGGCGCGTTTGATCGCTCGGTGGAGGAGCCCGCGTGGAGCGCGGACGGCAAGTCGCTCTTCGTGAGTTTTGGCGACCACGGGGTGACCAAGGTCGGGCGTGTCAGCCTGGACGGCAAGGTCACTGAATTGGCCTCCGGTCTCGGCGGCGCGGAGCTCGACCGGCCCTATAGCGGCGGGTCCTACTCAGTCTCCAAAGCGGGCGTCGTAGCCTTCACCCTGGGCGATTCCACGCATCCGACAGACGTGGGGGTGGTCCGAAAGGGCGCCGCGCCGCGCCGGCTGACCGCGCTCAATGCCGAGTTCCTCGCCGGCCGCGCGGTGGCTCAGGCCCAGCCGATCACGGTCCCCTCAAGCTATGACAAGCGCCCCATCGACGCCTGGATCCTTCATCCGCCGGGCTTTGATCCGACGCGGAAATATCCGCTGATCCTGGAGATTCACGGTGGTCCGTTCTCCGCCTATGGGCCGAACTTCGCCTCGCAACTGCAGCTCTATGCCGCAGCCGGATATGTGGTGGTCTATGCCAATCCCCGGGGCTCGACCTCCTACGGCGATGAATTCGCCAACCTCATAAACGATAATTATCCGAGCCAGGACTATGACGACCTGATGAGCGTCGTGGACGCCGCCATAGCCAAGGGCGGGGTCGATGCGGATAACCTCTTTGTTGTGGGCGGATCGGGCGGCGGCCTCCTGACGTCCTGGATCGTCGGCAAGACGCACCGGTTCAAGGCGGCCGTGGCGCAAAAGCCGGTTATCAACTGGACGAGCGAAGTTCTGACCGTGGACGGTTACACCTTCATGGCGCGCTACTGGTTTGGCAAAATGCCCTGGGAGGACCCGCAAGGTTATTGGCGCCGTTCGCCCCTATCTCTGGTGGGGAACGTCACCACGCCCACCATGCTGATGGTCGGCACGGAGGATCACCGCACGCCGCCCAGCGAAGCGGAGCAGTTCTTTGACGCCCTGCAGCTTCGCGGCATTCCCACCGCCCTGGTGCGGGTGCCCGGCGCCTCCCACGGGGGTCTAGCCGAACGGCCCTCCCAACAAGCGGCGGAGGCCAGCGCGATCCTGGCCTGGTTCGGGCGTTACAGGACCGACGCGCCGAAATAGGCCCTCAGACTTCGGCGGACGTCTCGGGGAGGCGGACGACCACCACTTCGCCGGCGGCGATGCGGACATCAGGGACGGCCTCGCGGGTGAAGGGGGACCACCAGCTGGGGGAGCCATCGGCGGGCTGGATTTCCAGAAGGTCGCCGGCGCCGAAGTTGTTCACGGTTTTGATCCGTCCGAGCTCGACGCCCTCGGGCGATAGGGCGGCAAGGCCGATGAGATCGGCGAGGTAATATTCGTCTTCATCGGGCGCGGGCAGGATGGCGCGATCCACGTAAAGGCGAAGGCCGCGCAGGGCCTGGGCCTCCTCGCGGGTCTCCACCTCGGCCGCTCGGGCGATCACGCCATCCTTCACCACCCGCCCGGCGCTCAGGGTCAGGCCCAGGCTTCCGTCCTCGCGGCGCAAAGTCCCGTAGCGCAGCAGGGCCCCGGGGTCCTCGGTGAAGGCCGTGAGACGAATCTCGCCCCGTACGCCGAAGGCCCCGTCCGCCTTGGCCACCATGATCAGGCGCGGCGCGGTCAATTTGCGCCGTCCGGTCGTCAGGCTTAGGCCTCGGCGGGTTCGGCGGCGTCGCTAGCCTCCGGGACCTCGGCGGAGGGTTCAGCGGCGGCCGTGGGCTCGGTTTCCGCGACGGCTTCCACCGGCTCAGGCGCCTCGGCGACGACCTCAGGGGCTTCCTCGGCGACAACTTCGGGCTCGGGCGCGGCTTCCACTTCGGGTTCCGGCTCGGGCGGACGGGCGGCCGCTTCGGCCAGGGCGGCGGCGGTCGCCGCTTCGCGCTCGGCGCGCTCGGTCGCGCGCTCCTTGGCCTTGGCGTGGGGTTCGCCCTTCTTGGGGTTTTGGCTCGGCTCCCACTTGGCGAGACCCTGGGCGGCCAGGAAGCGGGCCACGCGGTCGGTGGGCTGGGCGCCCTTGGCGAGCCAGGCGGTGATCTTGTCGGCGTTGAGGGTCACGCGCTTTTCGTTGTCGCGCTTCAGGAGCGGATCATAGGTCCCGACCTTTTCGATGAAGCGGCCATCGCGGGGCGAATGGCTGTCGGCGACAACGATGGAATAGTAGGGGCGCTTCTTGGCGCCGCCGCGGGCGAGACGGATCTTTAGCATGTTTGGTCTTTCTGACGTGCGTGGGTTGAAGGGGGCGCTGACGGATCAGCGCTTGAAGGGGTTGAAGCCGGGGGGCGGGCCGCCCCCAAGTCCGGGAAGGCGCGGGGCGCCCTGGCCACCGAGGCCGGGAAGAACGGGCGGTGTGGACGGCAAGCTGCCTGGCGCGGCGGGTGGCCTGGGTCCGGCGCCCATGGCCTTGAAGGCGTCCGAGCCGCCGCCCAGGCCCATCATGCCGGCCATACGGGCAAAGCCCTTGCCGCCATCGCGGGCCATCATCTTGAAGGCGTCCTGCATCTGGCGATGTTGCTTCAGGAGACGATTGACCTCCGCCACCTCCACCCCGGCGCCGGCGGCGATGCGCCGCTTTCGGGAGGCCGCCAGAAGGTCGGGCTTCTTGCGTTCGATCTTGGTCATGGAGCCGATGATGGCGCGTTGGCGGCGAATGATTTTGTCGTTGACGCCGGATTCGGCCATCTGCTTTTTCATCTGACGCACGCCCGGCATCATGCCCATAAGGCCTTCCATGCCCCCCATCTTCTCCATCTGAGAGAGCTGGTCGGCGAGGTCATTGAGGTCGAATTTCCCCTTGGCGAGACGCGCCGCCATGGCGGTCGCCTTGGCCTCATCGAGATCCGCGGCGGCGCGCTCCACCAGGGCGACGACATCTCCTTGCCCCAGGATCCGGCCGGCCACCCGGCGCGCGTCGAAGACGTCCAGGGCGTCGATCCGCTCGCCCGTGCCCAGGAACTTGATCGGCAGGCCAGTGACCGCGCGCATGGAGAGCGCCGCGCCGCCCCGGGCGTCGCCGTCCGCGCGGGTGAGGACGAGACCCGTGAGGGGCAGGCGCTCATGAAAAGCCTTGGCCGTGCGGACCGCATCCTGGCCGGTGAGGCTGTCGGCCACCAGCAGGATCTCGGCGGGGCTGGCGATGCGGGCGATGTCCGCCGCCTCGCTCATCATGGCCTCGTCCAGGGTCGTGCGGCCGGCGGTGTCGAGGATCACGACATCAAAGCCGCCGAGCCTCGCGGCGGAGAGGGCCCGGCGGGCGATATCGGGGGGCGCCTGTCCGGCGACGATGGGCAAGCTATCGACCCCCGCCTCTTTGGCCAGAACGGCGAGCTGCTCCATGGCCGCGGGCCGGCGCACGTCGAGGGAGGCGAGGATCACCTTTTTGCGCTCGAGCTTCAGGAGCCGCAGGGCGATCTTGGCGGACATGGTGGTTTTGCCCGAGCCTTGCAGGCCCGCCATCATGATTACCGTCGGGGGATTTAGAGCCAGCCGCAAGGGCTCAGGGGTCTCGCCGCCCAGCATCTCCACCAGGCCGTCATAGACGATCTTGACCACCTGATCGGCCGGCTTGACCGCGCGGATGACCGCTTCGCCGGCCGCGGCGACCTTGGCCTTCTCGATGAACTCCCGCACCACGGGCAGGGCGACGTCGGCCTCAAGCAGGGCCACGCGCACTTCGCGCATCGCCTCGTCGATATCCTTCTCGGACAGCACGCCGCGCCCCGAGAGGCGATCAAAGACGCCGCCTAGCCGCTCGCTTAGTCCTTCGAACATAACCACCTTTCACAAGCCCAATGCGAAACGCCCCCGTGCGCGATCACGCGGACGGGGGTCCCCTTCGCCCTCGTCCCTCATGCGATAAGGGGGTCGTGGCGTCGGAGGCGCTGAACTGATCAAACGCCGGAAGCCGCTTCTATGCGCGCGATAAGCCTGTTTGGTCAAGGTGAGCGGATCACTCGCCGCGGCTCGGGGAAGGGTCCAAATGGCCTCTCTGCGCGTATTGTAGGTATGGAACGTCGCGCTTTGCAGATCCTTGTCGCCATGGCCGCCCTGGTGCCCGTCCTCGGCGGTGGGGTGGGGGTGGCCCACGGCGCCCTCGCCTTCGGGGATTGGCCGGGCCCCAGCGCCGATAGCCAGGACCGCTATCTTTCCGGACTTCTGATGGCCATTGGCCTAGCCTTCTGGTGGTGCGTGCCGAAAATCGAGACGCGCGGCCAAACGATGAGGCTGCTGACCTTTCTCGTGGTCATCGGCGGCCTTGCGCGGCTGGCGGGCTTCATCACCACCAGGGACGCCGGCAAGCTCGGCTGGACGCTCGGCATGGAACTTTTCGTGGCTCCGGCATTGTGCCTGTGGCAATCGCGGGTGTCGGCACGCGCCGCCGCACCGCGCTTCAGCCCCCTGGCCGCGCGGCCGGAGAAGCGAGGGGCAACCTCCTAACCATTGGCGCTACGCTCACGGCTCGCGTTCCCCGCCCCGCGCGTCGCGGGCGGTCTGGAGCTGACGCAGCAGGAGACCGCCCGCCAGAACGGGAATGAGCGAGCCGAGGATCACGGCCACGCGCACGGCCGGCTGCTGCGGGGGTGCGAAGGCGAGGCTTGATAGGAAAAAGCTCAAAGTGAATCCCGCGCCGCAGAGGAGTGCGACGCCAAACAATTCGGGCCAGCTTGCCCCGAGCGGCTTGCGCCCGAGGCGCGCCGCCACGGTGAGGAATGTGAAGCCGATGACGCCGATCGGCTTGCCGAGCGCCAGGCCCAGAGCCACACCCAGGGCTGGCGGCGTTAACAGGGCGCCGACCGGCAGGCTTTCGACAGATACCCCCGCCGAGACAAACGCGAAGAGCGGAAGAATGGCGTAGGCCACATAGGGATGCAGGGCATCCTGGAAGGCCTTGATGACGCTTTCCTGCTCTGGGCGTCGCCACCCCACCGGCACGGTGAGGGCGCAGGCGAAGCCCGCCACGGAAGTGGATATTCCCGATCTCAAGGTGAAACCCCAGATCAGCAGGAATCCCGCGGCGAAAAGGGTCCTGGGCGCTTTCTGCCACCGGGAGAGAAGCAACAGGGCCAGCAGAATGAACAGCGCCGCCGCCGCCGCCGTGATGTGAATCTTTCCGGAAAACAGGAGACCGATCAGCGCCACCGCGCCCAGATCATCCGCCACTGCCAGAGTGAGCAGGAACAGGCGCAGGGACTGAGGCAGGCGCCGTGCGAAGACCGCCAGAGCGGCCAAGGCGAAAGCGACGTCGGTGGGCGTGGGGATGGGCCAGCCACGGGCCGCGCCGCCTGCCCCGCGATTGATCGCAAGATAGACCAAGGCCGGGCCCACCATGCCGCCGATCGCCGCCATAATCGGCACGGCCAAGCGCCGGGGGCTGGAGAACTCGCCGCGGAGGACCTCGAATTTCACCTCCAGACCCACCACGAGGAAAAAGACCGGCATGAGCCCGTCGCCCACCCAGCCTTCCAGACTGCGGGTCTCCGCGAAGCCGCCAAGCCGGACGGGGATCATGGTCTGAGTGAGATTGAAATAGGCCGCCGCGAACGGCGAATTGGCGAGGAGCAGGGCGGCCAAGGCGGCCACGGCCAGGACAGCCCCGGCGCCAGACTCGGTCCTCAGGAAAGCAAGGGTCGGCGGCTTGGCCATGCCTTAAGCCGCTAACATGTCGACAGCCCAACCGAGAAGGGGCGCATCCCACGCTTGCGGGGCCCCCACGGTTGGCTTCATGAGACACCATGCCCACGCGCGCCGCCTATAATCCTGAGGCACGGTTCGAGGCCCTGGGGCCGGAGTTCTCGGACCCGGTAGCTCCCGCGGCGTTCCCTCAGGCGCTGATCCGCTACCGCAATGACCGCGCGGCGGCCTCGGTGGGCCTGGACGGCCTGACCCACCACGAATGGCTCGCCCACTTCGCGCGCTTTGAACCCCTGGAGAGAAATCAGGCCGAGCCTCTGGCCATGCGCTATCACGGCCATCAATTCCGCAGCTATAACCCTGATCTGGGAGATGGTCGGGGCTTCCTGTTCGCCCAGCTTCGCGAGGCGGGATCGGACCGCCTGCTCGATCTAGGAACCAAGGGCTCGGGGCGCACACCGTGGTCGCGCGGAGGTGACGGTCGTCTGACTCTGAAGGGCGGCGTGCGCGAAGTGCTCGCCACCGCCATGCTGGAGGCCCTGGGCGTTCCCACGTCCCGCTCCTTTTCCTTGATTGAGACAGGCGAGGCCTTGGAGCGCACTGACGAGCCGAGCCCCACACGCGGCGCGGTACTGACCCGCCTATCTCACAGCCATATCCGGTTCGGCACGTTTCAGCGGCTGGCGGCCCTTGAGCGGCCGGACCTCGTCGAGACCCTTATGGGCCATGTGATCGCGGTGTATCAGCCCTGGGTCGCCAAAGCGGCGACACCCGCCGTGGGCCTGCTGGACAGCGTCGTGAAGCTTTCAGCCCGTCTCACAGCTAGCTGGATGGCCGCGGGCTTTGTCCATGGCGTGCTCAATACCGACAATATGAACATCAATGGGGAAAGCTTCGACTATGGCCCCTACCGGTTCCTGCCGCGCAATGATCCCAACTTTGTCGCCGCCTATTTCGACCATTCGGGGCTCTATAGCTTTGGCCGCCAGCCGGAGGCCGTGTTTTGGAACCTGCGGCAACTGGCCGGGGCGCTATCTAGCGTTTGCGACACAGAGCCGCTGGCCGCCGCCGTGAACGGTTTTGGGCCAGCCTATCGCCGAGAATTGGCGGGCGCCATGACCATGCGGCTGGGCCTCAAGCCCGCCGCCGAAGAGGCGGACATTGAGCTGGCCAACGCCGCCTTTCGCGCCCTCGCGGAGGGCGGGGCCGAAGAGGCGGACGCTTTGCGTTGGGAGCCCTTCTTCTTCGACTGGTTTGGGGGACTGGAGTCTGAAGGGCGCGCCATGTCGGGACCTCGGGCGGCTTTGTATGACGGCGAGGCCTTCGTCGCCTTCCGCGCCCTTCTGGCGAGTCGGGCGCCTGACCGGCCGGTGCGCCTCTCCCAACCCTATTTCGCGAAGCTCGATCCCGAAGAGCTGCTATATGACGAGATCGAGGAGATCTGGTCCGCCATCGCCACACGGGATGATTGGGCGCCTTTCGCGGCGAAGCTCGCGCGGATCGAAACCGCCCGCGCTGCCTGGGGTCTTTCGGCTCAATGAGCCAGTTCTTCCCGATAGGCCAACAGTTCACGTTGATGGACTTCGTTCGGCTTGGGGAAAGCCAGATCAAGGCTGTCCATGGCGTCCAGGATGATCTGGGAGACGATGAGGCGCGCACTTTCCTTGTCGTCGGCGGGGACGATGTGCCACGGCGCGTCCCGGGATGAGGCTTGCGAGAGACAGTCCTCATAGGCCCCCTGGTAGAGGTCCCAATAGCGGCGCTCGGCGATATCAGAGGGGCTCAGCTTCCAGGTCTTCTGAGGCTCGTCGATGCGGGCGAGGAGACGCTGGCGTTGCTCTTCCTTGGAGAGATGCAGGAAAATCTTCACGATCCGGGTGCCGTTACGGGTCAGGTGCGCCTCGAAATCCAGAATCGAGCGATACCGCTGGCGCCAGAAACGCTTGCGCGCGGCGGTCTTGGCCGACTCACCCTCGGGCAGCAGATCCAGGGGGTGCACACGGACCACCAAGGTCTCCTCATAATAGGAGCGGTTGAAGATGCCGATCACGCCGCGAGCGGGGAGGGCGGCTGAGGCGCGCCAGAGAAAATCATGCAGCTGTTCAACCTCGGTGGGCGGCTTGAAGCTGGTCACATCGCAGCCCTCGGGATCGATCCCCGCCATGACGTGACGGATGACCCCGTCCTTGCCCGCCGTGTCCATGCCCTGAAGGATGATTAGGAGCGCATATCGGCGGGAGGCATAGAGCTTCTCCTGAAGCGCGCTCAAAGCGGCGGCGTGCTGGGCGATCAAGGCGCTCGCCTCGGCCTTGCTCTTGCAGGGCGGATCGATGCGCGTAGGCCAGGCCGTCAGGTCCACGGAGTCGCCGCGCTTGGGGCGGAAGTGTTTCGGCTTGATCTTGCTCACATTGTCTCCCGCGCGGCGATCGCCCGCGCGATGGCGCGAGCCCCGTCATCCTCCAACGCGCCAAGACCTTTAATGACGCCAAGCCTGTTTTCAGCCGGGTGGTTCTGGCTGAGCTTCCAGACCCCTTCGAGGGCGGTCACCACCAGACGCACGCCGACAATCCCGCGAGACAGGGCGTCGACGAATCCCGGCGGCGGGTCGGCGGGAGACCAGGGATCAGCGAAGGGCGCTTCCTGCTGGGCGGAAATGGCGTCCAGATGGTCCCGCAGCCAGGCGGGGTCCTCCATGACCTCCAGCCGGCCCCTCGCCTTGACGGTGATATAATCCCAGGTTGGCACGGCCTTGCCGTCCCGTGCCTTGGACGGATACCAACCCGGCCGCACATAGGCGTCGGGTCCCTGGAAGAGCACCAGGGCCGGTGCAGTGGCGACTTGGAGTTGCGGATTGGCCCGAGCGAGGTGCGCTTCGAGCAATACGCCCTCAGCTCCCTCGCGGAGGACGAACGGCATTCCGGAAGCGAGGGGGCCCTCCGGCCCTGAGGTAATCAGGTGTCCAAAGACGGTGCGGCGGATAAAGTCTATGAGAAGGTCCTGGCGGGTCTCGCGGAAAGCCGACGGCGGATAGGCGTGGGCCGTCTGTGCGGGTGGGCCTGTCATGACAAAGGTCTCCTGGGGGCGTCCGAGACCCGGCCCAGAGGCCCACTCGCCGCGCTTGACACCGCCATTTACAGCGCGAACCCTTAGTTCAAAAATCAAGCCGGCCTGGAGAGATCATGATCGTCGAGCTTCGTATGTTGGTCTATTCGGCCGCGCTGTTGTTTGTTCTGGTCTTTATCCAGGCCCAAGCCGGAATTTCCGCCCAGGGACTTTCCGAGATGGCGGGAAATCGCGACGGCATGCCGTCGCCCACCGGCTTCGCGGGACGGGCGCGCCGGACAGTGGACAATCACATCGAGGGAATGGCGATTTTCGCACCCTTGCTGATCGCCGCGGTTCTAGGCCATCGCATCAACCATTGGACCGCAATCGGATCGCAATTCTATTTCTATGGGCGTCTGGTCCACGCCCCGGTCTATCTGCTCGGCCTGCCCTGGATTCGCAGCGTCGCTTATATGGTTTGCGTGGCGGGGATGGCCTTCATTTTCCTGTCGGACGTTGGCGTTCTTTGAAGGGCGGCCTAGTCTCCGACGATCCCGCCGACGCCGGGGGTCTGAGGCCGCTTGGGCGTGACCTCTTTCTCCACCGCATCAATCTTGGCCCCAAGATCCTCAGTCTTCTTCTGCTCGCGGGCCAGGGCCTCGGAGAGTGTCTCGTGTTCGGTCGTAGGTGAAGGC
>Ga0116230_10005934_pt1 | contig 12002 bp, 9 predicted proteins | sample S1TSphfallax_3_FD_88678 | JGI IMG/M metagenome (GOLD analysis project Ga0116230, IMG submission 88678) | Host-associated microbial communities from peat moss isolated from Minnesota, USA - S1T2_Fd - Sphagnum fallax MG | ecosystem: Host-associated > Plants > Peat moss > Unclassified | place: USA...
GGCCGTCTGCTGTTCGATAATTTGAACAATTTGAACATCACGCCGCAGGTCCGCGAGGCGCTGGCCGGGCTCGACGTCGATCTAGACGATCTGCGGGCGCTGGAGCCGGACGCGGCCCTCGGCAATGGCGGCCTCGGCCGTCTCGCCGCCTGTTTCATGGAAAGCCTCGCCAGTGTCGACATCCCGGCCTATGGCTACGGCATCCGCTACGAGCGCGGCCTGTTCCGCCAGGTCATCAAGGACGGGGTTCAGCATGAGGAGCCGGAGGACTGGCTCAGCTTCGGCAATCCCTGGGAATTCGAGCGCCCCGAGATGCGCTACCAGATCGGCTTCGGCGGCACCGTGGTCACCGCCCCGGACGGCCATCATATCTGGCATCCGGAACAGAAAATCATCGCCGTCGCCTATGACATGCCGGTCGTCGGCTGGCGCGCCGCCCGCGTCAACACGCTGCGCCTGTGGTCGGCCTTGCCGTTCGACAAGCTGCGGCTGGATCTGTTCAACGAGGGCGATCACACTGGCGCCCAGACCCAGCGGATGCAGGCCGAGGCGATTTCGAAAGTCCTCTACCCGTCGGACTCCACCCCTGCCGGTGAGGAATTGCGCCTGCGCCAGCAATATTTCTTCGTCTCCGCCTCCCTGCAGAACCTGATCAGCCGGCATATCCGCTCCTTCGGCTCGATCGCCGGGCTGGCCGAGAAAACCGCCATCCAGCTGAACGACACCCATCCCGCCATCGCGATCGCCGAGATGCTGCGCATTCTGGTCGATCTGCACGAGGTTCCCTGGGATGAGGCCTGGGCCGCAACCCAGGCCATCTTCAGCTACACCAACCACACCTTGCTGCCCGAGGCGTTGGAGACCTGGCCGGTGCCGCTGATGGAAAGGCTGCTCCCCCGCCATATGCAGATCATCTACCGGATAAACAACGCCCATCTGGAGGGTCTGCGCGCAACCAACCCCGGCGATGACGCGCTGGCCGCCCGGCTCTCGATCATCAAGGAGGAACATGGCCGCCGCGTGCGCATGGGCCATCTCGCCTTCCTAGGCTCGCATCGGGTCAACGGCGTCTCCGCCTTGCATACCGAGCTGATGCGCGAAACGGTCTTCAAGGATTTGAACGCCGTGCGGCCCGGCCAGATTGTCAACGTCACCAACGGCATCGCCTTTCGCCGCTGGCTGCACGAGGCCAACCCCATGCTGACGGAACTGCTGGTCGAGACCATCGGCCCGGAAGTGCTCGATTACCCCGAAGCCCTCACCAAGCTGAAACCCTTCGCGACCGATAAGAGCTTCCAGGCGCGTTTCGCCGCCACCCGCCGCGCCAACAAAGTCGCGCTGGCCAAAATCATCCAGCACGACACCAACATCACCGTCAGCCCGGATGCGATCTTCGACGTCCAGGTCAAGCGCATCCACGAATATAAGCGCCAGCTGCTGAACATTCTGGAAACCGTCGCGTTGTACCAGGCGATGCGGGTGCAGCCTGAGGTGGATTGGACGCCGCGGGTGAAAATCTTCGCCGGCAAGGCGGCCGCCAGCTATTATCGCGCGAAGCTGATCATCCGCCTGGCCAATGACGTCGCCAAGGTCATCAATGCCGATCCGCTAACTTCCGACCGGCTGAAACTGGTTTTCCTGCCCAACTACTCGGTCAGCCTGGCGGAATCGATCATTCCCGCGGCCGACATCTCCGAACAGATCTCCACCGCCGGGCTCGAGGCTTCCGGGACCGGCAATATGAAACTCGCCCTCAACGGCGCGCTGACCATCGGCACGCTGGACGGCGCCAATGTCGAAATCCGTGACCATGTCGGTCCCGAAAATATCTATATCTTCGGCATGACGACCGAACAGGTGGCCGCCCGCAGCGCCCGCGGCTTCAACGCGGAAGCGGAAATCGCCGCCTCTCCGGCTTTGTCCGACGCCATCAATGCCATCGCCAAGGGCGAATTCTCCCCCGGCGATCCCAACCGCTATGAGTCGCTGGTCCAGATGCTGCGCTATGACGACCGCTATCTGCTCTGCGCCGATTTCGACTCCTATTACGCAGCCCAGCGCAGAACCGCCGCCGATTACCGCCGCCGGCCTGAACTCTGGTGGAAATCCAGCATCCTCAACACCGCCAGCATGGCCTGGTTCTCCTCGGACCGGTCGATCGAGGAGTACGCCCAACACGTCTGGGGTCTGCGTTAGACAAGGAAGACCTTATTGCTCTGGACCAATGCTGCTCGAAGCTCCCGGCTCCAGTATAAAAAAAGTTTTTGCGCCGCTTTTTTCAAAAAGCGGCCGCTTTCTTTAACGAGATAAGGGGTGGATTCGTGGAATCATCGGCGGCACCTTTGGCACGGAAAACCATGGCCTATGTGCTCGCCGGCGGCCGGGGTTCGCGGCTGCTGGAGCTTACCGATAAGCGCGCCAAGCCGGCGGTGTATTTTGGCGGCAAGAGCCGCATCATCGATTTCGCCTTGTCGAACGCGGTCAATTCCGGCATTCGCCGGATCGGCGTCGCCACGCAGTACAAGGCGCATAGTCTGATCCGCCATTTGAACAATGGCTGGAATTTCTTCCGGCAGGAACGCAATGAGGGGTTCGACATTCTGCCCGCCTCGCAGCGTTCCGGTGACGACTGGTACAAGGGCACCGCCGATGCGGTCTACCAGAACATCGACATTATCGAGGGCTACGGGCCCGAGCTGATCATCATTCTGGCGGGCGATCACATCTATAAAATGGATTACGGCCCGATGCTGGTGCAGCATGTGGACCAAGCTGCCGATGTCACCGTGGGATGTATCGAGGTGCCGCGCGAAGATGCCTCCGGCTTTGGCGTGATGGCCGCCGACGGCAACGACGTGATCACCTCCTTTCTCGAAAAGCCTTCGGATCCGCCTGGGATGATCGGCAAGCCGGAGAAATCCTTGGCGTCGATGGGGATCTATGTGTTCTCCAGCAAATTTTTGATCGAGCAACTCAAGCGCGATGCGGCGGATGCGGAGTCCAGCCATGATTTCGGCAAGGACATCATTCCCTATCTGGTCAAGAACGGCAAAGCCGTCGCCCATCCCTTCGCCCGTTCCTGCCGCCGCTCCGGCTATGAGACGGAGGATTACTGGCGCGATGTCGGCACCGTGGACGCCTATTATGAAGCCAATATCGACTTGACCCTGCCGCAGCCGGCGCTCGATCTCTATGAACATGACTGGCCGATCTGGACCTATGCCGAGATCACCCCGCCGGCGAAATTCGTGCATGAGCGGGAAGGCCGGCGGGGCCAGGCATTCGCCTCGCTGGTCTCCGGCGGCTGCATCATCTCCGGCGCCACCGTGCGCGATTCGTTACTGTTCAGTAATGCCAGGGTGCACTCCTACAGCGTGGTCGAAAGCGCGGTGATTCTCCCGAACGCCGATATCGGCCGCGGCGCGCGCCTGCGTCGCGTGATCGTCGAAAAGGGGGTGCATATTCCGCCCGGTCTGGTCGTCGGCATGGACCCGGCAGAGGATGCGAAACGCTTCCGCTTGACTGAGAAAGGCATCGTGCTGATTACCCAGCCCATGATCGATCGTCTGGGCCTTTAGTCATCCGCGTCCTCGCCGTCACTTCGGAAATCTTCCCGCTGGTGAAAACCGGCGGCCTGGCCGACGTTGCCGGCGCGCTGCCGCTTGCCCTTGCCGCCGAGGGCATCGAGACGACCACGCTGATCCCCGGCTATCCCGCCGTGCTGGCCAGGCTCGAAGCCGCCGAAGCGGTGCATACCGACGCTAATTTCTTCGGTGGCCCTGCCCTTCTATTGCGCGGCCACGCCGGGGGGCTGGACCTGGCCGTGCTGGACGCGCCGCATCTGTTCAACCGTCCAGGCAATCCCTACGCCGCGCCGGACGGCGCCGACTGGCCGGACAACGCCATTCGCTTCGCCGCCCTTTCCTGCATGGCGGCCATCATCGCGACCGATGATCGCCTCGGCCTACGCCCCGAGATCCTGCATGCGCATGACTGGCAAGCCGGCCTCGCCATGGCGTATCTCGACGGTGCCGGCCGCCGCCCGGGCACCGTCCTCACCGTTCACAACCTGGCCTTCCAGGGCAATTTTGACGCCGGCCTCCTGCCCGCGCTCGGCCTGCCGGCCAACGCCTTCCGCATGGAAGCGGCTGAATTTCACGGCATGGTCGGCTACCTCAAAGCCGGTCTCGCTTTGGCCGATGCCATCACCACCGTCTCGCCCACCTATGCCAGGGAAATCCAGACGCCGGAATTCGGCATGGGCTTTGACGGCCTGCTGCGCCACCGGAGCGCCGTCCTGCACGGCATCCTGAACGGCATCGACGATACCATCTGGAATCCCGCCACCGATAATCTGATCGCCAGCAAATTCGACGCTGACCATCTGGCCGGCCGGCCGATCAACAAGCTGGCCCTGCAATCGCATTTCGGCCTCGAGAGGAACGCCGACGCCCTGCTGCTCGGCGTCATCAGCCGCCTGTCCTGGCAGAAAGGCCTCGACATGCTGCTGCCGGCGCTGGACACCCTGCTGGCGCTCGGCGCCCAGCTGGTCATCCTTGGATCCGGGGAGCCCGGCCTCGAGCATCAGTTCCGCGCCGCAGCCGCCGCCCATCCTGGCCGCATCGGCTGCTTCATCGGCTATGACGAGGCCCTCGCCCACCAGACCCAGGCCGGCATCGACGCGATCCTGATCCCGTCCCGCTTCGAGCCCTGCGGCCTGACCCAGCTTTGCGCCCTGCGCTACGGCGCCTTGCCGATCGTCGCCCGCACCGGCGGCCTGGCCGACACCGTGATCGACGCCAATGCCGCCGCCCTTGCCGCCAATACCGGCACCGGCCTGCAATTCTCATCCGGCCAACTCATCCCGGCCTTGCATCGGGCCGCCAGCCTCTGGTCCGACCGGCAAACCTGGTCGCATCTGCAGCGCAACGCCATGCAAACCGAAATCTCCTGGCGCGGCCCGGCCGCGCAGTATGCGGCACTTTACAAAAGCCTGGTTTAAGGAAGGCAATATGGGTTTTGCCGCATCAACCTTCATGCGTCATGCCGGCAGCAGCGCCAGCCAACACGCGATGCGGCTTACGGCATATACACCCCGCCGCTGACCGAAATCAGTTGGCCGGTGATATAGCCCGAGACATCGGAGGCCAGGAACATCGCCAGATTCGCAATGTCTTCCGGCCGCCCTACTCCTCCTTGGACGTTGAAACATTGAAAGAAAGGCGATGCGGGGCAGCAAGCAAGCACTTCTTTTTCTGAAGAAAAAGAAGCAAAAAGACTTTTTTCATCTGGGCCACAGGTGTTTGCACATCCCGGCTCCAGCACAGCAAAAGTTTTTGCGCCGCTTTTTTCAAAAAGCGGCTGCTTACCTGGCGATTTCGATTTCCACCGCCGGACCATAGGCGGCGATCGCATTACGGATTTCCTCGCGATCCTCCAATGCGCGGACCCGGCGAACCGGCTCGGCCAATTCGCGTTCGATCTCCATGGATGCTCCCAATCTATACGGCTACGCGGCCAAAAAACCTGTCCAGATCCGCCGGCGCCGCGGTCGCCAGGGCCTCCTGGTCAAGCGGTTCGATTTGCGCGACGGTCGCAAATCCCCGCTGCACAGCCGGCCGCGCGCCGACGCGCGCGCGCCATCCCGCAAGCGCCGGAAAATCGGCGCCGTCAAAGCCGTGTTTTTCAAGATAGAGCGACCAAGGATAGGTGGCGATATCGGCAATGGAATAGGCATCGCCGCCCAGATTGGCGCTGCTCTGCAAGCGCTGGTTCAGCAGCGTGTACAGCCGTTTGGCCTCACGCTGATAGCGGCCATAGGCGTAATCATTGCCTTCGCGCGCCCGGAACATGAAATGATTCAACTGCCCCAGCATCGGCCCGATATTGCAGCTCTGGATCATCAACCATTGCAAAACCGCACTCCGCTGCGGCGCGCCGGCGGGCAGCAATGCCGCATATTTCTCCGCAAGGTAAATCAAGATCGCGCCGGACTCGAAAACGGTCACCGGCGCGCCGCCCTCGCCATGGTCGACGATCACCGGCACCTTGCGGTTCGGATTGAGCCGCGTGAATTCCGGGGTGAATTGTTCCGACTGAAACACATCGACGCGCCTGAACACGTAAGGCGCGCCGATTTCTTCAAGCATGATCGCGATTTTGCGAACATTCGGACTGCCCATGCCGTATAATTCAATCATTATACCGGCTCCGGCAGCCCAGGCGGCGCTACCGCAGGCGCTTCATTCCGCCGCCTGCAGCTCCGGCCGGCGTTCCTTGCCGAAGGTGACCACCTTGCCGCTGACTCGATCCTGAAAACTCTTGGCTTGCGCACGCGGGTTGTAGAATTGCTTGTACCAGATGCGGACCTTGCCATAGGGGCCGTCGGCCGGGATTTGCATCGGGTTCATGCAGGCTTCCTTGTTCGCCCAGATCTCGATATCCTGCCCCAGCGCGTCGCGGCTGGCCCGCTGGAAGGCATGCGCCATTTCCAGCTGCTCGGGCGTGTAATCGCCATTCGGCAGCTTCACCATCAGGCCATGCCAGACGCGAACCGAGCCGTCATCCACCGGCGTATGCGCGATCACCATATGCGACGGGAACGCGCCATGCATGCTCGACTGCAGGATCGACGGTCCTTCATACCAGGTGTCGAGCGAGAGCAGGGAATGCGCGTCGCTGGTCAGCGTGCGATGCCCGGCGTCGAAGCGCTGCACCAGCTTCACCCCGTCAAAAATATTGTCGAAATAGTCGCAAGCCGTGCTGCCATGGATCGGCGTCATATGGCCGTAATCGGCCATGTTATCGACCAGCTCGATGGGGTGGATATTCAGCGTGCCGTAATCATCCAGCGTCCAGCGCACCCAGCCCTCATCGGTCTTGTCCCAGGCTGCGAATTCCGGGAGCTCATGGGTCGGCTCCAGCCCCTCCGGGTCGTGCCACAGCCAGATGATGCCGGCCCGCTCGATAATATTATAGGTCTTCAGCACCGCGGATTGCGGAATGAACTCGGAATACGGAATATTGTCGCACTTCCCGTCGGGCCCGAAGCGCCAGCCATGGAACGGGCAGCGGATCGACTCGCCCTGCACCTGCTCGCCATCGCGCACCACATAGGAGGTGGAGTTTTTGCCAAGATGCGCCCCCATATGCGGGCAATAGGCGTGAACCAGATGCGGCGTGCCGCTCTCACCCCGGTAGAACACCATGTCCTTGCCGAAAAAATGCAGGGTGGTGGGCTTGTCACCGAGCTTGGAGGCGTCACCGATCATGAACCAGCCGCGCGGATAGGTGAAATCGCCTAACTTATAGTCCTCGGAATGCGCCATTTTTCCCTCTCCAATTGTTCGTTTCTGCGTAAGCAACATAATGCCACTCCGGGAGGCGTAGTTCAATTGCCCATATCGCCCAGCAGGCGGGCATTTTTGCACATGACTCGCCGGCCTTCCTGCGGCAGGATGCGCCGATGCTGGATTGGGACAACCTGCGCATCTTCCTGGCCGCCGTCCGCGCCGGCAATTACTCGGCCGCGGCGACGCTTCTGCACGTCAACCGCACCACCGTCGGCCGCCGGCTGGAGCGGTTGGAACATCAGCTGGGCGTCGCCTTGTTTGAACAGGGCGAGGACGGTTATCACCCCACGGCGGCGGGCCGCCGGGCGCTGGAAGTGGCGGACGAGGTGACCCGGCTGATGACCGGGCTCAGCGAAGCGCTGAAGAACCAGGACTCCTTTACCCGCCGCAAACTCCGCCTGGCGATCCCGTCTGATCTCGGTTCGGAATTCATGCCGCAGATTTCGGCCTTCCTGCAGGCGCATGCCGATATCGACGTCACCATCCTCTCGACGCCGCAGCCGGCCGAGAGCGTGGTGCAACGCAAAAGCGATATCTGCCTGTGTCTGGCGGACCGCCAGCCGGACCATCTGCGCGGCCTGCTGCTGGGCAGCCTGCGGCAAGCCGGCTACGCGGCGAGCGGCTATTTGGATAAACGCGGCCACAACCTGGCGCCGCAAGACTATGCATGGGTGCGCTATTCCGGCTGGTCGCAGGTGCCGGCCTTGCGGCGATGGGACGATATTTTCTGCGATTCGATTCCGGTGGTCACCCGCGTCGATAACTGGCACGCGCTGCGCAGCGCCGTGGAATGCGAGCTCGGCGCCGGCTTCATGTGGACCTTCGTCGCCGCCAACTGCCCGAATCTGGTGCAGATCGCCCCGGTCGACGAGACGTTGAGCATCGATCTGTGGGTGATGGTGCGAGATGACGTGCCCATCGATCCGGATGCGCGGAAACTGATGAATTCCTTCGAGGCCGGCATCGTGCAGGCCATCCGGTGCTGAAGGCCGCCATTGCACTGGCGCTGCTGTGCTCAGGCATCAGTGCCGCCCAGGCAAAGCCGTCATTGCTCGTCTCACCGGCGCCAGGCGTGCTGTGCGATCCATTTGTCTGCGCCGACGCCGCCGGCCTTTCGCCGCCGTTGACCGAGAAATATCTGGGCAAAAAGGCCGCCGATCAGGTGTTTCAGCAAGGCCCGTTCGATCTGACCCAATTCACCTTCGCCAACGGCATTTTCTGCGACGTTCAGGAGCGTCTTTGCCGCGCCAACCGCTATTACGGCGCCGACGGCAAGCATGACGGCGCCGTGTCGAAAAAATACACGAAGCTGCTCTTCGGCGGATGACCGGCGCGCCTCGTCTGGACAAACCGCCTCTGCCCTCTATCCTCGGCGGCAAAAGCGGAGGAGCGGAAAAATGGATTGGGATGAGACATGCGACGTGCTGGTCGTCGGCTCCGGCGCCGGCGGCGTCACCGGCGCCTATGCCGCCGCGCGCGAGGGATTATCGGTCATCCTGGTTGAAAGCAGCGACCGCTTCGGCGGCATCAGCGCCTATTCCGGCGGCGGCATGTGGCTGCCCGGCAACGCGGTGCTGCGGCGCGGCGGCGGCGATGCCGACCTGGCGAGCGCCCGGGATTATTACCACACCCTGGTCGGCGACCGCACGCCGCGCGCCTTGCAGGACGCCTATCTCGATACCGGCGCCGAGCTGATCGACTATCTGGAGCAGGACCCGCATTTCGCGTTCATCGTCTATCCCTGGCCGGATTATTTCGGCTCGGTGCGCAATGCCAGCGCCACCGGCCGGCACATCATGCCGGCGCCGCTGCCGGCCGCCGAGCTCGGCCCGCTGCGCGCCGCGCTCCGGCCCAATCTGGGCGAGGAGCGCGAAGGCGTGCCGCTCGCCGAGGAATTATGGATGGGCCAGGCGCTGATCGGCCGCTTCCTGCTGGCTTTGTCCAAGCGGCCGAACGCAACCTTGCGGCTGAACGCCAAGCTGACCGAACTGATCCGCGAGGGCGACCGGGTCACCGGCGCGATCATCAGCGGGCCGGACGGGGTGCGGCGCATCCATGCCCGGCGCGGCGTGCTGATCGCCGCCGGTGGCTTTGAGCATAACGCCGAGATGCGCGCCCGCTTCGGCGTCCCCGGCGAGGTCGCGGGCGCGATGTCGCCGCCGAGCAATGACGGCACCGCGATTTCGGCCGGCATGGCCATCGGCGCCGATGTCGATTTGATGGATCAGGCCTGGTGGTCGCCGGGGCTGCTGCGCCCCAACGGCCGCGCCACCTTCACCCTGGGCTTCGACGGCGGCATCTTCGTCAACCAGGACGGCCAGCGCTTCATGAACGAATCCATCCCCTATGATCGCGGCGGCCGCGAGATCATCGCCTTGATGAAACGCGGCGCGCTGCGCCTGCCCTTCTGGCTGGTCTATGACGATCGCGACGGCGGAATGCCACCGATCCAGTACCCGAACCAGCCGATCGGCGATATCGCCCGCTATCGCACAGCCGGCCTGCTGCGCAGCGGCGCCACGCTCGCCGAACTCGCAACCGCGATCGGCGTGCCGGCCGAGGCGCTGGCTGCGACGGTCGCGCGGTTCAATACCCTGGTCGAGGACGGCGCCGATGCCGATTTCGGCCGCGGCGTCGAACCCTATGACCGCATGTTCACCGAAGACCGCCTGCCGATGGACCGGATTGCCCGGCCGCCATTCCACGCCATCGCCTTCGGCCTGTCGGATCTCGGCACCAAAGGCGGGCTGCGCACCGATCCTGACGCGCAGGTTCTGGACAAATCCGGCGCCGTCATCCACGGCCTCTACGCCACCGGCAATTCAATGGCGGCGGTCAGCGGCACCGCTTATCCCGGCGGCGGCAACCCGGTCGGCTCCAGCATGGTCTTCGCCTACCGCGCCGCCCGCCACATGGGGCGCGCCGAGATTTAACAAGGCAGGAACTTCTTTTTCTGTAGAAAAAGAAGCAAAAAGACTTTTTTTCATCTGGGTCGGTGGCGCTCGAAATGGCCGTCATGCGGCGGGGGCCGGCATCCACGTCTTGACCGTCAGCCGAAACCGCGGATCACCCGATCGGCGAAACGGCTGATGGAATCCTTTTTCACCGAAAGCTGGCTGATATCGGCGCCGGCCGGAAGATAGGCCTCCATATCCCACGGCGTCGGCATCCAGGGAATAACCACCATGTCGTCCACGCCGTGTTCGGCCAGGCGGCTGTTCGCGGCGGCGGTGAGCGGCTCGATCAGCGCGGCGGCGGCGGAAAAGCCGGCCTGCTCCAATCCCATGTCCTGCCGCATGGCGCGCATCCGATCGACAGTCGCAATCGTGTCGTCCACGGTGGCCGGCAGGCCAAGCCAGCCGTCATTCGCCGCTGCCCGCCTGAGCGCCGGCGCGGAATGCCCGCCCACCCATATCGGCACAGGTGCCGGCGGCAACGGCCGCAGGATGACCGAGTCGAAGGAAAAAAACGCGCCGTTATGGCTTATCGTCTCGCCGGCCCATAGCCGCCGGCAGATCGCCAGGATTTCATCGAGCCGCCGGCCGCGGCTGGCGAAATCGACGCCGGCGGCGTCATACTCCTCCTTCAGCCAGCCGGCCGACACGCCGCAGACGATGCGCCCGCCAGTATAGGCGGCGGCGGTCGCCACCACCCGGGCAACGGTGAACGGATCGCGCAGCGCCGCCAGATAGATGTTGCTCGCCAGCCGGATCGTTTTCGTCTCCGAACCGAGCAAGGTGAGCGTGATCCACGGATCCGGCCAGGGCGCATCGATCGGCCAGAAAAACTCGCCGGATTCGGAATACGGATACGGGGTCTTGATCGCCGTCGGCATGATCAGATGATCGGCATAGGTAACGCCGTGGAACCCGCAGCTTTCCGCATGCTGCGCCAGCGCGATCAACTGGTCGAGCTCGGGCACCACCATCATCGAGAGCCAGAAGCGCATTTCCCCCTCCGTTTTATTCGGTCATTGCCGAAAACCAGCAAATGCCATTGCGACGAATAAAGCATGCCAGCGTTCCGGTTTGTCAAACGGGACACAATCGGCACCCCCCAAACCGCGGTGCAAAAAAGACCCCTCCAATACATCGAAGCGCAGCGGCTTTGCGCCTCATGGCGGACATTCTTGGATGGTAAGCGTGAGCCTGAAAACGGATGTCGAAGGGTAGGGCGTTAGCCATCCAACGTTTTGAGAATTTCAGATAAGGCTGGCCGGTGCCAGGGACGGCACCCTACCATCCTGGGAATGTCACACGTGTGACAATTTTTCTAATATTATGTTAAAATTATTAACATGCGCCAGGCACTTCCGGATATTCCCCAGATTCCCCATTCAGGCTTTCAAGACGGTTCCGGCGTATATGTTGGAATTAGGATTTCCGCTTTGCGCCCTCCTTGGTCATTCGGCAGACCGGGATTCAACAGCTGGAAGCGGACATTCTAGCCGATCGCTTTATCGAAAAACGAGATAAGTTTGCTGCGACAGATGCCCAAACCAAACGCTTGCGCTCGACCACCAAGATCTGCGCCTCCTCAACCGGATGCGGGCCATGTTCGTCGCGTTTTCAGAGCTTTCTATTGCAAACTCCCGGATTTAGTGAAATGTAATGAATGTTCAAATCCTCCATCCACTTCCACCTCATCGCA
>Ga0116230_10005936_pt1 | contig 11999 bp, 5 predicted proteins | sample S1TSphfallax_3_FD_88678 | JGI IMG/M metagenome (GOLD analysis project Ga0116230, IMG submission 88678) | Host-associated microbial communities from peat moss isolated from Minnesota, USA - S1T2_Fd - Sphagnum fallax MG | ecosystem: Host-associated > Plants > Peat moss > Unclassified | place: USA...
AGAGAGAGAGAGAGAGAGAGAGAGAGAGAGAGGGATTTGTGCTTTTGAAATGAAATTCTCTATCTATAAATGAAGCTCAATGAGCTGAGTTTTGTGGGGATGTTGCTGCCATGGGCCGCATCACACCTAGTGTTGAACCTCATTCATATGCCCAGGTTTTGGCTTGTTGTACAAGTTTTTTTCCCCCCCCGCCACCCCCCTCTATTTCATATGCTGTGGATATATTACAAACAGCTTCTTCTTAGGCTCTATTTGCCTTTTTGTGATTGTTTATCATCTCTTGGGACAACCCATAAAACCAAAGTAAAACATTGCACTACATTCTGTCTTAGATGCCACTTTGTGATTGTTAATCATCTCCTGGGACAAGCCATAAAACTGAAGTAAAAACATTGCAGTACATTCTGTTGTATTTTTGAGCAAGCTTTCCAATCCTTCTGTTGCAGGAATTTTACTTTACCTTAAGCAAGCATCACCCATGTCAGGAACCATTGTGACCTGAAGGGTGGTGATATTTGTGCATGATAATCAGACTCAAAGGGTACTCATCAAAAGAATTGATCTTATTTGGTGATGAGTGTTCTGATTGTTGTCTGATGTTGTAGTAGTATGCTTACTTCATTCTACAAGCCATGTAGGACACATCTCTTTCTGGCTGCTCTATGTGGTGGAGTGGATTATTTTGATGTGTAAGAATTGGAAGGAAAAGCTGGTCTTTTATACTATTTTGACTGACTGATTGTTGCAGGAAAAAAAAATTACTGTTTTAGGAGCAGAACTTGGAAGTAATTGCTCACATGTGAAGAAGCTGCACCATTGATTTGTTGCTGCACAACTGAGCACAGAAGTTGCTGCCGAGACACATTAGCTTTTAAAAGGAAGAAAACTGTATTTGGCAAGGAATCAGTGAGGTGTTTCTTCTTCTTCTTCACAGAAGAAAACCCCCCCAAGAGACGAGAACTGCATTTGCAAATGGGCACTGTCTGCATTATGTATGAGTAGTGTCCTTGCTGGATAGAGCAAAAATAGTTGTTTAGGAAGGGGGCTACTCTATCCCATCTTGCAGAAATTGGGGTTGGAAGTAAGTTTTCAGAGTCTGGTGCAAAGAAAGGGGGGGTGTGGAGGGTGGGGGAGGGGGGAGGGGGTATGCTAGGTGTTGAATGTCTCAAGCAACAATCATATGAGGTTTTAAATGAAATCAAGGGCAGCTGAAGCCTGGGAGCTGTCAGCATTGGTGGAGCTGGTTTCTTTGGTGACACTCCATCCTCAGGTGTGCTGGTGGTGGTTTCTGCCCAGGTCCAAGAATTGCGTTACTGTCTGGACCTGCCCTTTATTCTCTATCACATCATTCAGTCCTTGCACTCAGGACCACTGGCGAGCTCATATTCTTATCTGCTGTTCGGGGAAGGGCTGGGGGTTTCGGGAGGAGGAACCTTGGACCAAAACTGGACCCCCACCCCTTCTGCCCCATTGCACTCCTCTTATTACGAACCAAGGCAGCAGCAGCCAGGGTTCATCAAGCAAATTGCTGCTGGTGGTGGAAATTTTCAGCGAACTGTGGGTGACAGCCGCCAACCCTCAAAGCTAGCTGGAGAGTGTGAATCGGCAGCTCCTGCTGAACCAAAGGCAGCCACAACACCAATGACGGGAGTATTCAATGGCAACACCCCTTTCCAGCTCCCCAGCAGCAATGACAAGCGATTTAAATCACTTCCTCCTACAGAGATGCTCCCAAGACATGAGACATTGGGAGGTTACATATTTGTCTGCAATAATGACACCATGCAGGAGGATCTTAAGCGTCAACTCTTTGGTGTGTGCTGTCACCCTTTACTTCTTTGCTTTCTCACTTCTGCTACTCCATTATCTTTGGAAATGGAGTAGGGCTCCAGGTTGAGTTGCTTTATGAACATGGAAGTGAGTAGACTGTAGTCACTGGAAGCTCATTTCTTTATTTAGTTTACATCAACCAAATACTTGATCAGATGCCCTTGTAACACGATTGCATTGTGTTGCAATTCATCTGGATGTTCCAGGATTTTTATTTAGGACATGACATGTAACATATGGTTGTGATATTGCAAATGCAGGGTTACCACAGAGGTACCGAGATTCAGTGCGAGCAATCCAGCCTGGCCTTCCCCTCTTTCTGTACAACTATACAACCCACCAGCTTCATGGGATCTTTGAGGCATGTATACCTTGCAATCCTCTGTTTGACTTTCTATGGTGCACAGTGTTTCTTGGAAGGTTAGCAGTAGGAGAAATGAGTGCTTTGTACACATATTTCTAATCAGGAGACTGTAGATCTAAATCTAACTCTCTGCTTGTCCTTCTCTTCCATTCCCTGGTCTGTATTATATCACAGACATGCTAACTGTAGGAACATGTAAATCTGGCTGCAGGCTTCAAGTTTTGGCGGCTCTAATATAGATCCAACAGCTTGGGAAGATAAGAAATGTCGAGGGGAATCCAGATTCCCTGCTCAGGTTAGTTGATGTTGCTAAATCTGTGTTATCAGCAAGCTATGATGCAATTAAGTAGCTTCACAGTCATCCAGTTACATGTACAGATTACTCTACACCTACTTAAATGTATCACTCATAGAGACTTGTGTCATGACCCCCAGGTACGGATTCGCATACGGAAGCAGTGCAAGCCACTGGAGGAAGACTCCTTCAGGCCAGTGCTCCACCATTATGATGGGCCCAAGTTTCGCCTCCAGCTCTCTGTACCTGAGGTCTGCTCTCGTTTGAACTCTCTTTGTAAAAGTGAAGGATCTTCAGTTTTGGTCCTTCAGTCCCTCTTTTGGTTAACTAGATGGAGATGTACTCCTGCTTTTTGAGGTCACAAATGCCACTGTTTTATCTTCTCAGCTAGATTTTCCTGGTAGATAACTTGTTCCTCTCATTTTATCAGTCGATTTTGAAGCAGTCAATTGGTATCCCAATGGATACTTATTGGGTAATCTTTTTAGCTACTACCTCTTGTCCTATAGGTTTGATTGTTTAGATCTTATTAGGCCTAATTCTTGTTCAGTAAGAGGGCTTGTAGATTATCTGTTTGTTCCTGAGATCCCTGATCTCTTCGACTTCATGGATCTAGTCTAAGACTCTATTGGTGCTGGCACATGCCCAAAGTCATTTTGTGTGCCTAGTTGTGCTTTTAATGGTGTCTCCTGCAATTTCTTGGATTTAGCTATATCCCAAGATTGCACAGCTGAAGTATTGACATTTTTCACAAGTGTTCTCAGCCAGAATCTGCAGGTTTCAACATGGTTTGTGTGCCTTGTTGATTCCAGTGTTCGAGTTTCTGCCAAATTTGGAGTTGTCTATTGTCATTTTCATAGTTCTTAAGACTTTGTGATCTTCAAATCATTATTTCAAAGGTGTCTTAATCATAACTAGAGAGCTTTTCTAAGTCTATTTTGTCCTCTAAGGACCTTGATTTGAAAAGTTCTTCATCTTATTCACTCTCTGTTTTTTGCCTCTTTTTCTTTTGGTTTTTTTCCTCTGTTTCATTTTGTGTGTCATTTTGTGTTGTCTTTCTTCTTGGGTTTTTTGGTATGCTCCTTATCTTTTAGGTTTTCTTGAACTAGCCAGCATTATGGCTTTGATTTCCTGTTACTTCCAGTCTTGTTGCAGATCAGTACATTGGTCAATATGTAAATGATTTTGAGGGCAAGTTATGCCACTTTTCTGGGTTCTTCATTGCAGAAATTTCTCATCTAAGCTGATGTTACTGTTGTCATCAATCACCGGTCATTTTCACTGTCCATAATTTTGCATAATCTTCAACTGTCCTTTTGCACAATGGTCCAAATTTGTTCACATAAGCTAATGGTCTCACTCCTGCCTATTATGTTGGGTTCAGTGGCAGGCTCATCCTATCAGGCTCATCACCTGCCACCTTACCTAGCATAATAGGTGATAGCTCGACCATTATCTAATGCATTATGCTAAATTTGAATTGGGCTGTTCCTTATTATGCAAAATTATGCCAACAAAATGACAACTGACACTCAAGCTAATTTACAGACAGTGAAAAGGATAGGTGATTGATGATGATAGTAAGGTCAGCTGAATGAGAAAATTTTCACAATAAAGAAACCTGAAAAGTGGCATTATGTGCCCTGAAAATCGTTTTTGTAATCTAACAGTCTGGCTGCTACTGTGTATTATGCTGGGTTTGATGGATGTCTTGCCCTGTTGGGCTTGCTTGCTGCTGTACCCAACATAATTGCCAATAGCTGTCTATTATCCAATATGTTAACCTCCACCCAGTGCCAGGAGCTGATGTTATGGTAGGTGGTCAATACTATACATGTTGCTGTTGAAGGTCCCTGAACATGTGTAGTTTCGCTGTTGTTCAAAACAATCCTCAGTTTTGTTTTTGGTTTTGTTTTCCCCATTTTCTTTAGGGTTGGGTTCCCTCTTTTTCCTGCTTGCTGATTGGTTGCTTACTTGTCAGCTCTGAAGTATCCATAGCCTTATTATCAGGTCATCTGTCAATTCTTTTCAGGTTGGCTTAAGTTGTAAACAGGAGGAATTCTCAGTGCTTATGAGGTTATCCTTTATTTCTTTCAGCTGGCATGCAGCTCTCTACTGTATCTTGCTCATAACTTTGCTAGAGGCTCTATTTTATAGCTGGAAGTTCCTTTCCCTTTGTCTGTTGTCTATGAGTAAGATTTTTTCCCTTTAATATTGCCAGTGTTGTCTCCATCCGCCAATGCTAGGAAATCTTGGGTGGACATGCAGGTTCTGGAACTACTGGACCTGTTCACAGAGAATGGGCCTCCTTGAGGCAAACTGCCAGTCAACAAAGCTCAGTTTCTGGAGCATTGGTGAAGTACCTCCGGAAGCACAGCTGCTGCGAGTTTTTAAACCATTTAGCAAGTGCAAATTTTGGTTTGGTATGAGATCGGTTTATCAGTTTGCCGAGGTGTATTTTTGGTGAAAACGAGGGTCTATGAGGGTAGGCCTGATAACAAGGTATAGTGTCATAATGGAACAAGAATCCAAAGAGATGTACATCTCACTGTGTAAGAACAAAATCAAATAGAGGTGAAGGTGTGGGGTGGGGGGAGGGGGTTTAGATAGAGATGTGAGAGCCATGCCCACCTAAAAGGAAGCAGAGGTTTTTCATTTTGATCAGGTAGGGCTCTTCACATTGAAAACCAGACCAGTCTTATCTGCTGTATAAAAGTGTCAGGTTTGAGAAAAGAGATGATAAGCGGTAGGTACCAGTAGACCTACCGAGGTGTAGTTATGGCAAGAAACAAAGAGTTGAGAGAGAGATGAAGCATTTGCACAAGCTACTACCTCTTAGCTTTAGGGTGTTTAGATTAAACAGACAAAATTGATTGATTTGGCTTGTTGTTTTGATAGCTGCAGCTGCAGCAGCATGTGTGCAGCCCCCCCATTGAAGGAAAGGGCGCTCCTTCCAAACTTGGGGTGCAAACAGACCACAATTGACACAAGCTGTCATGTTTCAAAATTTAAGAAAAGGTCAAGGGAATTCAATCCCCTTCACAATTGCAATGTTGTTGATTTGTGCCATTCTTTGCTAGTGCTCATTCCTGGTGGTATTCCATCATCCGCCTCTTTCTTCTGCATGTGGTGAAAATCTCCTCCTCCTCCTCCTACCAGTGACTAACAGTAGGTGATAACAATCAAGTATGTACAGACGTGTGCAAAGACCATATGGTTGATGATACTGGTTTCATGGACATTCTCATCCAGTTTTTTTTTCCAGTCTTGTGATGTAGCATTGTTCGGGATCATCTGAAGAAAGATTTAACATTAACTGGCAACAAACTTTTTAGAAAACTGTCCAAACAGCAAAAAATCTGTTGAAATAAAGTTTTCAAGCGATGAGTGGGTGAGAATGGTCACTTTGGCATAATAGGGCATCAAATGCATAACTGGGAATGAAATTTTACAAAACAAAATAACTTGGACCCAAGCTAGTTTTTCCACCAATTTTGGTGGTAGACTGAGTTTCATCCCCTCTTTCCTTTTTCTTGAGAGCCTCCACTGCTGTTACATATATTTTCACTGCTCTTACTTGTTGTAACTACTATAATTACTCTCAAACCTAGTGCACTAATCACTGAGTTTCAGCATTTCATACTGAGATTTGATGAAATTTCATTACTTTGCAGATACCACTGAAAGAGGTGATGGGGGGTGAAAGAGAGAGTGACTTTATGGATATCTTTAATATGTGATGAAATGAGAATCTGTGACAGACTATTCCTATTCTTCCTTCTTGAGATTGGCAGAATCTGAAAATTTTGTCACAAAAGAAAACCTTGTTCTCATCTAGTGTGTAAAGTAATTCAATTTTAGCTTAGCCCACAGAAAACTGTATCGGTGGAGAATGATATCAACCTCTTTACCATGTCATGATTGATGGCTTTGTGATTGTATGAGCTTGAGATTGCAGCTGAGTCAAAGGCATTAAAAATGACAAAAGATGATTTGATTATCTGTGCTGTAAATTGGTAGTGTTTAGCATTGTTGGGTTAGTGAAAGGGAGACAAACAGGCTTATTGCAGAATGGCTCTGCTTCTCATGGTAAGTTCCAAGTTCCAACCAACAACAGTTAAAATAGGAAAATGTTCCACGAAGTTCCAAGAAAATAAAACTCAAAGTTCAAAATAACTCCAGGTGGTGAGCATTCCTCAAAAATGGGAGACCAAATCAAAATGGGCCACTGTTGTTGTGTCTGTCCCTGAGTTATAACCCCCTCTTCTCAAAAAAAGGAAAAGATCCAAGCCTGTTATGCAATTTGTGCAGCAGTTGCACTCAGGTCCAATTCTTCAGCCCAAATTCTCCTTGTACCATAGCTGGGTGATGTCTGATTTATTTCTAATTATTTGTAGATTCACTGGAAAGATTGGTGGGTCCTTTTCCACTTGATTCTGGATCTCGTTTATCTCCTTTCTACTGGCATTCTTTTTCACAGAAATTAACGGCTCTTTCTTTCCTACAAAGTAACAGAGTTCCAACACATAGAGGGCTGCAGTGCCTGCTGTTGTGACAACGAGAATCCTTCTTGAAGGCAATGTTGCAACAATGAGCCTCCTTCTGGGACTTTTTTGCAATGCCATGGAGAGGGTTGCTGTTGTAACCTTGAGTTTCCTAACAAAAATGTGGTCCTGGCGTCTGGGATGGGACTTCTTTGCAACACCATCTGATCATTTGTGCCATGCCATCTCAATGTCATCATAGTCATCGTGGTAAAGACTGTTTAGTGAGGAACCCTGGTGTCACCAGCATTTCAAAATGAGCATCAGTGAAGCAATGAGACTTGAGACCAATCCTCTCAATTGCAGGAAATTATATTGAGGCTTTTCACAGGTAAATAAGCAAATGAAATCAAATTGAAGATTGAAATAAACAATTGAAAATGTAAAGACTGCAAGAAAGGGAGATGTTTTGTTAGATTTGCAAGCTTGAGAAGTATAAAGAACTTGCTGGAATGAACTACTCCTGAAGAGTCTTCAAGAATCCAACTCCTTGTGTGGTACTATTAGTTTTCTGCAACATCTGCAACCCAAAAGGTCACTGAAAATTGGCAGAATATACTTCATGACTTCAAAAACTTCTGCCAAAGAAGTCAGATTCATGGGCCATTTATAAACCTAGGCTTGATGCAGTTTTAGTGCAACTTCCAAGTCCAATATAGAACCTACAAAAATGTAGTCTTGAAACAGGAAATCTGTCTGCATCTATGGAGACCCTATTTGATACTTCATAAAATCTCTCTGTTGCTTGCAATGTAAGTCAACCTGAAGAGCATTGAGATAGGTAACACCCAAAAGGTTACAGAGATTCCTTTTGATATCATATCAGCAGACAGGAAACAGATGAGACTGAACCCTAGAATCACAGGAATATCTGAGGACAGGTTTGAACTTTGAAAGGTTCAGTCATGGCAGTCACAAACAAATGGAGAGGTTAAAGTCAAAAATGTGTTGTCTCTTCAACTACACATAGATGGAGATGCGACATAAATAAATCATCTCCAATGCAATATGTGCCATTGAACATCTTGCAGCCACAGAAGAGCCGCCCCCAAAAAAACATAAGCTTGGGCTTCAGCCAACAGATTATCTCTGGGATCCCCAGCTCATACTGTCAGTTTTCACATTTCTTAGCAGTCTGATAATCTACTCATCAGAGGATCTGTTAAGCTTTTAACTGATAAGTACCATATTTGGCATGATCACACCATCCCCTTATCAGGGCATCTGGTAAGCCTTAACCAGTATGTACCATAAGTTGGGTGATGATACCCCTCATGAAAACATGGACTGGTAAGAGTGGAGGTGGCTTGTATATGAAACCACCCAACATCTTACAGTCACTTTCCACAAGCAATTCCAGGTGTTATAAATTCACAAAACTCACTACATGAGTGACAGTTTTTTGTCCACAGTTGTATAGTAGAGATATAACTAGTAGTGAAACTTACCTGGTGAAAAGACAAATGCACAAAATTGAACTTGATTGTCAAACATCTTCACGAACAGCTTCTTGGATAAGTCACACAAATGTCCAGGGCACCTGCAACTTGAGGAGATTCCTTGCACATGCATTTCATAATACCACAGGGTTTTCTGGTTCAAGTTTTTGCTGAATCATCATTACAAAGAGGATTTGAAGCAAAATTTCATGAAAGGAAGACAACTTAACTCTTTCTGGCAGCCTTTTCAAGTACCATGCAGATCCGACGTCATAGTTCTAACCAAGATGCCAGATAATGGTAAGAGCAAGTGAAACACAAGAAAACAGCCACAGTGAAAGAAGACTAGCATGAATCCACTGGATGTGTCTGTACTCCTGCATTAGATCAGTCAAGTACAGTACTAAAATATCTCTCATAAGAATCAAGAAATCTCCATTCTCACAATCGAGAAAAGGCAAAGTGAGGTTAACACTTCTTCAACCAGCCACAGAGAATTCCAAAGAAGGAAAGACAAAACAGGGTACAAAGAACCAAAACATGAAAGACAAAATAAAACATGAAAGCAGTATGAACAACAGTGCCAGTCTCACACCTGTTCAGGGACCATCAACAGTAGCATGTATGATAGTGACTTCTCTATCACAACTTTCCCACTGACTTCATCAGCTCCCTACAGTGGGTAAGGGCCAGTGAAAACACTAACCTGCATACCAAGTTTCTGCTGCAATTCCAGAAGCAACAGGAAGACTCAGCCATGCTCCTGGCTAGCAACAAACAACACAAGGATATAACAAAAAACAGGAAAACACAACAGGATAGACAAAACACACAGAAAAGGACCGCAGAGAAGAACAAAGACCAACGGACCAATCAGAGATGTATCCAATTTGAGACCAACCACAAACAGTAAAGGTCCTGTGCTTCAGAAAGAGGGAAGAAAGCTAGGTGCAAACAATCTAACTAAAACCACCTCGAATTCTTGGAACTTGGAGATCTGCTCCAAACACCAGATGGACATCTTACACATGGAAGAAAAGACACCTTGAAACCAAAATGGCATAAAAATAAAACTGGAACACAGTCACTGATCTACTGGTTGAAAAAGTATACATGGTTTCAGTATTCACGAAAACTTCCAAATTATGAATGTTTAGGACCAGGCCACCACATAATGCAAACCTAGCTGACAGACATAAAACCTCAAGCATGCCTTGAGAACTCCAACATTCTCTACACTTGCCAGAGGCATTAGCACAGCCTTGGTACCTAATTTTACCTCCTCCAATCCCGCCTATGCTTGTGCATCTCTTCTCTCCTTCGGTCTCTACTCGTGTTACTTCTCTTCTCACCTTCCTTGTCAACGTCCATTTCATCCCTCAGATCATCAACATCTTCATCTCGCCTACCCTTGGTGTGTCCTTCTTCCCGGATCCCATCCTTCTGTTCTTCCCTTCTCTCCCCTCCTCGCTTCTCTCTTGTCTCAGCAACATACAACTCCTGGTTTTCATTGTATGTTCCATGTTCCCTCTTACTGTCTCGTCTTCCTTGGCTTCGGCCATGCTCACCTGCTTCTCTGCTAGTCCTCCTTTCTCCATTTTCCTGGCTGTTGCCAGATTGACGATGCCTCCTTGACTCCCGATCCTCTCTTCGGTCCTCCCTTGTGCCACTCTCTCTCCGCTCGTTTCGGTGATCTTCATGCCATCTTGACCCAGAACTCCTTGGATCATGTCCCTCACCTCTTCTTGAAGCGTTCCCATTTCCAATCCTCACATCATGCATATCATCATCCATGACAGATTCCTCCTCAAGAGAACCAACTTCAGCAAGATCGGTAGAACTCACCACCACTTCATCCCCAGTTCTTGCAAGCTTTATAACAACCACATCATCTCGCCTGCTTCCTATTCTATCTCCCAATGAAATGATCTCCCCTCTCCACCCCGCATGTTCACCAGCAACCACAGACATAACCTTCCCAATCACAATGCCACTCTTCTTCCTAATCCTCTCTACAAGCTTCAGATCAGGACGAACTCTCTCACTGGTGTGTGGCTGTCCTTGTCTAGTCTCCCCAGGTTTGATGAACTTCTTGTTATTCTCCTTAGGAGGCAGTGGAGTGGCTCCCAAACCTTGTCTGCCCTGCCTTCTCACATACTCCACAGGTGCGACCGTAGTCTTGGAGTTGCGGCCAATAGGTTTACCCTTCTCCCATCCCATCCCCCTTAACAAAGCTTCCCCGAATTCCTCAACAGGGAGTTCCTCGTACCTTTCTAAAGAAGACTCCTCCGGCAGCAGAGACAGATCTTCCCTAAGCTTCTGGTCCTCCATCTCCTGGAACGAAGATGGCCGCCGTGGTGGTGCAGCAGCGGCAGCGGCAACCCCTTGAGTGGTAGTGGTTTGTTCTCGAACCCTAGTCACAACAGTAAGCCCATACTGCACATCAGGTTTCGGCCCGGCAGCCATGGTCTCCATCTCGAAAGTCTCCTCCGTGAGCTTGGTCACATCACTCTCCATCACAATGTTCTTCATCCTCTTCTCAGGTCGCCAGGAATTCTCAAGCTTGGGCACCACTTTCACCCCGCCTCTTCTTCTGCGTTCAGGGTCCTTCCCAACGAGTCCAAGCTTCTCATCAAAACCTGTCACGTACTCCACATCCTCCTGCTCCTCTTCCTCGTCCTCCTCACGCCCGCCTCTAGTCTTCTCCTTCTTGGGCGGCAGAGGAGGCCGTCGCCCCAACACCTTGGGCTTGGACAAAGAGAATTTCACTCCTGGAGGTTGACTACCATTTCTCTCCTCCTTGTCCATCATACCTCCCCTCTTGCTTCTCTGCAATCAAAGAGCAGCGATGAAGATGGCTCTCTCTCTCTCGCTCTCCCTCCAACCAACAACGGCAGCAGCAACAACAAAAAAGAATGGTAGTCTCTACTCGTATTGGAAATTGAGAAGGGAAATGTAAAATCAAGGTGCCTTGGAGAACAATTAGGGTTTACAGATTAGGGTTTCGGTACCTTGGCCTTTGCTACAGACTATACGAGGCCATCTACCTACTTAGGACATCTTTCCATTAGGCTCTTATGATCATAACAACTTTCCATTATGGTTTCTCCAGCTAGTTGTGCTCATGGTCGTCTCATAGCTCTGTCTCTCAAGCAGCATTGTCCATTTGCAGGAGCTGCGAGAGTTCTGAATCAAATTGCAATGTACCGTCTAAAGTGACATCTGTTTTGCACCTATCCCTTTTCTTTGTCCCCAGAGTTCACAGGAAAATCTATGAACTAAATAACTACATATTTTCACCGCACTTGCAGCTCTTCAATGCAAAGCAATTGTCCTTGCAGCAAGAAACAAGGTCTTATGACGTTTGGGTTTTAAGATTTTTTTTTAAAAAAAGGAGAACCTTCTTTTTTTTGTTTTTAGATTTAGTTTTTAGAGTTGAATTTCTTCGATTGGTTCATCCTCAACTTATATATTGAACTCAAAAATTCATATCCTCAAAAGTGGAGGATCCAATCTTTAAGTCCATC
>Ga0116230_10005937_pt1 | contig 11998 bp, 11 predicted proteins | sample S1TSphfallax_3_FD_88678 | JGI IMG/M metagenome (GOLD analysis project Ga0116230, IMG submission 88678) | Host-associated microbial communities from peat moss isolated from Minnesota, USA - S1T2_Fd - Sphagnum fallax MG | ecosystem: Host-associated > Plants > Peat moss > Unclassified | place...
CCGAGCTTTCGCGCGGTGGCGGCGACATTGTCGCGGCCGACCTCGTCCGCCAGCTTGGCGGCGACGGTGTTGATGGAGCGCTGCAGGGCGGTCTGAAGCGTGATGGGACCTAAGAACTCCGGCTCGAAATTATGCGGACTCCAGCCGTCAATAGTGACGGGCTCGTCCACCGCCATGGTGTCGGGCGTGCGGCCGGCGTTCATGGCGGTCAGATAGACGAAGGGCTTCCACGACGAGCCGGTCTGGCGCCGCGCATCGACAGCCCGATTGAACTGGCTCTGGTTGTAGCTGACGCCGCCGATCAGGGCGCGCACCCGTCCTTCGCCATCGAGCGCCACCACGGCGGCCTGCTGCACGCCTTGCTTGGCGTAGCGGTCGGTGACGGCGCGGGCGGCGTTTTCGGCGGCCGTGTCGATCGGGAGGTCGAGGGTCGTCTCCACGATCAGGTCCGTGGTCGGCTCGCCCACCAGCTTGCGCACCTGGCCATCGACCCAGTCGACGAAATACTGGGCGTGCTGGGTGGCTAGCGCGGGCGAGACGGTGACGGGGTGGGCCAAGGCGTCGTCGCGTTGTTTGGCGGTGATGGCGCCGGTCTCGACCATGGTGTCGAGCACGATGGTGGCGCGCAGGCCCGCTCGGTCCTGCTCGGAGACTGGGCTGTAGTGGGTCGGCGACTTCAAAAGGCCCGCCAATAGCGCCGCTTCGCCGACCGAGAGTTTGGAGGCCGGCTTGTTGAAATAGGTCTCCGCCGCCGACTCGATGCCATAGGCGCCGGCGCCGAAATAGACCCGGTTCAGATAGAGCGACAGGATCTGTTTCTTGGTGAACTGGTGCTCTAGCTCCACCGCCAGGATCAGCTCCTGGATCTTGCGCTTTGGCGTCTGGATGGGGGTGAGGAACAGGTCGCGGGCCAGCTGCTGGGTGATGGTGGAGGCGCCCTCGGCCATGCGGTGGCGGGTCAGGTCGGCGACGAGCGCACGGGCGATGCCGCGCAGGTCGAAGCCCCAGTGATGATAGAAGCGGCGATCCTCGACCGAGACGAAGGCGGCCGGCACATAGGCGGGCAGGGTGTCCAGGTTGATCGGCGGCGCGTACTGGCTGCCGCGCACCGCCAGAAGCGCGCCGTTGCGATCCAGATAGGAGATCGAGGGCTGGTGATGAATCTCGTAGAGCTTGGAGGTGTCGGGCAGGCCTTGGGCGAAGAAGATCACCACGCAGACGGCGGCGATCACGATCCAGAGCGCGACCACGGCGGCCCAATAAAATACCGCATTGGGGATGCTGCGGCGCGCCGGCGCCGGACCGGCGCTCCTGCCGTTCGGGGGACCTTTAGGCCCCCCCCGTCCTGCACCGCCGCCGGGGCGATCGGTGTTCGCCATCCAAGATGCTCCAGGGCCGGATGGCCCGCCGTCCGCCGAGAGAATTCGGCCCCCAAGTCCGCCGGCCCCCGTCCCCTTAGTCTATGGGGAGTCTATTGGGGCCAAGCATCCGCCAGCCGGTGTCTTAGTCAAACCCTCCCGTTAGCGCGAGAGGCTTAACCGGCGATGAACCGCCGCAGGGTGGGTTAAGGACGGCTTCAGCCTTTTTTGTGGCTTTCCGCGTGCGCGCAAGGGTCATGGGCCAGCGGCGCGTCCATGGCTTTCAGCATCGCCGGACCTCCCGTGGTCACAAACCGCCAGCCTAGGACCGCCATAATCGCCAGCGCGCCGAAGTTGAGCCAGGTTGTGGCGTCCCAGGCGAACATCGGCGCCATGGTGGCGGCTGGGTCTCGCGTCGGCGTCAGATGCAGCAGGGCGAACAGGCCCTCTACCGCCAGCCCGGCGAAAGCCATCGCCAGGTAGAAGGCGACAAACATCAGGGCGGCCGCCTTCAGGCCATAGTAGCGGCGGTAGATATCCAGAAGCGGCAGCACGATCAGGTCGCCGAAGATAAAGGCGATCACGCCGCCAAAGCTCGCCCCGCCCCGCCATAGCACCGCCGCCAGGGGGACATTGCCGATGGAGCAGACGAAGGTGACCATCGCCACCAGCGGCCCGATCAGGGGCCCGGCGAGCCGGCCGATCCAGGGATGGCTGGAGAAGGGCGGCGCGGTCATGAACAGATGGGCCCAGACCGTGGCCGGAACCCAGGCGCCGATAGCCCCGGCGATCAGGAGCCCCAGCAGCAGGTCGGCCCAGAGCGAGGCCCAGTCCATGTAGAAAAAGTGCGCCACGGCCGTGAACCCCTTGGCCGAAGCCAGGCGGCCCAAGACCGTGGGGCCCTCGACAGACATATCCATCGCCGCATGGCCCTCCATCCGGCCGGGCGCATCCCGACGCGCCTGGGCCGTCGCCGCGGCGATCCTTCGGCGCGACATGAACAGTCGCAGCAAGCCCACGACGATGGGAATCATCACCAGCCCGCCGATCCAGCTCGCCGCCATGAACCGCCAGCCCATCAGGGTCAACAGGATCAAGCCCAGCTCCACCACCAGGTTGGTGGAGGCGAACTGGAAGGCCATGGCGGCGCGGAAGTCGCCCCCCGTCTTGACGATTGCGCGGGTGATCGCCGCGGCGGCGTAGGAGCAGGACGATGAGGCGGCGCCGAGCGCCGACGCCTTGACGATGGAGGGCCAGCGGTCGTCCGGCAACAGCTTGGCCATGTCCTTGTGGGAGACGGCGGTCTGGATGGCGCCGGAGATCAGAAAGCCCAGAACCAGGGCCCACAGCATCTGCCAGCCCATGGCGGCGGCCATGATCAGCGCTATCAGGCCGGCGTGCAGCATCGTCGCGATCATGTACGGGTCCCAGTTGCCAAGAATACCCCATACGGGTATTGGGCATCGTATGAACGCGCAAACAAAGGCGACGGTTGCCGGCCGGCTGGCCCGAATCGAGGGCCAAATCCGCGGCGTGGCCCAGATGGTGGAACAGGATCGCTACTGCCTGGACGTGGTCGCCCAGGTGCGCGCCGCCCGCTCGGCCCTGGCCAAGGTGGAGCAATTGGTTCTGGCTGATCACCTGGCGCACTGCGTCGAAGAGGCGATCGTCAGCGGCGACCCCGATAAGCAGCGCCAAAAAGTGGCGGAGCTGATCGACGTCTTCAGCCGGTCCGAGCGGTGAGGGGCAGGCCTCGCCCCCCGTCTCCCGCTCATCCCCGCGAAAGCGGGGACCCAGGCTTTTCCAGGCTCGGCTGTTCAGACACGTCCGCGCTTGTCCTGAAGACGCGGTGGACAAGAAACCTGGGTCCCCGCTTTCGCGGGGATGAGCGGGGTAATCATATTTTTTTAATCAATTTTTTTAACGTCCCCGCGCTTGCCGGGTGGCTGACGGGCGTGGTCGCCGTCGCGGCGCCGTTCAGCGTTTTCGCTCAGACAGCGCCGCCGGCGTCCAAAGCCGCGCCGCCCGTCGACAGCATGGATATGTCCGGGATGGACATGCAGGGCATGAGCATGCCGGGGATGAATATGTCCGGCATGGCGATGACCGGCGACCTCGGCGCCTATTCCATGACGCGCGACGCGTCGGGCACATCGTGGCGGCCGGACTCCTCCCCGATGAACGGGTTGCATCGCCAGCTCGGCGACTGGTCGACCATGCTGCACGGCTATGGAACCCTGGTCTATGACGACCAGGGCGGCCCGCGCGGGGCGGATAAGACCTTTTTCGAATCCATGCTGATGGGCATGGGTCAGCGGCCGCTCAATGGCGGGACGCTGACGCTGCGCGCCATGGTGTCGCTCGATCCCCTGATGGGGCCGAATGGCTATCCGCTGCTACTGCAGACGGGCGAAACCGCCAATGGCCGCACGGCGCTCGTGGACCGTCAGCACCCCCATAACGCCGTGATGGAGCTGGGCGGCGTCTACAGCCACCCGATATCTAAATCGGTATCGACCTTTCTCTATGTCGCCTGGCCCGGCGAGCCCGCGCTGGGGCCGGTCACCTTCATGCCTCGCTTTTCGGGCGAGGTAGACCCCGCGGCGCCCATCACCCATCACTGGCTCGACTCCACCCACACCAGCTCCGGCGTCGTGACGCTGGGCGTCACCGACGGTCCGTTCAAACTGGAGACGTCGAGCTTCACCGGCCGGGAGCCCAACCAGAACCGCTGGAACATCGATCACCCGACGTTCGACTCCTGGTCGTCGCGGGCCACCGTCAATCCGACCGCCAACCTCTCGTTTCAGGTCAGCGCGGGCTGGCTGCATAGCCCCGAGCAGCTGACGCCCAATGTGGACCAATGGCGCACGACAGCGTCGGGGACCTACAATCTGCCCCTGCCGAAGGGGAATTGGCAGACGCTTCTGGCCTGGGGGCGCGACCGGAACATGCCGGGAAACCGGCTGGACGCCGTGTTGCTCGAGAGCGCCGCCAGCTATGGCCGCGATACGGTCTTCTTCCGCACCGAATATGCCCAGAAGGACGAGCTGTTCGACGACGATCCCACCAGCCCCCTGTTCGGCCGCGTATTTGACGTCGTGGAATATACCACCGGCTATTTCCGCACCTTCCCGCTGACCCATGGCCTGGTGTTCGACGCCGGCGGCCTCTTTAGCCGCTACACCTTGCCGACTAGCCTGAATGCGACTTACGGCGCCGATCCGGTGTCGTTCATGCTGTTCACGCGGGTGCGGATCGACTGAGGTCAGCCTATTCGTCGGGAATGATCAGGTCCGGCGCATCGGGCGGGCGGTACTCGAATAGGCCGATATCGAGCGCCCGCTGGGGCCGGAGCGGACGTAGGGGCTGGCGGGCGAGGGCGTCCAGCACGGCGGCGTCCAGGTCCTTGGCGGTCGCGTCGCGGCGGAGCTTGCGGGCGGCGGCTTGTGGCGCGATGGCCGCGGCCTGCTCGATCCGCCAGTAGGACACAGATAAGCGCCAGAGCGTTGGGGGCGCCGTCTCGCTCGCATCGACCGGCGGCGTCGGCCAGCGACGCCCGTCTCGATAGGCGGGTTTCAGGGTCGGTCGGGGTTTGGGCTTGACCCCCGGCGGTGTGCTGACCGGGCGAAGCTGGCGCCAGCGCGCTTCCGGGGGCGGGGAGGGTCGGCCGGGCCGCTCGTCCTCCACCAGCCCCACATAGGCGTCCAGCGCCGCCTCGCGGGTCGAAAAGGCCGGCCCGACCGCCTCGGTCACGAATCGCACCGCGCCGCCCGCCATCCGCTCCGCTTCCCGCGCACGGGCCGCATGGCCGCGCGCGGCGTGCAAGGCCGCCTCGGGCGTCTCAGCGACGGGATAGAGGATGCTCATAAGGCCCTATTTGGGCGCAAATCCGCCGACGGTCTACCGGTGGGATGACTGGCGTGTGGTCCCTGCGGTGGTTTAAGGAGCGCACATGATCTGTCCCCCTCAATTCGACCCCGTCCGCGACCTTTTCGAGGCCGCGCTGGCCGACGGCGAGGAACTCGGCGCACGCTTCACGGTCACGATCGAAGGCGAGGTGGTGCTCGACCTCCACGGCGGGTTCGCTGACCGCGCCCGAACCCAAGCCTTCGACCCAGACACCCTGACGCCGGTCTTCTCCACCACCAAGGCGATCGCGGCGCTGCTGATCGCGCGCCTGGTCGATCAGGGCCGGCTCGCCTACGATGCGCCCGTCGCGAGCGTCTGGCCGGCGTTCGCCGCGGGCGGCAAGGACGAGATCACCATCGGTCAGGCGATGTCGCACCAGGCGGGGCTCAGTGGGTTCTCGGAAGAGATGGACCCCGCGCTCTGGTTCGACTGGGACGCCATCTGCGCCAAGCTTGCGGCCATGACGCCGCTCTGGCCGCCGGGAACCGCGTCCGGCTATCACCCCGTCACCTTCGGCTATCTGGCGGGGGAAATTTTCCGCCGGGTTGATGGGCGCGACATGGGCCGGGCGCTGCGAGAGGATATCGCCGAGCCGTTCGAGCTCGACCTCTGGATCGGCCTGCCCGACAGCGAATTCGGCCGTGTCGCCCAGTTGGAGCGCCCGACCCGCTTCGCCGACTTCGGCAAGCTGGACGCCATAAAGCGCGCCGCCTTCCTGACCAAGTGGGCGGCGCCCGGCGGTCGCGGCGGCGACGATTGGCGGCGCGCCATGATCCCCTCGGTCAACGGACATGTCACCGCCGAGGCCATGGCCCGGCTGATGAGCGCGCTCGCCTGCGACGGGCGACTGGACGGGCGCAGCCTGCTCTCGCCCGCCACCGTCTTCGAGGCGACGCGAGAGCGGATTTTTGGCCAGGATCGGGTGCTGCCCTTCGACATTAGCTGGGGCGCGGGCTTTATGCGCAACGCCCCGCTCCACATCTATGGGCCGGGCCAGCAGACCTTCGGCCACTCCGGCTGGGGCGGCTCCTGCGCCTTCGCCGACCCCGAGCGTCGGCTCGCGGGCGCCTATGTCATGAACAAGCAGTCGCCGGAGCTGATTGGCGATCCGAGGGCGGTGCGGCTGATCGCGGCGGTTTACGGGTGTTTGAAGGGCTGAACGTCGAGCTCCGAGGTGGCGCATCTCGACAGGCGTGCGGCTTACGATTAAGGTTAGCTAACCTACAGGTTCGCCATGAACACATTCACCATACACGCCGCGAAAACCAACCTCTCTAAGCTCCTTGTCCGGGTCGAGGCGGGGGAAGAGATCGTATTGGCTCGAGGCGACCAACCCATCGCCAAGATTGTTCCCTATGCACCGCCCGCGCCGGAATTGGCCATACCGAAGCCGAAGCGTCAGTTTGGCTCTATGCGCGGGCAAATCAGCCTCGGGCCGGAGTTTTTTGAGCCGCTGCCGGACGAAGACCTGGCGCTGTGGGAGGGCGGCGGCGATTAGGCGGCGTGGCTGATTTGAGACTTTTGCTGGATACACACGCCCTGATCTGGTGGCTGGGTGGAGACGAAACCCTCTCAATTCCTGCACGCATAGCTATTGGAAACGAGGCCAACTCGGTTCTGGTCAGCGTGGCTACGGCCTGGGAAATCGCAACGAAGCACCGTCTCGGCAAGCTTCCGCAGGCGGCGGGCTTCGTAGGTGATATAGCAGGTGCGATTTCAGCCCATGGCTTCGAGTCCATGCCCATCACCCTGCGTCACGGCCAGACCGCCGGCGCCCTGCCGGGCCATCACAACGACCCGTTCGACCGAATGCTGATCGCGCAGGCGATGCTGGAAAATTGCACGCTGGTGTCTAACGACAGGGCGTTCGATGCTTATGGGGTCGCGCGGTTTTGGTGAGGCGGCTTGCCCCCTCTCCGACGATGAAATTAAATTCAATACAGCCCGCTAATTGGTGAGCGGAATTTATACAGCGAACACCAGTATAGTCTAATCCGCATCCATCTTGAGCGCCGCAATAAAGGCCTCCTGCGGGATGTCCACCTTGCCGAACTGGCGCATCCGCTTCTTGCCTTCCTTCTGCTTTTCCAGCAGCTTTTTCTTACGCGACGCATCCCCGCCGTAGCACTTGGCCGTCACGTCCTTGCGCAAGGCCCGCACCGTTTCGCGCGCGATCACCTTGCCGCCGATGGCCGCCTGGATGGGGATTTGGAACATGTGGGGCGGGATCAGGTCTTTCATCTTTTCGACCATGGAGCGGCCGCGCATTTCGGCTCGGCCGCGGTGGACGAGCATGGAGAGCGCGTCGACGGGCTCGGCGTTGACCAGCACGCTCATCTTCACCAGGTCGCCGGTGCGGTATTCCTCGATCGAATAGTCGAACGAGGCGTAGCCCTTGGAGATGGATTTCAGTCGGTCGTAGAAGTCGAACACCACTTCGTTCAGGGGAAGGTCGTAGACCACCATGGCCCGGGCGCCGACATAGCTCAGCTCGCGCTGGGCGCCGCGGCGATCCTGGCACAGCTTGATCACGGCGCCGAGGTATTCGTCGGGGGTGAAGATGGTGGCCTTGATCCAGGGTTCGGCGATGCTCTCGATCTTCACCGGGTCCGGCATGTCGGCCGGATTGTGCAGCTCCACCACCTCCTTATTTGTCAGGGTGATGCGATAGACGACACTGGGCGCGGTGGCGATCAGGTCGAGGTTGAACTCGCGCGACAGCCGCTCCTGGATGATCTCCAGGTGGAGCAAGCCTAGGAATCCACAGCGAAATCCAAAGCCGAGCGCGGCTGAGGTCTCCATTTCGTAACTGAAGGAGGCGTCGTTCAGGCGCAACCGGCCGATGGCGTTCCTCAGGTCTTCAAACTGGGCGGCGTCGGCGGGGAAGAGGCCGCAGAACACCACCGGCTGCACTTCGCGGAAGCCCGTGAGGGGCGCGTCGGTCGGGCGGCGCTCGTCGGTGATGGTGGCGCCCACCGCGGCGTCGGCCACCTCCTTGATCGAGCCGGTGAAGAAACCGATTTCGCCGGGCCCCAGCATCTCGACGTCGGTCGCCTTGGGCCGGAACACGCCAAGCTTATCGACGCCATAGACGGCGCCGGTCTGCATCATCTTCAGGCGCTGGCCGCGGCGCATCTGGCCGTCGATCACCCGCACCAGCACGACGACGCCCAGATAGGCGTCGTACCAGGCGTCCACCAACAGCGCCTTCAGCGGCTTGGTCTCGTCGCCCTTGGGCGGGGGCAGGCGGGTGACGATGGCCTCCAGCACTTCGTGAATGCCGATCCCAGTCTTGGCCGAGCAGAGCACGGCGTCCGACGCATCCAGCCCAATCACGTCCTCGATCTGGGCGCGGACGCGGTCGGGTTCAGCCGCGGGCAGATCGACCTTGTTCAGGACCGGCACGATCTCATGATTGTTCTCGATCGCCTGATAGACGTTGGCCAGCGTCTGGGCTTCCACGCCTTGGCTCGCGTCCACCACCAGGAGCGAGCCCTCGCACGCGGCGAGCGACCGGCTGACCTCATAGGCGAAGTCGACGTGGCCGGGGGTGTCCATCAGGTTCAGTACATAGGTTAGGCCGTCGTCGGCGCGATAATCCAGCCGTACGGTCTGGGCCTTGATGGTGATCCCGCGCTCCCGCTCGATCTCCATATTGTCCAGCACCTGCTCCTTCATCTCCCGCGCGGTCAGCCCGCCGGTCTCCTGGATCAGGCGGTCCGACAGCGTGGATTTGCCGTGGTCGATGTGGGCGACGATGGAGAAGTTGCGGATACGGTCGAGAGAAGTCGTCATCTGATCGGTGTTATCGGGAGTTCGTGGGAAGAGCGAGGGGTGCGGCGCGCTTTCGCGGCTCTAGCACGGGCGCGCGCCTTAGCTGAAACGAAGCTTGCTGAAACGCGAGGTCGTCAAACCGCGCTTGCGAAACCTTCGCGGCGACGGAACCGATCTTCGCCTGCTCCGCTTATGGCCTGCACGCAAAGCTCGGCTGGGCCGAGCGCAGAGATCCGGGCGCAACGGCGCCCCGTATTCGGAGAGAAGAGAATGTCCATCGATAGACGTAAGCTATTCGCCGCCGGTTTTGGCGCGACCCTGGCGGGGGGCCTCGCGGTCCGCAGCGCCCTGGCGCAACAGCCCATGGCCCCGGTGGGCGCCGGCTCGCACGTGTATCATCCCGGTCCCAACGCGGAGCCCTACTCCAACGTTGAAATCGTCCGCGCCGCGTCCGGCTTCTTCGGGGCCGCCGCTCAGGATATCTCCGCGATCATCGAGCGCATCGCCAAGGACCAGAACCAGGAGCCGACCGGCTATATCGCGGGCACCGAAGTGTCCGGCGCCTTCGTGGTCGGCCTGCGCTACGGCAAGGGCGAGCTTTACATGAAGCATCACCGGCCTGAACACGTCTTTTGGCAGGGCCCGTCGGCGGGCTTTGACTTCGGCGGCAACGCGTCCCGCGTCTTTACCCTGATCTACGGGATCGAGGAGCCGAGCCAGATCTTCAAGCGCTACCCCGGCGTCGATGGCTCGCTTTACGTCGTGGGCGGTTTCGGCGTGAACTATCAGCGCGCCGACGGCATCACCCTGGCCCCGATCCGCGCCGGCGTGGGCGGTCGCGCCGGGGCGAACGTCGGCTACCTGGACTACAGCCGCCATCGTCACGCCAGCCCGTTCTAGTCGGCACGATCCTTCATTTGACCGTAGAGCGAGCGCAGCGATGCGCTCGCTCTTTTCATCTCCGTCCCATTTTCACCCCGGGTTAACCCTGACGTCAGCAGGGTGCACAATGCGTGGACCTTAAGGTTTGCGCGCGGGATGACGGAGGCGCCAGATGGCCATCGATAGACGTAAGCTGTTCGCGGCCGGCATCGGCGCCGCCCTCAGCGCGAGCGCCAGCCGCGCGCTCGCGGAGCAGCAGCCGGATCAGCCAGGCTACGGCCCGACGCCTCAGCCCCACGCCGAAACCTATTCCAGCGACGAGATCGTCCACAGCGTATCGGATTTCTTTGGCGTGGCGTCGGAGAAGGCGGGCGCGGTGGTGGAGCATGTGTTCCGCGACAATGGCCGCCCCACGGGCTACATCGCCGGCCAAGAGGCGTCCGGCGCCATCGGGCTTGGCCTGCGCTACGGCAATGGTCTGCTGTATATGAAGCACCGCCCGCCGATGCAGCTCTATTGGCGCGGACCTTCGGTGGGGTGGGACTTCGGCGGCAACGCGTCCCGGGTCTTCACCCTCTGTTACAACCTGCAATATCCTGAAGCGATCCTGCAGCGGTTTCCGGGCGTGGACGGCTCCATCTATGTCGTGGCGGGCCTGGGTGTGAACTATCAGAGGGCGGACGACATCACGCTCGCCCCGATCCGGTCGGGCGTGGGCCTGCGCCTGGGCGCCAATGTGGGCTACCTGGCCTACAGCCGCGCCTCCCACTGGGTGCCGTTCTAATCGCGCCGCAAACATCAAAAAAGTCGCACCTCCTAAATTGACGTTAGGTCGCTTCGGCGGGTAGACGCCATCCCGCTCGGCTGCGAAGAGGGGCGCTCGTGAACTTCGCCCTTCCCCACGATTTCTGCCTGCTGCAGATCACCCCTCGGCTCGATACCGGCGGGGTGGAGCAGACGACGCTGGACGTCGCCGAGGCGGTGGTGCGGGCGGGCGGTCGGGCCTTGGTCGCCTCCCAGGGCGGTCGCCTGACGCCTGAGTTGACCTCGCGGGGCGGCGTGCTGGTGCGCCTGCCGATGGACTCGAAGAACCCCTTCACGGTCTGGCGGAACGGCGACCGCCTTGCGCGCCTGATCAAGCGGGAGGGCGTCAGCCTGGTCCACGCCCGCTCGCGGATGCCGGCGTGGTCGGCGCTGCGCGCTATCCGCCGTACGGGCACGCCCTTCGTCACGACCTATCACGGCGTCTACAGCGCCCGCAGCAACCTGAAGCGCAGCTACAACGCCGTCATGGCGGCCGGCGATGTGGTGATCGCCAACTCCGCCTATACCCGCCGCCACGTCATCGACGAGCACAAGATCCACCCCTTGGAAGTGGTCGCCATTCCCCGCGGCGTCGATCTTGCGCGCTTCACGCCCGATCTGGTCTCCCCCGCCCGGATCGCCGAGCTTCGCGCCGCTTGGGGCCTGGCCGACGACGACTCCCGCGTCTTGGTGCTCTTGGCCGGGCGCCTGACGCGCTGGAAGGGCCAAGCGCTCTTGGTCGAGGCGGCCAAGCGCTTGAAAGGCCAGGGCGTCGAGAACTTCATCGTCATCCTGGCCGGCGACGACCAGGGCCGCAACGCCTACCGCAACGAGCTGGAGGCGGCGATCAAGGCGGCGGGTTTGACGGACCGGGTGCGCCTGGTCGGCCACTGCGCCGACATGCCGGCCGCCTACCTCGCCTGCGATCTGGCTGTCGCGCCGTCGCTCAAGCCCGAAGCCTTTGGCCGCACCGCGGTCGAGCCCCAGGTGATGGGCCGCCCGGTCCTGGCCGCCGATCACGGCGCGACAGCGGAGACGGTGATCCCTGGCGAGACCGGCTGGCTGGTGACGCCCGGCGACGCCGACGCTTGGGCGCAGGCGCTCGCCGAAGCGGTGTCGCTGACGCCGCAGCAGCGCGCCGCCATGGGCGCTGCGGGCGCCGAGCGCACGCGACGACTGTACTCGCTCCAGGCCATGACCGACGCCACGCTGGACGTCTACGCCGGCCTTTTGATGAGCGGCGCGGGGCGGCGGCGCTAAGTGCACCG
>Ga0116230_10005941_pt1 | contig 11996 bp, 6 predicted proteins | sample S1TSphfallax_3_FD_88678 | JGI IMG/M metagenome (GOLD analysis project Ga0116230, IMG submission 88678) | Host-associated microbial communities from peat moss isolated from Minnesota, USA - S1T2_Fd - Sphagnum fallax MG | ecosystem: Host-associated > Plants > Peat moss > Unclassified | place: USA...
AATCGGGGTCAGTCTGAAGTTAATAAACAGGAGCAAGATGAACCGCAAAATCATTTATTTCGCCGTTCTTGGATGCCTTGCCGGAGGTTACCTATTTCATCACAGCCAGTACCTTGAAGCTCACAAAATATACGAGAAAAAGGATGCGGAGATATTGGCAATTATGCGCAAAGCCGGGTAGGGTGGGCGTATTCGCCCACCGGTTTGCACGCGTTGCTTATGCCACGCCAGCCAGGTAGGGTGGGCGTACTCGCCCACCGCGGCTGCGGGGCGGTTGCCAAATGGTGGGCGGGTATACCCATCCTGCACGAGAGACATTCATCTTTGCGTTTCCCACCCTGCTGGTTGCAGTTAATGCGATAAACTCAAAACATCCACTGTCGGCGCAGCCTTCCGGATTGTTTTTATTGAAGGACGCTGCGCGGCAATTGAGCGTTGAGTTTTGCGCTTCAGCTGCAACCGGCATGGGGCGGAAGGAGGGTTCCGCAGCATCTGGAGTTCGGAATGATTTTTCTGGCCCTGCGCAATTCTCTTTGACGCTGCGATATTATCTTAATCGCCGGGAGATTATCCCAGCCGCTGAGCGATTATCGCATGGTCTGGGAGATTATCGCATCGTCTGGGAGAGTATCGCAGCGTCTGGGATAACATCGCAGCGTCTGGGATAACATCGCAGCGTCTGGGATAACATCGCAGCGTCTGGGATAACATCGCAGCGTCTGGGATAACATCGCAGCGTCTGGGATAATATCGCAGCGTCTGGGATAACGTCGCAGCGTCTGGGATAACATCGCAGCGTCTGCGATAATATCGCAGCTTATGGATTGTTGCCTCGACGGCGATGGCAGTTGGCCATGACGCGTTTTATCTGACCGTGTGTTTCGGCGCGGTGGCAGGACTGAAAATGGGGACGCCTTGGGGTCGCAAACTTTGAAGCCTTGCGGAACCGGGCTGGAAAAAAATGTCGGGCCGGGGGTTAAGCCAGTGGGTGATTAGCCGATAGCACGGGTGCATGGATGCGGTCGCGAATGGTTCGCGGCTGATTGGTCCATGAATTCTAATCTGAGGATGTCATGGCTAATCTCACTTCCACAATGTTCCCGAAAAATGATCAGGCGTTGTTGGCCTGGTCGTTAAACTTTTCCACGCTCATTACCGCTACGCCTACAGCGTACGGGTTGACCGCGGCGCAGGCGACGGCTTATGCAACCGTGCATTCTACTTTCGCAACGGCACTGGCGGCTTGTGATCCTAATAGCCGGAACAAGTCGGCGGTGGCTACCAAGAACACCGCCCGCACTAATTTGAAGACGCAGGCTAAGGCGCTGGCGAGCATTATCAATGGCACGCTGACCGTGACGCTGGCGCAGAAGATCGCGCTGGGCATTCCGCCGCGGGCTACGCCTTCGCCGATTCCGGTGCCTTCGTCTTCGCCGGCGCTGGAGGTGGGAACCGTGACGGGTTGGACTGTGAAGCTGAAGCTGCATGATTCGACTTCGGGATCGAAGCGCGGCAAGCCAGCGGGTGTGAGCGGCGCGAGCGTGTTCAGCTTTGTGGGAGCCACCCCGCCGAATGACATGGGATCGTGGACGTTTCAGGGGAACACCGGGAAGACGGTGATTGACGTTGTGTTTGACAATACAAATGCGCCGGGCACCAAGGTTTGGTTCACCGCGTTCTGGTTCAATGGCCGAAAGCAGAGCGGGCCGGCTTGTGCACCGGTGTCTACTAATTTGCAGGGCGGCAGCGTTTCGATGGCAGCATAAGACATAAGTGATGAGTGCAGAGTGCAGAATCAAGAGAATTCATTGCGCACGCAGCACTCACACTCTGCCTGTTTTCATTCTGCACTCTGCACTTTGCACTTACCTTCGAGGTTGTCATGTTAATTATTCCTCCACCGAAATATCGCAAGAACCGTCGTGGTTACCCGTCGGAATCTTCTGTCCGCAATCCGCGGCTGGTGATTGGTATGTTTTCGCCCGTCTCGGGATTGTCGCTTGGCTTTGATCAGGAGGTGACGACGGATTTGTTCAACGGATCGCAGTTGGTGGTGACCGACCCGGCGAGCGGAGCATCGTATCAGGGGACCGGCACGCCGAGCGTGAGCGGATCGACGGTGCAGGTGAGCACGACGCCGACGGGGTCGGCGAGCGGATCGCAGACGACGCTGAACGCGGGGACGGGCACCGGAGTGATGGCGGCGGCGACGAATACGCCGTGGACGGGGGTGAGCGGGTTTGCGCTGACGAGTGCGTCGGGGGATGTGCGCAAGGCGGCGTAGGGTCGCAGCAGCGAATGGCTCTAAACGCTTCGAGCCGAGGCGAAGATTCGCCACAGATCGGCGATTTCTTCCTTCACTTCACTGTCATCCGCGGCGTAGCGACGCACCACCGATTTGAAGATGCGGGTGAACATTCTTTTGGATGTGATCAACAGATTGGACGCCTGGGCAGGCGAATTCAATTGCAAACGGCTGGCGATTGCATCGTGGGTTTCGGGGTCGACCCCGTCGACGGCGGGCTTGAGATACCGCAGATCGAATACGGTCCAGATATCGGGCCGGTCGGATTGCTGGCATTCGTTGCGCATGACCGCAAGGGCTTCGCCGATGACTTCGCGTGCCCAGATCAGATCAAACGAATCCTGCGGAACGGCGGTGGTTGCGGCGGCATGGCCGTCGGTCTGGTCGCTGAGATCCAACAGCGGCGATCCGGGATGCCGCTTGCCGGCAGCGTCGCGGCGGAAGATATCGATGACATAATGGTCCAGCGCAGCCAGCAGGAATGTCCTGAACCGGCCGCGGCCGGGGTTGGCGTGACCCAGCAGCTGCTGTTCGAGCACCTTGTCGGCGAGAAATCCCTGCAGCAGATCGTCGGCGCGATGAACATCGCCTTTGACCGCGTGCAGGAGATAGGCCCGCAGCGCCGGCGCATAGAGGCGAACCAGCTCCGCCAGCGCCAGCGGTTGCACAATGGAACTGGCCCCCGCGGCGGCGGTCACCAGGGTCCAACGGGTGGACGGAAATCCGATCGAGGGTGGATGTTGATCGCTGGGATTCACTCTTGTTTGCCTTCGCCGGGCAAAGAAACAACAGCTGAGTAATTTACCATCTTTCCGGGGGTGAAGGCGAGAAGACAGCCCGATCAATTGAAAGGGCGTGCCCGATGTTCCGGGGAGCCACAACCTCAATCGTGTCACGATGAAGCTGCCGGTCAAATCCTTGGCGGCGATGATCCTCAGAAATCCGGGCACGGCGGATTGGATCGGGACGAGAGCGGATCTCCCGGAGCGGATCGGGTGTGGGTCGGGGCGACTGCTACGGTTTTGGATTGCTGGTTTTCTCGTCCAGCTTTTTCGCCTCGCTGCGATAGGATTGCTGCTGATCGGCGGGAATCTGCGGATCGATTGCCGCACCGTTCAGGGCGGCCAGCAGCGTTTGGCGGGCGCGGGTGAGATTTTGATTGTAGCTCTGGTTATCCGGGTATTGGGCGAGCAGCTTTTCGAAGATGGCGACAGCTGCGCGCGCTTCGATCAGCGCGGAGAAGTTTTCTTTCAGCAGCACCATGGTGTCGGCGGTTTGCCGGCGCATGAAACCCAGGCCGGCCTGCAGCGTTCTGTTGGCCGGGTCGGCATTCACAATGGGGATGAGTTCTTCGACAGCGTGCTTGCGCATCTGCAGGGCGTTGGGCAGATCATTCTGCTTCTGGTACACATCCGCCAGGCTGCCCCAGGCGACGATCAGAAGCTGTTCAAGCCTGCTTTCGCCGGGGGAGAAGTGGAGCCCTTTTTGCAGCAGATCGATTTCACGCCGGGCCGATTTGAGCGCATCATCTTCGCGGTGCGTATTCAGATACAGATCCTTCTGCGAATTCAGGCAGCGTGCCAGCGCGAGCAATGCGGAAACATCGGTTGGATCGGAATCATACCCATGCTGGTAGAGATCCACGGCACGCCCCAGGGGCTGTTCGGCGGCATCAAAATCGGAGTAGTGGGTGAGTTCAAGATTCGCCAGCGCGAGCAGTGCATGGGCCAGATCTTGCTGATGATGAACATCATTCGGATTGGCTTTCAGCACCGCATCGCGTTGAGCGGCTTCATCCTGAAGGGTTGCCCGGGCATCGTCGAACGCGCCGGCCTGGGTCTGGGCGATTGACAGCCCGTACATCGACTGCAACATCGCATCTTTTGCGTCAGCGTTGGACGGGAATTTCGCCACCATCTTTCTTGCCGCTTCCAGGTTATCGGTCAGGGCTTTCAACGGGCCCCTGGTTTCCCCCATGTTCAGCTGCGCCAGGGCCAAGCGGTGTTCGGTCACGATTGGATTCAACCAGCTGGTGATTGCGTCCGGCTGCATCGCCGCCGATTTCGCGTACCACTGTTTCGCCAATTCGTAGTGATGGACCGACTGCTGCCGCTTCCCTTGTGCGAGAAGTGCATCTCCGATCTTGAGCTCGATCGTGCCCATCGCATCGGTTCCGTCCGCCGAGTCGGGTTTGATCGACAGGACTTTCTGTTCAAGCTGGAGCGCGTTCTGATAGCTCTTCAAGGCGGAGGCAAAATCTCCGAGATTCTTCTCGTAAGGATTTCCTTGAACATCGCCAAGTTTGGCGTAACCGCGGGCGACGTCCTGCATCAGCGTCACATCGCCGGATCCTTCGGCCTGCAGTCCCGACAGATATTGCAGCGACATATCCACCAGCTTGCGAAGTGCCGGGGTAGATCCGGCCAGCTTGTCGACGTCGGGCAGGAGGTCCACCAGCATTCGGTTTGAAAGATTCTTCACATCTTCAAAACGCTGCTGGGCGATCGCACGCTGCTTGTCGGCAATGTCTTTTTCCACCAACGCCGCCTTCTGCGCGCGAGTGGCACGGGCGGCCTGCCAGCTGGCAACCGCGGTGGCGGAGAGGATCGCCACCGTCACCACCAGCACGGTCGCAACACCGTTTCGATGGCGGCGCAGGAATTTTCGGGCTAGGTATAACCGGCTCTCCGGACCGGCCAGCAGCGGCATCCCGCCGAGGTAGTTACGGACATCATCAGCCAGTTCGCTTGCCGTGCGGTAGCGCTGGTCGCGGTCCTTCCGCATCGCTTTCAGCGGAACCCATTCCAGTTCGCTGCCCAGCGTGTGAGCCAGTGCGCTGGCCGTCTTCTGGCGATTTCCAGCCACTTGCTCCGCGGCACCGGGCGGTAACTTGCCAATGCGCGAGCTGGGTCGCGCCGGTTCCACCTCCCGAATCACCCGCTGTATTTCCAGGAACGCCAGCGATCGCAGAGTCGACGCGTCAAACGGCGGCATCCCGCTCAGCAGTTCGTACAACATCGCCCCCAGCGAATAGATGTCCGTCCGCGCATCGATATCCTCCATCGCGCCACCGGCCTGCTCGGGACTCATGTATTCAGGTGTGCCAACCAATCGGCCGCTTTCAGAAAAGACCGTGCGCTCCGCCGACTGTTGATCGATCGCCTTGGCGATGCCGAAGTCGATCACCTTCGGCGTGGGTTTGCCATTGATCTCCGTCACCAGCACGTTTCCGGGCTTGATATCCCGGTGGATAATCCCCTTGGTGTGAGCATGCTGAATCGCGTCACACACCTGCGCGAACAATTCCAGTCGGACTGTTGTCGAAAGCTGTTTCTGATCGCAATACTGCGTCAGAGGAACACCTTCGACGAGTTCCATTACGAAATAGGGTTGACCAGAATCACCGGCACCAGCGTCAAATACCTGCGCGATATTCGGATGATTCATCCGCGCCAGAGATTGCCGCTCGGCGTCAAACCGCGCGATTACTTCGCGCGTATCCATTCCCATCTTGATGAGCTTCAACGCCACCCGGCGTTGGATCGGAGACCGCTGCTCCGCCGCGTAAACCGTGCCCATGCCCCCTTCACCCAGAACCGAGAGGATTTGATACGGCCCAACCGAGGCTGGATGTGCGAACGCTCGCTGACCTCCGGTCGCATCGATATCGGTGGTATTCCAAATCGGATTCGTAGGAGTGATTTCCATGCAGAGCACCCAACAGAGCGATGAGCCGCTAAGACCCCCGATCCCGTCTGCAAAGCTTATCGCCCTTGCCCAGTCCTGCGCCTTTCAGCAGCGGTTCAGCATCCACAGGAGCAGGCTAACGCAGCGGAGTAGCTGCAACAAGGTAAATCCAGTTTCCGGCTCCGGTTTAACAAAACATCGCTGACCATCGGGAAATGATGAGCTGAATGTGAGTGGAGTTCAGGTGGTTGCAGGCGATGGGTTCAGTTCGGCGCCTGTCACCAAGCACCGGAAGCTGCGGTGCGCGGTGGTGTCGGCGTGATGGAACCGGGCTCACGCTGTAAAAGAGAAACGCCGGAATTACCGGGCGTTTCTGAAGCGTACGATTCCTTACGGAATCTTCCGATGACCCCAATGCGTCAACACCCCATGCACACCATCATCGGAAGGCGTTGCCGCTACTGCTGGGCCGGTATCCGGGTGCGTAACCCGCCGATAATTCAGACGATGAGGCAATTCTCGTTGTCAGGAAATGGCGCGCGACGTTGACGCAGTGCGACTCACTCTCTTTGCTCTTTGCTCTTTGTGTTGCATGGCGGAAAAAAATCCGCGAAAGCGCGAGCGAAGGCCGCGTCACGGCAATTCCCACTTCATACGCACCGTGGAAAGGTAAGCTGGAAATTCGGTTCGGATCCGCCAGACCTCGTACTGGCTGATATCCCAGCCGAGTTTTGCGGCGGCCGTGTGGACCATTTCGGGGTACTGCGGCACATCGGGCGTTGCAAGCACGTCGGGACCCAGTCCAAGGAAATCAACTTTGTGGTCACCCAGCATCGCAATGAGGTCGCCGGGCAGCGCGGCGGAGTCGCTTTTGTTGTGGCCAAGGAACATTTCCGCGGAAGGTTTTGCCTCCTTCATGATACCGGGCTGGACGATCATGTCGTTGATGAGAACTTCAACTGGCTTGTCGACCGACACATCGGTGGTGTAGATGTGATCGTCGTTGTTCAGGCCCGGAACCGGGTAGTCACGGTACACAGTACCAAAATGCATGGTGGTGGCACCGAGGTTGCCTATTTCCGGGCGATCCAATTCACCGACCAACCAACCGGCATCCAATTCGCTCATCTTGAAGTGATTCAGGGGTTTTGATGCAAACGCTTCGAGAAGGAATCCGTTTCCAGCACTGGTTAATGCCAGCGGCTCGCGGCGAATGCGTCCGCGGATCTGTTTTGGGACCAGGCGGTTTCTGAAAACCTGCACCGTTTTGACTGCACGCAGGGTTCTAAGACCCACATAGCCGACGATTGTGGCAATATCCCAGCCTGTGGCATCGGGGGTGGTCTGCAGAATGCCGCAACTCATCTTGGCTTTGGCCTGGATGCCAGTGACGTGGCTCATGGCGCGATAGGCATTGCGGAGGTGCTGGGCATTGGTGGCGATCCATTCTTCGTCAATGCTGGCGACAGCGGACACCATCGAGTTGAAACTGGTGCGGTCACCGGCATGCACATCCACCAGGCGCTCGAATTGTTCGTAGTCCGCCCAGACGCGCTCGACCTTCGCGGCCTCAATGCCATGGCTTCGGGCTGCTTCGAGAAATTTTTTCAGCGAGGTTCGCGAGGGGACATTCGCGCCGCGAGCGACCGCGCCACCGTCGTTACCCCCGCCACGGGTACCAGCCACCTGGAACAATTGCCAGCTGAGCGTCCAGTCGAGCTTGAATGATTTTTGCAAATCCGCTGGCTTGCGCACACCGCCGGCGGTGGCGATCACATTGGCGATGGAGGTTCTCAATGCACCGAGGACCCTTGAGGCGTCAACGTCAAACCGGGCCCGCTCCGGCTCGGTTTGAATCGAAATTCTGGGCTGTTCGTCCATGTACATGACATGGTAACGCAGAACCAAAAAAAGTCCTAGCGAATATTTCAAAACATTTTTTAGTTGAATTTCGGATTAGGATTTGGGTATATTCCTCTGAAGTTCTCGTCTCGGACATTCTACCGGGCTGGTCAAATGTATTGCAAATTGCTGGTTTGCCGTAAGTCTCGTATGAGGCGGCTTGTGGCTGCGTCGGCTGCTTCCAGCTTGGCGATTTGCCTGAACGCCTACGGACAAACCAGCGGAACGCCATCGAGCGGAACATGGATTGCGACCACTAGCTCAGGGGTGGATTGGTCCACCGCTTCCCAGTGGTCTGGCTCGGTACCCTCATCGGGAGGGGTCGCCAGTTTCATTGAAAACGCCGTTCCGGTACCCGGTTCCACCCCGACGGTCTCGGCGGACTACACGCTGTCGCAAATCAATATCGCCTCTGCCGCTCCGTATCAGTTCACCGGTGGTGGGGGGTTCGTGTTTCCAAGTGCGGGGGGGACAATCAACATTTCCCGCAGTGCCGGCAATGATCCGCTGGATCCGATTCAACCGGGCAGTGCCATCGGCGTTGCGCTTTCAGGCGGTCCGTTGAGTGTCACAGGCAGCGGCGCGGTCACGCTTGGGAATTCGTCGAACACCTTCGAGGGTGGCATCACGATCAATCAGGCAACCGTGCTGGTCGCCAGCGATGGTGCGCTGGGGGGGACCGATCAAACCACCGATGGGATTACCCTCTCGAACGGAACTCTCGCAACCACCACCGGGGGCCTTACCACCGGACGTGCGATCGCGGTCAACGGTATCTCAAGCCTGGTCACCCCTCAGTCCATCAACCTCAACGGCGTGGTGAGCGGTTCGGGATCGCTGGTTCAAACCGGCTTGTCAACCGGTCTGGTGGCATTCAACGCGCCCAACACATTTTCTGGTTCTTTGATCGATAATTCCTGGACCAACGGCAACGCGAGTCAGGGAACCCTCGTCCAAGGCAACGGAACCTTTCTCAATGTCGGGTCCGTCTACGAAAACAGCTATCTCACCATCGACGACAGCCAGACCAATATCCAGAACCGCTTCGCGCCGACCACCAATTTCTACCTGAGCGGCGGCGACATGTTCCTACGGAATGCGGATACGCCGGGGAACGCGAGCAACCCCCTGCTGACGACCACGACCGAGATGACCGCCGGGTTATTGCAACTGAGCTCGGGAAGCAACGTGGTCGGGCTGCAAAACGTGGTTCAGAACGCCAACGCTACCAATGTGCGCACGCAAGCAGGCATCACCTTTACAGGGATCAACCGGTCCAACAGATCGGTACTGCTGGTATACGGGGGGCTTCTGGGTGATGGAGCACCCACTCCCAAATCGGGCATCGCGACGCTGATCTCGCAAAGTCCGCTTTCAGTTGTCGGCAGCAACGGCGCGGCGGGAACGCCCAGCGTGGGGATCGTGCCATGGGTCATCGCTGTACTAAACACCAACAACGGTACCACCGCTGGCGTCGCTACCTTCGGAGTAAGCAATGCCTCCAACGGTGCAATCCGACCTCTGGGCTGGTACAATGGAGGATACACCAACGAGTTCGATTACCAGCTGGGGGTTGCGGCTGACAATGTGAGACTGCCCAGCGGGTTCGTGCCGGGCGGGATATACAATGTGTCCTCCGGTGGGCAAACGTGCAATTCGCTGACGCTGTATGTCAGCGGTCCCAGCGGGGTCACTCTGAACGGCCCAGGAACCCTCACGGTGAGCTCCGGCGGGATTCTCACCACTGCCAATAACATCGCCAGTAGCCAATACCAGGCCACGGTCAACGCGCCTATCGCGTTTCCGTCGGGGGTGGAGGGCATCCTTCAATTGGGATTGGCGCTCACGACGACAAATACAATATCCGGCAACAACGGGGTCACGACCGGGTTTGACGGCACCTGGACGGTCACCGGCAGCAGCACCTACAGCGGTGTTACGACCCTGAACAATGCGGTGACCATTGTCAGCGGAAATCTGCCGGTCAATGCCAACTCCGCCTTCGGAAACACCAGCGCGGCAATCGTGCTCAGCGCGGGAAGCCATTCACCTTTGGGCTCTTCAAACGCAGTCCCGACCACCCTCGAATTCGCAACCAATTCTCAGGTGGACCGAAGCATTTCGATCCTTGGGGCAAGCACCGCTGCCAACGGCGCGGAGTTTGCCACGATGAACGGCACGCAGCAGGTCGTCTTCAACGGAACCATCAGCCTGGGGCATTCTCTGACTCTGAACCTCGGGCTTCCCACCATTGTTCCGGGCACACCCGCTGCAAATGCAACTTTCAATGGAGTCATCAGCGGGTCGGGTGCGCTGCTGGATGGCGGGTCGTTCTCTTCATCGCAGATTCTGAACGGCGCAAACACCTTCACCGGCGGAATTGTGGCCCAATTCGGCCAGTTCTATGCCGGCAATAACCTTGCGTTTGGAAGCGGACCGATTTACGTGGCATCGCAGCAGGGCCAGTATCCGGGATCAGCCTTCGCGACCATCGGCGCAACCGCCGGACCCGCCGGGACAGATACGCTGCGCGTGCTGCAGAATAACCTGGTTGTGAACAGCGGGGGAATCGATTTCAACAACGCCATCCCGCTGAAACTCAACGGCAGCGTCGAACTGAATGGGCTGGCCACCACGTTCATTGTTTATGGTGCTGCGACTCAACTGGCGGGTAACATTTTAAGCGGTGGGCTTACCGTCGCGGGTGGTCAGAATCTAATCTTGTCGGGAACTAACACGTTTACCGGTGGAGTCGCCGTGTCCGCGGGGGGCGGGAATGTTTCACCCGACGGGGCAACGGTTCTGCCGGGCATGGTGACCTTCGCTTCACCGGGTGCGCTTCCGGCATATTCGACGCTGAGTATCGGCAGCGGCGCAATCGCCGTGGCGAGCAATCACCTGACCGGCCCGGACAACAACCTGCTTGCATCAAACCTGAGCATCGCCGGTTCCACCAACAACTGGACAGGCCTGCTTGATCTGACCAACAACAATCTGGTGATCCGCGGCGGTGACCTTTCGACAGTGACCAACCAGATCAAGCAGGGGTACAACAACGGGAACTGGCAGGGAAGCGGGGGGATCACCAGCGGCACCGCCGCCGCGGATTTCAGGCATCTCACCGCGCTGGGTGTGATTCTGAATGACAACGGTCAGGGCAGTCCCCTGTATGGGTCCGGAGGCAGCCTCGCCGGCAGTTTCGATGGAATCAACTCCGTGCTGTTGGACGACGTGCTTGTGAAGTACACCTACTACGGCGATGCCAATCTGGACGGAAAAGTCGACGGATCCGACTACACCCGCATTGATGCCGGTTACCTGTCGCAATCCGGTTCCAATCCCCGGAGCGGATGGAGCAACGGGGACTTTAACTACGACGGTGTCATCGACGGATCGGACTACACCCTCATTGACAATGCATTCAACATGCAGGGTGCGAAAATCTCTTCCCAGGTGTCGTTTTCGCCTGCCGGTGCTCTGGAAACGGCTGAAGTCGCCTTGGGTAATGTGGTGGGGACTACCGCGGTCCCCGAGCCTTCGAGCGTTGCAATTGCGTTGATGATCGCCACGGGCGGGTTGTCACGACGAAACCGCCGGTCGATTAAAAGGAACCTGAACCGCGCGGGAGACGTCCAGGACGCTTGCCCGAAGACCATCCTTAACGAGTGCCTGCACCATTGAAACCCCGTGCCTTTACTTTGGTGGAACTTCTGGTCGTGATCGGCATCATCGCGCTGCTGATCGCGATTCTGCTGCCTGTTTTGTCGTCGGCAAGGAACTCGGCAATGCGCGCGGCCTGCGCCGCCAAGCTGAATCAGATTACGCTTGCCGCCCAGCTGCATGCCAATTCGCACAAGGGTTATTACCCGCTGGTGGGTCGGCTGCCAGACGTGCTGCCGGATTTTCTGGATGACACCTATCGCGTGCGCTACGATTATTTCAGCTTTTCCAGGCTTTTAGTTCCAGTGAATTCGCTGGAGCCCATTACGGTCTGCCTTGCCACTCAGATGAACGACAACTCCGGCACGCTGTCCACCTCGGATGCCGCCACGCGTGCAATGGAGCTGGACCCTTCCGGATTCATCAAGCATTTCACATGCCC
>Ga0116230_10005942_pt1 | contig 11996 bp, 7 predicted proteins | sample S1TSphfallax_3_FD_88678 | JGI IMG/M metagenome (GOLD analysis project Ga0116230, IMG submission 88678) | Host-associated microbial communities from peat moss isolated from Minnesota, USA - S1T2_Fd - Sphagnum fallax MG | ecosystem: Host-associated > Plants > Peat moss > Unclassified | place: USA...
ATCACCTATGTCACTAAGGAGTCATATATGTTCCTACTCACTATGCCATGAAGGCCTATGTCACTCATTAGGACTTGGGTCTATGACTATGACCTATGTCACTAAGGAGTCATGTATGTCACTAATCACTATGCCATGAAGGCCTATGTCACTCATTAGGACTTGGGTTTGTCATGATCACTACCACTTGTGTCATTAAGGAATCATGTATGTCACTAGTCAATATGCCATGAAGGCCTATGTCACTCACTAGGACTTGGGTCCATGACTATGACCCATGGCATTAAAGAATCATATGTCATTAATCACTATGCCATGAAGGCCTATGTCACTCATCATGACTTAGGTCTATCATTATGACCTATGTCACTAAGGAGTCATATGTCATTAATCATTATGCCATGAAAGCCTATGTCACTCATTAAGATTTAGGTCTGTCACTACCACCTATGTCGCTAAGGAGTCATATGGACCATTAATCACATGTCCACATTTGATGCACAAGCAGAATTGGCATATGACTAGATGTCTTAGGGGTTTAGGGTTAAACACATGTGTTTTTTAAACAAATGTATACTAGTTTGCCTATCCATTTCACTATACATTTATACCACAAAGCTATAATTTGTAAAATGTCATTAAGGTGTGGAGGACCAATAAATGCCACCATTATAAGTGCCATTACAAGGCCACCCACTTATCATTTGATTTGTTATCACTAAATTTTTGTTCAATATAAGTTTGACCGATGTTTTTTCCTAATAACTTGAATCAATTTGATGCAATGTATTGCTTATATGCATTTTTGGAATAAAGTGCAATGGTGCTATTTTTTCTTGGCCCTTTTGCTTTGAGCCACCTCCTCCTCCCCCTCCTTTCTTCATTCAATCATGGTTTGTATACACTAGCCCCTATAAAATACAACACAATATGCCCAAACACCTATGTCATTAGGGCCTATTCAATCATTAAGATATATGCCATTCACGATGGTTTCATTGACATTTATGTCATTGGTGGTCTATGTCAATCAACACATACCACATAATATCACTGACTAGTGGCCTACATCATTCATTAGGACTTGGGTCTATCACTACCACCTATGTCACTACGGAGTCATATTCTCCTAGTCACCATACCATGAAGGCTATGTCACTCATTAAGACTTGGGTCTATGACTATGACCCATGTCACTAAGGAATCAGATGTCATTAGTCACTATGCCATGAAGGCCTATGTCACTAAGGTTTGTTTCAATTCAAACTTGGTGTATTGTGTCACTAAAACGTATGCCATTAAGGCCCATGTCATTTAGCGTATGTCACCCTAGTTTATAATATCACTAAGGTTATTGTCATTTCAGTTTGATATAAATGTCATTAAGGTTTCTATATGTCACTAAGGTTTATATGAATTGGGCATATTTCATTTAGTTTTATGACATTCAAAACATGTTCCTTGTTGTTAGGGCTTGCATCACTTGGACTTGGTGTTAGTTTATGCCTAAATCATCTACCATAATGATTGACTTTAAAAGTTTGTTGAAACCATAAAACATGCATATGAAAGTTTGAAAGATGGTACCTATGTTGTTGGATTTTACACATCCTTATTCTATTCTTCCATCTCATGTGCAACTCCTTCGACCTCCATTCAATCATAATATAATGATGTTTGATGATTGTCCACAACAAAATAGGTCATATCCAGTTACTTGGGATGAAGATTCACCTTTTTTCCTAACAACTTTGTATTATTTATGGGAATGCAACAATAAGATAATAATTTACAACATACAAGACCCAAGTTGGATGATACTTGTAGCTCCATGAAGTAGGTTAATGGGGTGCATCCCAAAGTTATTTGTACCCATAATTGGGCATGAATTAACCCGCATACACATTCATTTTCTCTATTGGCATTTGGAGTCCTCCAATAGTGAATGTTTGCATATAGGTCAATTATGCTACTTGCAACAAAGACACATGAATCCTATCCATAATTATCAATGGTTTGCTCATAAGGATACTTGTCTTGATCTTGAACTAATGCAATTATGTGAAGACATGCATTTAGCACCCACCCCCATTATAGCAATAATCTTGGTTTACATACATTTGTACATGGTGAGAAATTAGACTTAAAAATTACATCAAATCTTAAAGGAACAAAACTTGGCACCTCAAGACATGTGGGACAACAACAATGTTTAATCATTTGTAACTTGCAAAACGTTGAAACTTTGCAAGATTTTTGTTTCATATCTCTTTAAGGCACATTCTTTCTCATGTACACATAATGGAACTAAATAGTTCATTTTGCCTCCAAAATCAAACCTGAAAACAATGACAACAATGTTGTATTTCCTCATCCAAAGATAACAAATTTAGCCAAAAAAATGGGTAATCATTTTGCCATTTCTTGTAGCCATATGGCCATGTGCACAATCTGCATAGAAGTCAAACAAGTTACATCTAACAAAAAAATATGAATCCCATCCATTCTTAGTGGCTTGGAAAGTTGTTTGAACAAATGTATCTTGATCTTCAAATGCATTTCAATTAACACATGCATTCAAAACCTCCATGTAACAAGAAAATTAAATTTCACACATTTGTATGTGCTGAAATATCACACCTAAAAAGTACATCATAGTTCAAAATAACAAGCTTTGAGTACTCAAAAACATCTACAACATTGAAAAGGTACAATATGAAAATGCATTCCATAACAATAAGGCATGTAATGCTATACCTTTATCACTAGGACTTAGGGTTTATATCATTATATCCTTTTTCACTCTTCCTTTGTCATTAGAACATAAGCCTGTATGACTATGGCATGTGTCATTCAACCTCTATCACTAGGACTTAGGTCTATATCATTAGGTCATTTTTCATTCATCCTTTATCACCAGGACATAGGTATATATCATTAGGTCCTCTTTCATTCATCCTCTATCACTAGGACATAGGTCTATATCACTATGACATGTGTCATTCAACCTATGTCACTAAGGTGTAATACATCATTAATGCCTATGCCACTAAGGCTTATGCCACATGGGTTTCCTACTACACTTGGGCTTACTGTAATATGTCATTATGGCTTATGCCAATAATGCCCATCCCATTCCACCTATGCTAATCAAGTTTATATTGTCATTTGGGTTTGACCAATGTTATATGTCACTAGGGCGTATGCCAATAAAACCTCACATGTGTCATTTAACATATGTCACTCATGTTTATGTCATTAAGACTTGTGTCAATTAGGCACATTTCACTAAGTTTATTTCATGTTTATGTCATTTAAACCAAGTTTATTTCACTCTAAGGCTTGAGGTTTGTGCATCATTTGGGCTTGTATCATTAAGGTTTAATCACTTGCACCTAGTCTCAATGCCATAGACTCTACTTGTCATATACATTAGCCTTGTATTCTGAAATTTGTTAAAAACATGTTCAAACATACACATGGACTTTTTAGATCAAATGCTACCTCTAATATTCATGCTTGCACCTTTCACCTCTTCCTCCGCCTCATGTGTTGTTCCTTTGAACCCCTACCAATCACAACATGTAATGACGTTTTACAATTTCCCACAACAAGACATTATCACTCATCTTCTATCACTTGGACGCATGTCTATATCACTACGACATGTGTCATTCAACCTATGTCACTAAGTTATAATACATCACTAGTGCTTATGCAACTAAGGCCTATGCCACATGGGTTTCCTATTATACTTGGGCTTATTGTAATATGTCATTATGGCCTATGCCAATAAAGCCCATCTCACTCCACCTATGTCACTCAAGTTTATATTGTCACTGGGGTTTGAGTAATGTTATATGTCACTAGGGCATATGCCAATAAAACCTCACATGTGTAACTTCACATATGTCACTCATGCTTATGTCATTAGGGCTTGTGTCAATCAAGCGCATTTCATTAAGTTTATTTCAAGTTTATTTCACTTAAACGAAATATGTTTCACTATAAGGCTTGAGTTTTGTGCATCATTTGGGCTTGCATAATTAAGGTCTAATCACTTACACCTAGTCTTAATGCCATAGATTCTACTTGTCATATATGCTAACGTTATATTTTGAAATTTGCTAAAAACATGTTCAAACATGCACATGGACCTTTTAGATCAAATGGTACCTCTAATATTCACGCTTGCACATTTCACCTCTTCCTTTGCTTCATGTGTTGTTCTTTTGAACCCCTATCAATCACAACATGTAGTGACGTTTTATAATTTCTTAGAACAAGACACTAGATATTGAATCTTGGGATGAAACTCCAAGTCTTATGAACTCAAAACTTTATAATGTTATGTGTACATGTGAGTGTGCACAATTTGTAATAAACTAATAATTCCCATTGAACAATTTGGTTGCATCATATATAATTGTAAGTCTAGGAAACATGTTAATGGCATTCACCTTGTAGCTATGACATCCTATACCTTTCCATGAACGACACACATGAATTTTTTCCACTGGCATTTAGAGTCCAGAGGTAATGAAGATATGCATCCCGCATTTGTATGGGGTGATTTTCTATATGTGCACCTAGGATCACTTGTGTGTCAGTTACGTCAAAACAATAAGATTTACGTTCATTTCCATATGCTTAACACTTTGCAAAACATATTACACTAGGTTGGTGTACAAAATAGTTCTATAGGAGTGACCTCCAAAGTCACTAATAATGTCATATCTAGGATACAATAATCATTAATCCCACCATTCAATATTAAACATGGCCCTTACTGCACCGTACCATCATAAATGACAATGTAAATCAATCTATGGAATTAAAGTTTGAAAGTAGTAATGTCAAACATCAAACAAACATGTCAATATGGGGGGAATGGAAATGTCAGATTAACCATTCCATTTGTTTAAACTCTAAAGAATGGTTCATTGTAGCTAGTGTTTGGGCATGCATGGTGGTTGTGCAATGACATGTCTCTTGCCATAGAACCCCGATCATTAGGAACATCCACCACCACTAAACCACTATAGTGCGATAAGTGCATTCCATTCAAAATTTGAGTGGAATGGTTAGTGATTGGGATCATTTCACTAGTAGGACAAAGATGCATTGAAGTTAAAATCCTGATTTTTTGAAGTTTCATACCTTGTAAATGGCCTTAGCAACATTTTCTTCTTATTTCTTTGTATGCCACAAATGTGCCATTTCCTCTTGAGGTGCAAATTTTATATACAATCAAATAATGGGTATATAAAATAAAAAATTGCAAAAATTATGATGAATGACCAAATCCCAACATTTGCTTTTGATTCATTTATGTGCCATAGATTTGCCACTTCCTTATGATGTGAAAGGTTATGAATAGAATATGCAAAACAATGAAAATGGAAAATTAACATGCAATGAAAATGGAAAATATGCTAATCCCATGCACTTGGGGACAATGAAACTACACATGGACACTATAAGTTACTTAACTAATATGCTTCACTTGTTCAATTTTTTTGATATTTACCTTTTGATAATCCAATGGAAATAATGTGTAGTATTTTTGGTTTGAATGTCATTACATTGGGCTATCACGATTTGTTGAAGTTGATCCTAATAAGCCACAATCTACAAAAACTAACCTTGATTAATCATAATCTGTTGAATCATACCTGAACCAACCAACCATGTTGTCCATTTTATTTTCACCTCGTACATTTCATGGAGAAAATAACACAAACACAAAAACAACAAGAACACAATCAAAATGTGATAATAACAATACATCAACACAAAAAGATAACTGACCATCTTCTCTTTTGTTTTCAAATGCCATTGGATTTTTTGGACGTTGTTCTAACATTTAAACACATAATTGTGCAACAACAAGCAACCTAGCCAAGCCATCTTATCCATCTCCACCAAACAATTCATCTGTGAAAAAAATGTCAAGATCAAAATATGTTAAAACTTCACTTCCTTTTGCTAATAAAACCCTAAAATGGTTTGCATCCATCATTTCATTATAAGTGTATGCGATAAGATCTTGTCCAACAAAGTGGGTGGGGAAGTTCAATTTCAAAATTTAGATGAATGTGGCATAAAATATTTTCATCCATTCCATTCCTAATAGTTTGTTAAAGGCCCAACCATGAACACACCCATTCATTCACGTGTACAACTTTATGTTTGCAAGGTTTTTATGGATGGGGTTGCTAATGGTCAAATGGTTGTTGGTTAAAAAAAATTGGATGTTGGTTGCTAATGGGTTCCTAATCTCCTATAAAAACTTATAAGTTCCTGAATTATAATTATTAAATTATTATTGTATTATTATTATTATTATTGTGTTGTTTTATTTCATGTGTTGTCTTGTTGTTACTTTATTATTTTGCAACATAAAAATTGTAACCTTAACCAACACTTGGGCAACCATTGCTACATTTGCTGACATAATTTTATTACTTTATTTTGTAAACTAAACTATTGGATATTATGCACATGTTTTTTTAATTGTTATTACATATTTTGACCTTTTTTCTATTGTACATACTAATAGTGTTGCACCTCAACAAGAAGTAATAGGTTTGTGGCACTCAGGAAGAAATCAGAAGTAAATGTTGGCCAATTTTTTTACAAGGTATGAAGATTTTAAACATTGGGAAATATTTCAATACATCTTATTCCATGCATTTATTCAATTGATTGTTGTAGGGTGACATTGAAGCATTTGAAATTCAAACCTAAATTAGGTGGTCATTGGTTTGCCCTAAACAACCAAATCAACAAAGATAACCACTTGTTGATATAATGTTGCTACTTTATTTTGTAAGTTAGAGTATTGGATATATATATTGTTATTGTTGTTATTAAATATTGTTTTCACTTATTTGTAGATTCTATTCATAATGTTCCACCTCAAAAAATGGCAAATTTGTGGCACAAAAATGAATCAAAAGAAAATGTTGGCATTTTGTCATTTACGACGTATGCAACTTAAAAAACTTGTGATGAATTTCAATATGTATTCATACCATGCACCAACATAATTTAAGTGTTGCAATGTGTTGTTAAACACCTGAAAATGAACTTAAATCAAGTGGTCAAACCACCTCTTCCTTGCCCTAAACAACCAAATAAGCAAAGGTAGCCATTGCTACACTTGCTAATGCAATGTTACTACTTTATTTTGTAAGCTAAAATATTGGATATTGACATTTTTATTGTTGTTAATTGATTTTTTTCACTTATTTGTAGATTGTATTCATAATGCTTCATCTCAAGAAGAGGTGACAAATATGTGGCACATTAAAGAATCAAATGAAAATGTTGGCATTCAGTCATTCACAAGGTGTGCAACTTAAAACAATTGAGATGAATTTTAGTATGTTTTTATACCATGCACAAACATATTGTATATGTTGCACAATGTGTTGTTGAAGCATTTGAAAATGAATTTAAATTGAATGTTCATTAGTCAAACCACCTTTTCGTTGCCATAAACAACCAAATCAACAAAGGTAGCTGATAATCCACTTATTGGTGTACTAGCTATTATTACTTTATTTTGTACGTTAAAATATCAAATATTGATGTTGTTATTGTTGGTATTGTATTTGTAGATTCTATTCATAATGTTGCACCTCAAGAAGTGGTAAATCTGTGGCACATCAAGGAATCAAAAACAAATGTTGGCATTTGGTCATTTACAAGGTATGTAACTTTCAAAAATTGGGATGAATTTTAGTATGTGTTTATTCCATGCACCAACCTAGTGTATGTGCTAGAATGTGTTGTTTCAAAAGCATTTGAAAATGAACTTAAATCAAATCTTCATTAATCAAACCACCTTTTATTTGTTTTAATTAACAACCAAACAAAAAAATGTAGCCAATGCTATGCTTGTTAATGTAATGTTATTACTTTTTTAAAAAAATCAAAATATTGGATATTGATGTTGTTAATTATTATTTTTTTAAAACCTATTATTTGATTGTATATAGAATGTTGCACATCAAAAGGAAATGGCACATTTGTGGCATACAAAGAAATAAGAAAAAAATGTTACCAAGGCCATTTACAAGGTTTGAAATTTCAAAAACTTAGGATTTTAACTTTAGTGCATCTTCACCCTGCTAGTGGAAATGATCCCAATCACTAACCATTCCACTCAAATTTTGAGTGGAATGCACGCATCCTAGTATAGTGGTTTGGTAGTGGTTTTGGATGTTCCTAATGATTGGGGTCCTATGGCAAGAGACATGTCATTGCACAACCACCATGCATGCCCAAACTAATAGCTATGGTGAACCATTCCTGAGAGTTTAAAACAATGCAATGGTTAATTTGGCATTTCCATTCCCCCTTTATTGATATTTTTGTTTGATGTTTGACATATTACTACTTTCACACTTTAATTCCATAGATTGATTTATTGTCATTTATGATGATACGATGCAATAAGGGCCATGTTCAATATTGAGTGGTGGGATTAATGATTAGATATGACATTATTAGTGACTTTGGAGGTCACTCCTATAGAACTACTTTGTGCACCAACCTAGTGTAATATGTGTTGCAAGGTTTTGTTAAGCATATGGAAATGAACATAAAACTTATTGTTTTGACACATGTGACACACAAGTGATCCTAGGTGCATGTATGGAGAATTACCCTGTACAAATGTGGGATGCAAATGTTCATTACCTTTGGACTCCAAATGCCAATTGAAAAAAAATAAGTACATGTGTTGTTCATGAAAAGGCACATGATGTCATAGCTTCAAGGTGAATGCCATTAACATGTTTCATGGAATTGTAATTATAGATGATGCAACCAAATTGTTCAATGGGAATTGTTAACTTATTACAAATTGTGCACACTCAAATGTACACATAACACAATAAAGTTCTAAGTTCATAAGAGTTGGAATTTTATCCCAAGATTCAATATCTAGTGTCTTGTTGTGGGAACTTTTAGAATGTTATTACATGTTGTGATTAATACGGGTTCAAAGGAGCAACACACAATGCGGAGGAAGAGGTGAAATGTGCAAGTGTGGATATCAAAGGTACCATTTGATCTGAAAGGTCCATGTGGGCCCAAACCTGCTAAAGTATGCCAAAAAAGTAGGCTTCAAAGGCAAAAAAAACAAAATTATGTAAAAGAAGGTTTTTAAAGTAGAAAATGACTATTAAGACTAAACTTTTGAATCATATGAGCCAATCAAATGTGGGATGGAGAATTTTTTTGAGTTTACATATTTAATTTGAACTTTAAAACATACCTACATACTTTCCAAGACTACATTATTGTCACATTTGCCTACAAGTAACCATTTATGAAACCAAACATATGGTTCATTTAAGAATTATTTAAAACATGTTATTCAAAGGTAAAATTTAAAAATGTAGATTATATACACATAAAAAAAAATGTTATGCATGTTATTTTTTGTTGTAATGAAAACATACTTTTGAGAGGGTTCAAATTGTGTAAATTGAATAATTGTAATAACAAAAGATGCATAAAGGAGGTCATTTGTTGACGCACCCCCAAACTTCTTGATGGATTCAACTACGAGTCCAAAGGTGAAGACAACTGAAGGAGGAGTTGGTGCACGCTCCCTAGCTCGCAACACTTTGAAGGTAAAGGGGCGCGATGGAACTCCGGGATGGGACTACCCCTCAAGTCCAATTGTATTATTCTTGTACATTTGAAGCCCTTGATGCATCTTTAAATTGTTTTGCTATGTAATTATGTTTGATAAGTTGCACTTATTTTGAAAGTGTATAACCTTTTAAACAAAATAGATTGAAAATTTGTTTAGTTACAAATTGATTCAATTTTTAAAAATATGTCCAAGGATGAAAAAGATATTTTAGGAAATATGTTTAGGGACAAGTAACCCGAAGATAACCATCAAATAAGGAAAAAGAGGAAGGGCACAAGACAAACAATCGACATGGATGTGCTAAATAATGAATAGTTATTAGCAAAGTAGGGTTGGGAAGGAGTCCTTCAACCTTGGACATATACCAAAACCAAGTAGTATGTGATTTGGACCTACATTGGTCGACATTGGCCTGCTTTCAAACTAGCACCAATGATCGCATACAATGCAACCTCTTGGTCTTTGTGCCAACACCTAAGCTTTAAGTTGAAAATGGCAGAGTTTTGGGATTTTTTTTGTGGCCAACCCACACATTTTCTAAACAATGATGTTTGCTTATGGTTGTGCCAAATGGTGTATGCTAAGGTCACCTTGAGTGAGATGTGGATTAGACAATAATTCCAAATACAAAGGTTGTGAAAAAATTTCCAAAGGTGAAACATATCCCATATAGTCCTCCTCTTGAACACCAAGGGATGGAAATTGAAGTCCATGGGTAGGCAATCAGTGCCCACAAGATTGAACTACCACAAAAAATTGTATAGCCCACAACTAGCACAAGCGGAAAGGTGGTGAAGGTTGTAGGGCCACCTTTACAAAGGGGATAACTTAGTGTTGCTTCACAAAAAGTAGATTTTATGTCTACACCAAAAGTAAAGAGGAAAATGTTGTTGACATTATCACGACATGTGTAGGCCTATACAACCTGCAACAAATATGATCATGTTGCCAACCAAAGATGCCATTGAAAAACTCGTGCTTGCCATTGTTCAAAGACTTTAAGTAACACATATGGTAGAAATCCAAAACGTGAACAACATGCATGCTCAAAAAATGGATGTTTTGCAAAACAAAATCTATGGTTGATCCTTAATTTGTGAACACTCCATTCCAATGCACGAAAGAAAAGACATATGACAACCACTGAACAAACGAAATTAGAGTTGGAATCAAAGCATAAGCATTATGTATACCATGAACACCAATATGTTTAACAAATGTACGATGAATTACAATCCATACATCAATCACAGGTCCAATTCATGGATCATCTTGCAAAAAAATGGAGCATTAATGAAAGATTACATCGAACAATGTTGGATTGAAACGCTAGATTAAAAAAAAAAAAACCAGATGATGTTGGCATCCCTTGTGTCTATGTCCTAAGAAGCCCAAAATCGCTAATGAACTCAAAACCATTGGTGAATATGGACATTCAAACCAACTTCAGGAGTTCCAACTAACATTATGGCCAAAATTGGACCCTCTTTTTCCTAATGAGTACTCATGGTGTCTTGATGGCAATTCGATCATAGATTGAGTTCAAGACACGCATCTAAATTAGCAATACAACATTAAATGGTTCACCCATCAAAATGAAACCGATTGTCAACTCTTGTGGCCCATGCCACAATGCTTCACATTTGGTGGCACTACGTGTTGCATATGCTTTAATTCATTTGGCCCCGAAAGTGAAAAGGCTTTAAAAACATGCCCATGTATGTTCCACCCACTATGTTTGATCACCCAAATGTACATGAAGTGTCGATGTCTCACTTGCAAGGTACCATTTTATCAAGGCGTGTACTAACTGTTTAATTTAGATGCATATATACTTCCTTTTCATTATTGGTTAATTTTCAATTTATACATTGCATGTGTCAATCACTTCTAGTTTTTTTTTCCCTCTTATTGCGTGTTGGATGTTTTCCAAATGTTCTAAACAATTTTTTTTATCCTTGGCATAAGGCTATGTTGTTTTTATATTCAGCCATTGGATTATTTATTTTTGCATTGGCATAGGCTAACAACATGTGGGTTTGTAGTTTGGTTCTAATGTGAGTGGGTTGTGCAAGTTTGAGCTAGGCTGCAATGGGCAGGATCCACGAGGATCAGAATTCAAACCCCCCTTAGTTCTTTGGGTCTATGTTATTTTCTTTACTTTTTTGCATTTGAAACTTGGGGTTTTTTTTTTTTTTTTTTTTTTTTTTTTTTTTTTTTTTTTTTTTTTTTTTTTTTTTTTTTTTTTTTTTTTTTATTTTTTTTTAAAAATTTTAAATTATTTTTACTTTTTTTTTTTTTATTTTTTTTTTTTTTTTTA
>Ga0116230_10005943_pt1 | contig 11995 bp, 12 predicted proteins | sample S1TSphfallax_3_FD_88678 | JGI IMG/M metagenome (GOLD analysis project Ga0116230, IMG submission 88678) | Host-associated microbial communities from peat moss isolated from Minnesota, USA - S1T2_Fd - Sphagnum fallax MG | ecosystem: Host-associated > Plants > Peat moss > Unclassified | place...
AAACCGACGCCGCGGCGACCGAGATCGATGGCATCCCGCAGATGACCGTCGAAGAGCTCAAGGCACGCCGCGACGCTGGCACACAACCCTTCGTCCTCGACGTCCGCGAGCCCCACGAGTACGCCATCGTCAACCTCGGCGTACCCCAAATCCCTGTCGGCCAGCTCCCCGACCGTATCGCCGAGATCCCCGTCGCCAAGGACGCCGAGATCGTCACCCAGTGCAAGACCGGCGGCCGCAGCCAGAAGGCCGCGCTCGCCCTCAAGGCCGCCGGCTTCACCAATGTGAAGAACCTCGCCGGCGGCATCACCGCCTGGGCAGAACGCATCGATACCTCGCTGCCCAAGTACTAAAAATTGCAGGACTGCACCACGAGAAAGATATGACAACACTCGTCATCGATACTGGTCAGGACACTGTTGGAGTGTTTTCCGTTGAAGACGAAATATATACCTACTACCGAGGTCCATTCATATCCGAAGCACTAGCGCGGATAGCCAAGGCTGATGAAGTCGTAACCTACAACGGCAATAATCATGACCTAAAGGAGCTAGCGAAATTTTCTGGTCTGGAGGGGGGCTTTCCGCTCAAAGGGATTCACTCCGATATGCGAAGTATCTGCTGGAGCGAAAGAATCTGGGGGGCCAGCCTTAAAAACACATATCTTAAACACTTCGACAGCCTGCCAAAGTTTCCGGATACACATGAAGGCGCAAACGAATCGGATGTCTACATGACTTTTAAGCTCTGGGAATTGTGGAAATCAGACCGGCTAAGAGTCGTAGATGGCCAATATAGGTAGGCAATCTCTTGAAACCCGAAACCACCCAGCTCGAGCAAGACATCGCCAACATCCGCGCCGCGCGCGAGCACTCCAACCGCTCCATCACCCGCCGCAACCTGCTCGGCGTGGCTGACTGCCTCGGCGAAGACTTCGTCGCTGTCATCGGCAGCGGCGCCTTCGTCCCCTCCCGCCAGGCCTACCTCCAGATCTTCAAGCAGAGCTTCGACGCCCCCAGAACCTCCCTCACCTACGAGCGCCTCCCCGACCGCATCGAAATCTCCGCCTCCGCCCCCCTCGCCTCCGAGCAGGGCCACTGGATCGCCCACCACTTCGACGGCTCCCTCGCCCACACCGGTGCCTACGCCGCCATGTGGCGTCACACCCCCGACGGCTGGAAGCTCCGCTCCGAGCTCTTCGTCACCCTCACCGACGGCAAAGAACTCTAGGCAACCTCAAAGATTCATCGGGGCAAAACAGGACATCCGCCGTTTTGCCCTTGCGCTCGCCTGCCCGAACCGCCATAGTGAGGGTCGTCTCCATCTCTGCCCCCTGAGGTAATTCCATGGCTTGGCGTACATTCCTGCGGATCGGCTCACTCTTGATCGTAGCTCTGGCGGTGTTCGACCTCGCCACGTTGCCTCCGGTAGCGGCGCAGCAAAACGGCATCGTCGGCACCTGGGCCCTGCGCGCGCCGGATGGCAACGGCGGCGCCAACTTCTCCTGGTACACGTTCACGGCCGATGGCCAGTATCAGATGGTCTCGGCCATTCAGGGCGGCCGCAACAACGGCAGCGTGGTGCAGCGCTGGGGCACCTACCAGGCGCGCCCGGTCGGGGGCAACGCCTATCAGGTCGCCGTCCGCATCACCGGCGGAGCGCCCACGCAGGTCTGCGCCCAGGGCCAGGGCTGCACGCCGGTCCAGGGCATCCAGCGGATGATGAACCTCAACTTCCAGGTCAGCGGCAACAGCCTGCGCCAGTCCGATGGCACCGTCTTCCAGCGCGGCACCGTGCCCCCGCAGCTGCAGGCCAGGATGCCCGCCACCCGCGGCATCGCTCCGGTGCCGCAGTCGCCGGGCATCCACAACGGCACGACGGGCGGCGGCGGCACGGTGATCCCCGGCGTCACTCCGGGTAGCTGCGACAACGCCCAGCAGAACCGCATCTGCACCGTCAACGGCGGCCGCATGTACGTCGACAACCGCGGCTGCCAGGTCTGCGCTTCGCCGTATTAATCCGTCGCCTTGTCGTCGGCCACCAGAATCTCCAGGCACACCACCGGCTCCACCATACAGCTCATCTTGCCCATCTCGGCCACGGCGTCGGCCAGCACCGCGCTGGAGCAGGGCTCGGTGGTCACCACGAACGGCAGCCGTTCCGGCGCGTGGCCCCGGTGCTGCAGGATTGCGTCGATATTTACCCCGTGCCGGGCCAGCACACCGGCGATGCCCGCCACGATCCCCGGCTCATCGGCCACGATGAAGCGCAGGTAATGCGGCGCCACCACCTCGCCCGAGACCCGCATCGCCTGCGCCGGGGGCCGCACCTGCACGCTGTTCGCGGCCAGCGCGCACACATCGCTCATCACCGCGACCGCCGTCGGATGCCCACCCGCGCCGTGCCCGCTGAAGACCACATCGCCGCCAAACCTTCCTGAGGTCACCACCATATTCTGCGTGCCGTGGCTCCACGCCACCGGGGAGCTGAGCGGCACCAGCATGGGCCCGACGCGCGCGCTCACACCGCCCTCCACCAGCGCGGCCTGCGCCACCTGCCGCACCGTGCAGCCCAGCTCCTTGGCGTAGGCGAAGTCCACCGCGGAGACCACGGAGATCGTCCGCGCCGGCACCGCGTCGGGCGCAATCTCCGCCCGCAGCGCCAGCCGCGCCAGGATGCACAGCTTGGCCCGCGCATCGAAGCCGTCCACGTCCGCCGAGGGGTCGGCCTCCGCGTAGCCCGCGGCCTGCGCCCGCGCCAGCACCTCCGCGTAGTCCGCGCCTGTCTCCATCGAGCTGAGGATGAAGTTGCAGGTCCCATTCACAATCCCGCTGATGCGCGTCATCGCATCGCCGCCCAACCCCTGCGCGATGCCCGGAATCACCGGCACGCCCCCGGCCACGGCCGCGCCGTAGAGCAGCTGCACACCCTTCGCCGCGGCCAGCGCAAACAGCTCCGTACCCTTGTACGCGATCAACTGCTTGTTCGCCGTGACAACGTGCTTGCCCGCACCCAGCGCCGTGCGCAGCCAGCCCTCGGCCGGGTCCAGCCCGCCCATCAACTCCACCACCACATCCACGTCGGCCGCCGTCAGCACATCGTCGACGTTCTCCGTCCACACCGCGTCGGCCGGAACGAACTTCGCCCGCGCGTGCGCCTTCTTCCGCGCCACCCCGCGATTGAACACCCGCGTTATGCGAATCTCGGGTGCACCGGAGCCTGCAAGAACCTGGGCCGCCAGCACCTCCGCAAACGCGCTGCCCACCGTCCCGAACCCCAGCAGTCCTACACGAATCGGCATCAATACTCCACCTTCTGCGGGCTTTCCATCCACGCCGCGAACGCCTGCCACGCCTCTTCGGGCAGCAGGCTCACGATCGGCAGCGCCCGCCCGCTCATCGGCTTCTTCATCTCGTCGTACAGAAACGCGTCGTCGAAGCCCGCTTTGGCCGCGTCCGCCGCATTGCAGCCGTAATAGATCTTCGCGCAGCGCGCCCAGTAGATCGCCGCCAGGCACATCGGGCATGGCTCGCAGCTGGTGTAGAGCTCGCAGCCTTCGAGCGAAAAACTTCCCAGCGCCGCGCACGCCGCGCGGATCGCCATTACCTCGGCGTGCGCGGTGGGGTCATGGGTCGCGGTCACGCGGTTGACGCCGGTGGCCACGACCGTGCCCTCCTTCACCACCAGCGCGCCAAACGGCCCGCCGCGGCCGCTGGTCACGTTCTCGGTGGCCAGCCGGATGGCCTGCTGCATGAACTCAGGATTGCCTGCCATAATCAGGCTTATGGTACATGCTCTGCACTCCCGCCGCGTCCTCACCCCGCACGGCGAGGTCGAGGCCGCGGTCGTCATCGACGGCGAGAGCATCCTCGCCGTGAAGCCCCTCGCAGAGCTGGACCCGAACATCCCGGTCGAAGACCTCGGCGCGCTCGCCCTGCTCCCCGGCCTCATCGACGTCCACACCCACATCAACGAGCCCGGCCGCACCGAGTGGGAGGGCTTCCGCACCGCCACCCGCGCCGCCGCCGCCGGCGGCTTCACCACCCTCATCGATATGCCCCTCAACTGCCTGCCCGAGACCACCGACCCCGCCGCGCTCGAGCGCAAGCGCGAGGCTGCAAGCGCCGGCGGCCCAGGAGGTACAGCCCAATGTATGGTCGACGTCGCCTTCTGGGGCGGCTGCGTCGACGGCAACCAGCAGCAGCTCGAGCCGCTCGCGCTGGCCGGCGTCCCCGGCTTCAAGAGCTTCCTCATCTACCCCGGCTGCGACGGCTTCACCGCCATCGACAAGGAAAACCTCGTCCGCGCCCTGCCGCACATCGCCCGCACCGGCCTGCCGCTGCTCGTCCACGCCGAGCTCGACCCATCCATCCACGCCGCCATCGCCCACCTCAACGCCACCGGCGCGGACTGGACCCAATACGCCACCTACCTCGCCTCGCGCCCCGACCAGGCCGAGCTCGATGCCATCGAGATGCTCATCGAACTCTGCCGCGACGCCGTGCAGCGAGGCCGGCCCTTCCGCCTGCACATCGTGCATCTCTCGACCGCAAAAGCGCTCCCGCTGCTCGCCGCAGCCAAGGCCGAAGGCCTGCAGCTGACGGTCGAGACCTGTCCCCACTTTCTGCACCTCTGCGCCGAAGACATCCCCGACGGCGCGACGCTCTTCAAGTCCGCACCCGCCATCCGCGGCCGCGCCAACCGCGAGCAGCTATGGCAGGGGCTCGCCGCGGGCACCCTCGACCTCATCGCCACCGACCACTCCCCCTGCCCGCCGCACATGAAACGCCCGCTCGGCAGCGGCGACGAGTACGCCGGCCGCTTCGACAAGGCCTGGGGCGGCATCGCCTCCCTCTCCACCGCGCTCCCGGTCGTCTGGACCGAGGCCCACCGCCGCGGCCACACCCTCAGCGACCTCGCCCGCTGGCTCTCCACCCACCCCGCCAGGCTCGCCGGCCTCAGCGACCGCATCGGCTCCATCGAAGCCGGCAAGCACGCCAACCTCGTCGCCTTCGACCCCGACGCCAGCTTCACCGTCACCCCCGAACGGCTACACTACCGCCATGCAATCTCCCCCTACATGGGCGAGACCCTCCGCGGGGTCGTCCGCGCCACCTGGCTGCGCGGCGAACGCATATTCACGCGAAACCTCAACCCAACCGCCGAAGACTGGTTCACGGAGACACCCCGCGGCCGTGAGCACGCGCTATCCTCTGCATAAAGAAACAAACCACCGTAAGATTTGTCCTCTCGACCGGAGCATGACGGCTTCCCCGTCATGCGCAGCGGAGAGACCCGCATCTTCGCCTATGCCGACAGATACTCCAACTCTCGCGCACTGGAACGCCCTCGACCCCGCCGCCGCCGCCGAGGCCATCCTGCCCTGCAACGGCTCGCAGGCCTGGGCCGCGCAGATGGCCGCGCTGCGCCCCTTCGCCACCGCCTTCGACCTCACCTGCACCGCCGACATCGTCTGGCGCTCGCTGCCCGAAGCCGACTGGCAGCAGGCCTTCGACTCCCACCCACGCATCGGCGAATCCCACGCCAAAGCCGCTACCGCCGCCAGCCTCGCCCTCTCCTCTACCGAGCAGTCCGCCGCACAGCTCACAGCCGACACCCAAGCCGAACTCGCCGCCGCCAACCGGCTCTATGAAGAAACATTCGGCCGCATCTTCATCGTCTGCGCCTCCGGAAAATCCGCCGCCGAGATGCTCACCATCCTGCGCTCCCGCCTCGCCAACGACCCCGCCACCGAACTCCGCGAGGCCGCCGAGCAGCAGCGCCAGATCACCCAGCTCCGCCTGCGCAAATGGCTCGTAAGCAGTTGACCGGGCATCTTTGGCCTCGACGGAGATCGGGTACCCCAAGGCTTTAGCCTTGGGCCTCATAAGCCAGAAGAAAACATGGGCTTTAGCCCTAAGGTGTGCACTTCCTCTACACTCTGCTTCTATGGGACTCTCCACCCACATCCTCGACACGGCCCTCGGCCGCCCCGCCGCCAACGTCCCGCTGACGCTGTCCCAGCTCCATGGCGACGCATGGCAGCAACTCGGCCACGGCCTCACCGACGCCGACGGCCGCTGCAAAACTCTCCTCGGCGACACATCCCTCGCAGCCGCCACCTACAAGCTCCACTTCGCCACCGCCGACTACTACGCCGGGCAACACCTCACCGGCCTCTATCCCTACGTCGAGATCGTCTTCACCGTCACCGACCCCACCGCCCACTACCACATCCCTCTACTCCTCACCGCCAACGGCTACACCACCTACCGCGGTAGCTAACCGCAGCCTCTAGCTCCTGGCCTTTCGCTAGAAGCTAGGAGCTAAAAGCTAGGAGCTTTCATGCCCGCCCAACTCGCCGCCAACCGCTACGGCAAGTCCCGCGTCCGCCTCATGCGCGTCACCAAACATGAGCAACACCACGACGTCGACGAGTGGACCGTGCAGGTCCTGCTCACCGGCGACTTCGAGACCGCGCACACCCTCGGCGACAACTCGAAGATCCTCGCCACCGACACCATGAAGAACACCGTCTACTTCGTCGCCCGGCAATCCAGCGCGACCAGCATGGAGGCCTACGCGCTCGACCTGATCGACTACATCCTGCCGCGCAACCCGCAGGTCGCCTCCGCCGAAGTGGTGGTCGAGTCCACACTCTGGAAGCGCCTCTTCGTCGACGGCAAGCCCTTCCCCACCGGCTTCATGCGCGGCTCCGAGGAACGCCAGACCACCCGCGTCTGGAAGTCGCAAAGCAGCGAAACGTCGCAAAGCGGTGAAGTCGCCATCGCCTCCGGCCTCGACCGCCTCACCATCATGAAGACCGCACACTCCGGCTTCACCGGTTACATCAAGGAACCGCTGACCACGCTGCCCGAGACCACCGACCGCCTCTTCGCCACCGCGCTCAAGGCCGAGTGGCCCTACACCCCTGCTGCGGTCCAGGCAGGCATCGACTTCAACAAGGTCCGCGCCCACCTGCGCGAGGCCATGATCGACGCCTTCGCCAAACACGACTCGCTCTCCGTGCAGCAGACCCTCTACGCCATGGCCGAGGCCGCGCTCGCCCACACCACGCTCATCGACGAGGTCACTCTGCTCATGCCCAACAAGCACCAGTTGCTCGTCGACCTCTCCCGCTTCGGCCAAACCAACCCCAACCACATCTTCGTCCCCACCGACGAACCCCACGGCACCATCGAAGCCACCGTCCGCCGCGCCTGACCTGTGCCTTACCTTCTTGTTTTGTCATTCCCTTCTTCGCTTGTCATTCCCGAAGGGAATCTGCGTTCGCCGAGCAGCCCACATGTCGTCTTAGGATAAAGTTATGGCGATTGACGACCGTATTGGAAAGACGCTCGAACTCCTTGGACCACAGGATGACGGGTTATTCGATGGTGTATTGCCGGAGGATATCCCAAAGGCGTTGGCAAAAGTAGGGGCAGTTTTCAACCCCATCATTGCTGTGGCATCAGCCGTTCAGAGTGCTTTTGATCAGAAGGACCAGGCTGACCGGATAAAGGCAGCTGTTCGAGCAATATGCGATGAGCTGTATGTAATTCGTGAGACGCTCCCAGCTAACGTGTCAGAAGCTCTCGACTCCAAGTGGTTTCGGAGGGCTGTGCGAGTCGTTGTTGATGAAGCGGCCCGCGCTGATGATGAAAATCGGGCGGTGATGCTTGCGTTGATAGCTGTGCATGGTTGCTTTCCTAGGGGTATGGACAAGCCCCGCCAGGAAGACCTAGCCGTGTACATCCGAGATATTGCGCAACTTGGCACTGATGACACCGTGATGCTGGGGTTGATCTGTGAGGCGCACAAAGATGCCGTACGCAATGCGCCCAATATGAATGACCCGAACGGCTTCAACCATCACTATCGCACCTTGAAGGAGATGGCGGACCGGAGGGGCCTTCACCCTGACGATTGCTTGGCATTGGGATTGCGTCTCGCCGGATTTGGACTTGCGCACCACACCGAGGGCAGCATAAACGACCAAAATGAAGTAAGGTTTCGTCCCACGCGTAGGGGACTGTACCTGCTCGAACTTTTGAACAAAGCGGAGGCTTCATTTGAGAATCGCAGTTCCTGAACTTCACACTGCTGGTGCCCCATTCATCGCGGCCTTATCGCGATGAATGGGGCACCTGAATACCGACTCATGGGAAACTAAACACTGCCCCTATGGCCGCCGCTCCCCAGCCCGCCGCTCCTCAGACCCCCATAACCCGCGCCGCCCGCATCCTCGCCCGTTGCCGCGAGCTCGCCCGCATCACCGACACCCCCGGCGAGACCACGCGTCTGTTCCTCTCGCCCGCCACCCGCGACGCCCACACCCTGCTCACCTGGTGGTTCCGCCAGGCCGGCCTCGCCTACCGCACCGACGACATCGGCAGCCTGCGCGCCACCCGCCGCACCACGAACCCCGCCGGCCCCACGCTGCTGCTGGTCTCGCACCTCGACACCGTGCCCAACGCCGGCGCCTTCGACGGCGTGCTCGGCATCCTCATCGCGCTGGCCGCGCTTGAAGATCTCGGCCATACGCCGCTCGACTTCGCCATCGAGCTGATCGCCTTCTCCGAGGAGGAGGGCGTCCGCTTCGCCCGGCCCTTTCTCGGCTCGCTCGCCGCCACCGGCCAGCTCACCGCCGCCGACCTCGCCCGCACCGACGCCCACGGCATCTCGCTCGCCGACGCCATCCGCGGCTTCACCGACGCCGCCGGCAGCGCGCTCGACCCCGACCGCATCCCCCACACCTGCCCGTTCCCCGCTGCGTCCTTCGCCGCCATCGAGGTCCACATCGAGCAAGGCCCCGTGCTCGACCAGGCCCAGCAGTCGCTCGCCGTCGTCGAGGCCATCGTCGGCCAGTCGCGCCTCCAGCTCACCTTCACCGGCCAGGCCAACCACGCCGGCACCACCCCCATGGCGCTGCGCCACGACGCGCTCGCCGCCGCCGCGCAGTTCATCGTCGAGACCGAACGTTACGCCGCCGGCTACACCCAGCTGGTCGCCACCGTCGGCCGCATCGAGGCCCTCCCCGGCGTCGTGAACATCGTCCCCGGCACCGTGCACCTAACGCTCGACGTCCGCCATCCCCGCGATGAGAGCCGTCACGCCGCCGTGGCCCACCTGCTCACCAAGGCCGAGTCCGCCGCCGCCCTCCGCGGCGTCACCGTCCACGCCACCGTGCAGTCCGAGCAGAAGGCGGTCCCGCTCGACCGCGCGCTCGCCTTGCAACTGCACCAGGCCGCCACGCGCGCAGGCCACCCCGCCCACTCCATGTTCTCCGGCGCCGGCCACGACGCCATGGTCCTCGCCCCGCACCTGCCCACCGCCATGCTCTTCCTGCGCTCCCCGGGCGGCCTCTCCCACCATCCCGATGAGAGCGTCCACGAGGCCGACATCGAGGCCGCGCTCGCCACCCTGCTCGACTTCCTCCTCCACCTCGACCCGCAGCACCTGCAACCCCAACCCACACCGATCGCCGCGTCTTCCACCGCGCCCTCCGCGTAACCTCCGCGCCCTCCGCGTTAGCGCTCTTGCTTTTGCTTCTACAATCATGCCCATGCCCCAAACCCGCGCCGCGCTCCACCCCACCCACCTGCTGCAGACGCCGGACACCTTCGTGCGCACGCCGCTGCCGGGCCTCGCCGGCGGCGAGGCCATCGTGCACGTCTCCCCAGCCCTCGGCGCGGCCTTCAGCATGATGACCGTCGAACTCGAGCCCCACGGCACGCTCACCGACGCCCCCACCCAGCGCCTGCTCTATGTGCTCGAAGGCAGGCTGACGCTCTCGGTCGAAGGCAGCCGCAGGCTGCACAAGCTCGCCCCCGGCAGCTACGCCTACATTCCCACCGAGCACGAGCACACCCTCACCGCGCTTACGCGGTCCCGCGTCGCCGTACTCGACAAGCCCCTCCTTCCGCTCGAATCCGAACCCAACCCCACCTTCATCCTCGCCCGCGAACAAGACCTGCCCGCCACGCCCTTGAACGGCGACCCAGGCCTGCTCGTCCGCGCTCTGCTGCCGCCGTCCTTTGCCCTCGACTTCGCCGTGAACACCATGACCTACGCCCCCGGCGCCGCGCTCTCCCAGGTCGAGGTCCACACCATGGAGCACGGCCTGCTCCTGCTCGAAGGCGGCGGCATCTACCGCCTCGGCGACCAGTGGCACAGCGTCACCGCCGGCGACGCCATCTGGATGGCCCCCTTCTGCCCGCAGTGGTTCGGCTGTCTCGGCAAACAGCCCGCCAAATACCTCATCTACAAAGACCTCAACCGCCACCCGCTGGCCTAACCGTTGACATCCCGCACACAACTTTCCATACTTGAGCCATGACGTTCAGGCTCAATCCGGAACTCGAAGCGCGCATCGAGGAGTTGATTGCAAGCGGACGCTTCTCCTCGCCTGAGGACGTCATACGCGCGGGCGTTGAGTCCCTTCCAGCCCAGGCGGATGCAGGATTGGGCCTTCAGCCTACGAGCAAGATTCCGCCCGAGTTGACCGCACGTCTTCGCGAAGTGCGGAAGAAAAATCTGATCGAACTCTTCCGGGACAGCCCCTTTGCTGGGATCGACGTTGAGTTTCCCCGCGACCCCGCGCCTATGCGTGAAGTCGAGTTCGAATAGTGTTCCTTCTCGACACGACCGTCATCTCAGAAACAAAACGACCTCGGCCTGAGCCTCAGGTTCAGTTCTGGATCTTCAATACACCCCAGGAGCGACAGTTTCTCAGCGCCATCTCTCTGGCTGAAATGGTGCGCGGCGCAGAACGCGCCAACGAAACCAGCAAAGCCTGACCCATGAATTTAACCATCGACACCAACCGTCTCCTCGCCGAGCTCGACCACCTCGCCTCGCTCACCGACTGCCCGCCCGCGGACGCCAGCCTGCCCGCGCCCTCCCGCGCCGTCACCCGCATCGTCTTCACCCCGCGCGACCTCGAAGCCCGCGCCTACATCGCGTCCCTCGCGGAAGCCGCAGGCTTCCAAACGCGCGTCGACGCCGTCGGCAACACCTTCTTCCGCTGGCCGGGGCTCGACCCCGCCCTCCCCGCCGTCGCCACCGGCTCCCACACCGACGCCATCCCCCACGCCGGCATGTACGACGGCACCGTAGGCGTGCTCGGTGGGCTGGAGGCCATGCGCGCGCTCAAGGCCGCGGGCTTCCAGCCCCTGCGCTCCATCGAGACCGTCCTGCTCACCTCCGAGGAGCCCACCCGCTTCGGCATCGGCTGCCTCGGCTCGCGGCTGCTGGCCGGCGTGCTCGACCCCGCGCTCGCCGACGCGCTGCCCGACCGCCTGCCCGAGACCGACCCCAAAGCCCCCGCCGGCCTCACCCTGCGCCAGGTCCGCACCGCCGCCGGCTTCACCGGTGAGCTCGCCGGCGTCCGCCTGACCCACGGCCACTACGCCGCCTGGGTGGAGCTGCACATTGAGCAGGGGCCGCTGCTGGAGCGCGAGCAGCTCCCGCTCGGCCTGGTCACCGCCATCGCCGCCCCGGCCAGCTACCGCTTTGAGGTCGCCGGCCACGGCGGCCACGCCGGCGCGCTGCTCATGCCCGACCGCCGCGACGCCCTCTGCGCCGCCGCGGAGATCATCCTCTCCGTCGAGCGCCACACCCTCGACGCCAACCGCGCCGCGGGCGTCGCCGACGCCGTCGCCACCGTCGGCAACGTCCTCGTCCATCCCGGCGCGGTCAACTCCGTGCCCTCGCGCGTCGCCGTTCTGCTCGACATCCGCGACATCGACGCCGCACGCCGCGACCGCACCATGGCCGCTCTCCGCGCCGATATCGCCGACCTCCAGCAGCGCCGCGGCGTCACCGTCACCGAAGAGGCCATCAACGCCGACCCGCCCGCCCTCTGCGACCCCCACATTCTCGCTACGCTCCAGGCCATCTGCGATGAACAAGGCATCCCCTGTAGGCAGATGGTCAGTCGCGCATATCACGACTCCAGCTTCGTCGCCCAGTTCGCCCCCATCGCCATGATCTT
>Ga0116230_10005946_pt1 | contig 11993 bp, 11 predicted proteins | sample S1TSphfallax_3_FD_88678 | JGI IMG/M metagenome (GOLD analysis project Ga0116230, IMG submission 88678) | Host-associated microbial communities from peat moss isolated from Minnesota, USA - S1T2_Fd - Sphagnum fallax MG | ecosystem: Host-associated > Plants > Peat moss > Unclassified | place...
GTTCATGCCCAGCAGCAGGTCGCCCGGCTGCAGCACCGCGGTGTAGACGGCGAAATTGGCCTGCGAACCGGAATGGGGCTGCACGTTGGCGTGTTCGGCCGCGAACAGCGCCTTCGCCCGGTCGATCGCGAGCTGCTCGATCCGGTCCATGTTCTCGCAGCCGCCATACCAGCGCTTGCCGGGGTAGCCTTCGGCGTACTTGTTCGTCAGCACGCTGCCCTGGGCCTCGAGGACCGCCGGATAGGTGAAATTCTCCGAGGCGATCAGCTCGACATGGTTCTGCTGGCGCCGGAACTCAGCGGCGATGGCCGAGTAAATCTCCGGGTCGAGCGTCTGGAGCGGGGTGGAATCGAGCATGGAGGGCAAAGGAAACGACGGTTCGGTTTTCCGCGAGCGAGGCAACGCATTTTCGCGTCCCCCCCCCGCGGCCGCCACCGGGCCGCGTTCAGGCGCGGAGCTGCGTCTTCAGATGGGCCACGAGCGAGGGGAGGGCGGCGACCATCTCATCGCGGGCGGCTTCGTAATCCGCTAGCGGGCCGCCGTAAGGGTCCGGAATCTCCCGGTCCGCCGGGGCCGCCATGAATTCCCGGAACAGGTAAATCCCGTCCGCCCGGGCGCCCCGCCCGCGCAGGATCTCCCGGTGGGAGTCCGTCATCACGAGGACGGCGAGCGCCCGGTCCAGCAACTCGGCCGTGATCGGCCGGCTGCGGTGGCCGCTGAGATCGAGCCCGACCTTGCGCAGGGCCGTGACGGAGTGGTCGGTGGCGGGTTCCCCGTTGCGCGCGGCGACGCCGGCGGAAATGACCGGGATCGAACGGAGCGGTTCGGGCTGCGCCGCGAGCGCGTGACGCAGCAGCGCCGCCGCCATCGGACTGCGGCAGATGTTGGCGGTGCACACCACGAGGATCGGCGCGGTTTCAGCCATGGTTCGCCGGGAAGGGGGCATAAATCGGCGACAAAGGCAAAACCTACGGCAGTTGCTTGAGGGCGATCAGGCCGCGGTCGATCTGCACGGCGCGCTGGAGCACGCGGTCGATGGGCGACGGCGCGGGGCTGCCGGCGGCCTTGGTCTCCGGCGCGGCCTCGGCCAAGGCGGAATCGGGGAGGTGTTCGCGGGCGAGCTCGGCTTCGTCCATGCGCGGTTTGGCCGGGTTGTCGGTGAGCAGCGTCTCCAGGGACGTGCCCCGCTCGAGCGCCTCATAGGCGGCGCGGTCCGCCGCCGGAGAGATGTCCACGGCGATATCCGGATGACAGTCGGCCGCGGCGGGGGCGAGGATCAGTCTTCCGCCCGGATCCCGCCGCGCCACCGCGCGCCGCAGCGCGGGGCCGGTGCCGCCGTTGACCAGCACGAAGACGGGGCTCGACGGGCTGGCGTTGAAGCCGATCCAGGCGGTCAGGGCGGCGGCGGCTTCGCGGTCGCCGTCGGCGGAGCGGAGATCGAGGACGCACGGGCCGCGGCGGGATGACGGAATCGGCGACGGCAGATCGTCCGGCAGCCGGTGCACCCGGTAATAAAGCAGCCCTTGGCCCAGGTCGCGCACGAGCGGTGCGGCGACGGCCGTCGACCCGGCCAAGCCGGCGAGCAGCGCGCCCACGAGGAGCATCGCGGCGACGGTGCTTCCCGGCGCGGAGGGGCGGTCGTTCATCGGAAGTGGCGGAAGTTTACGTGCGAAACGACTCGATTTCAAACGGCAGCCTTGGGTCGGTCTCAAGCCGGTGCCCGGGCCAGCTGGCGGGCGCCGATGTCGCGCCGGTAATATTTCGTTTTCCAATCGATCGCGGCGCAGACCGAGTACGCCCGCGCGGCCGCCTCGCGCAGCGACGGCGCGAGGGCGACCACCCCCAACACCCGACCGCCCGCGCTGACCCACTGGCCGGCGGCGTCGCGGGCCGTGCCGGCGTGGAGCACGGTGACGCCGGGCGGCAGCTCGTCCGGGACCTTCACCGCATCGCCCCGGACATAGGCGTCCGGGTAGCCTTGGGCGCTCAGGACCACGCAGATCGTCGCCTCGGGCCGCACCGTCAGCCGAAAATCGGCCAGCTGCCCGTGGGCGGCCGCCCATAAGAGCGGGAGAACCTGGTCGCCGAGCCGCGGCAGGACCGCCTGGGTCTCCGGATCGCCGAAGCGGGTGTTGTATTCCAGCACGCGCGGGCCGTCCGGCGTCAGCATCAGGCCGATGAACAGCGTGCCGCGAAACGCGATGCCGCGGTCGGCGATCGCCTCGACGGACGGCCGGACAATCTCCCGCTCAATGCGCTCCAGCAGCGCGGGCGTGACCACCTCCGCCGGCGAATAGGCGCCCATTCCGCCGGTGTTGGGGCCCGTGTCCCCGTCGCCGATCCGCTTGTGGTCCTGGGACGTCGGGAGGATCGTGTAATCGCGCCCGGAGACGACGACGAGCAGGGAGGTCTCCTCGCCCGTCAGGCACTCCTCGATCAACAGTCGGCTGCCGCCGTCGCCAAAACGGGCGTCGACCAGCGCGGCGCGCACCGCGTCCTCCGCCTCGGCGAGCGTCTGGGCCACGACCACCCCCTTGCCGGCGGCCAGGCCGTCCGCCTTGACGACTACCGGCAGGGCGTGGGCCCGAACGTAGCCGAGCGCCGGCTCGGGCGCGTCGAACCAGGCCGCCGCGGCCGTGGGAATACCCCGATCGAGCAGCAATTCCTTGGTCGCGATCTTGGACGCCTCCAGGTGGGCGCCGTCTGCGCCCGGTCCGTACACGGGGATGCCGGCGGCCGCCAAGCGATCCGCCAGGCCGAGCACGAGGGGCGTCTCCGGGCCGATCACGACGAACTCGACGGCCTCGCGCCGGGCCAGTTCGACCAGCCCCGGCAGGTCGTCCACCGCAAGGGGAAAACACGCCGCCTCCGCGGCGATCCCCGCATTGCCGGGCGCGCAGAGCAGCCGCGGACGCGCGGGCGACGCGGCCAGGCTGCGGACGAGTGCGTGTTCGCGGCCGCCGGAGCCGACGACGAGCACCGAGCGGGGCAGCGGGGGAGTCACAGCACCTGCAGCTTGCGGCGGTAGAACGCCACGACTTCCGCGGGGTCGTCGGTGAAGAGGATGTAATCCGCCATCCAGGCCGGCGCGCGGTGGGTGCGGATCATCTCGCGGACCTGCTTCCGCAGATCGGACCAGTACCGCGCATTGAAGAAGACGTACGGCACCCGCGGCCGGATCCCGAGCTTGAGATTGCAGAGCTCGATCCCGATCTCCTCCAGCGTGCCGACGCCGCCCACGTTGAAGATGCAGAAATCGGCGACCTCGAACCATTTCTGCCGGAAGTGGCGGGAGCTCTCCTGGAAGGTGTTGAAGAAATCGACGCCGAGTTCCGGCGGCTGCGCCTCCAGTTCGAGGAAGCAGGCCCCCGTCAGCGCGCCCTTGCTGCGGGCCTGGTCGGTGGCCAGCCGCATCACCCCGCCGCCGCCGCCGGTCAGGACGCCGACGTTGGGCCCAATGAAGCTGGCGAGCTGCTCGACCAGCCCTGAGATCCGGTCCGTGTCGGCCCGGTCCAGTCCGACGGCGGAGCCGTAGAAGGCGAGGATGGTGGTCTCCTGGAATTTCCGGCCCAGTTCATCGCGCACGAAGAAGCCGTGATCCTTCTTGTAGGTGTGGAGGTAAAGGTCCTTGGTCAGCTCGTCGTACCAGTACACCTGCACGCCGATCGCATCGAAGGTGTCGAGGCGGGCGTGGGCGTTGCTGGAGAGAAAATAGCCGTGGGTCCGGGAGGCCTTGCGGAACACGATGCGCTTGAGCTTGCGGTCGGCGATCCGGGTGAGGAGTTCGATGTGTTCGAGCAGATCGGGGAAATAATCGACCACCAGCGTGTCGGCGTCCTCGGGCGCCGCGTCGAGCGCCTGGATCATCGTGCGATGGCCGCAGCTGCCGCCATTCGCCTCCAGCAGCTTGCGGGGGTCGTCGGCCGCCGCCTTGAGGAAGATCGCCAGATTCTCCATCGTCGCGCTCTGGCCGCGGACGGAGATGCGCGTCTTGGGCCGGGCCTCGAGGGTGTCGCGAGGCGGCGCGCTGTCGATGCCCTTGTAGAGTTCCGTGGCGGTGGCGAGCAGGCGCTGGCGGCGGCGCGCCAGGGTCTTGAACTCCGGGTCGGTGAAGGGCGGGGCGCGGAAGATCTCGACGGACACCATCGGGTTGACCACGGGCTGGTCCCCGGTGTTGTAGATCTCGAGCATGACGTTCGTCCCGAACGTCTTGATCGGATCGAGCAGGACGGCGCTGGTGTGGATGCCGAAGTTGCCCTCGCCCTGGTTCAGGACCACGTAGTGCTCCTTAAGATACATGGAACAGCTCGTGAGGATGCCCGACTGCGGCGGGATGGTCAGCGGCGAGGCGTCGTGCCGCACCTGGACCTTGTCGAGAAACGCGCGGCCGGAGGCTCCGCTGACGATCAGGTCGAAATTGCTGCGGGTGAGCCGGGAGCTGAGGGTGTAGCTGACCTGATGCGGCGTGAGGAAGACGCGGCCGCGGCGGTCGATGCTGATCGTGTTGGGCAGCTTGAGCTGGTTCGACTTGATGGCGTCCCAGATCTCGGCGGTGGAGAGTTTCGCCGCCGGCGGGGCATGGAAGAGACGGCCGACCGGCGCGCCGGGTCGCAGCAGCTTCTTCCAGTAGGGTGAATTGGGGAAGCTCGGGTCGTAGATGAAGGCGTCCGCCTCCAGCGCGAGGCGGTGGCCGTCGACCACGGGCGCCCCGAGGAGCAGCATTTCGATTCCGATGCGGGCGAGGGAGCTGCGTTCGGTGAACTTGAGCTCCGCAAGGTGCGCCTTGAGAAATTCAAACTCCGCCGGATGGCGGGGCCAGAAGGCCAGCGTCAGGGTGACGGTCCGCTCGTCCTTGTTGCGGACGGTGAGGATTTGCCCGTCCTGGCTGGTCCAGAATTGGTCGGATTGCATGCGGTGGGGGCGGAGGTTGGACCGCGGGAGCGGCGGAGACAAGCGGCCAAACGGGCCTGGCGCGCGCCAACTCCGGAATTGCATTCCGACCCGCCGACGGGCAGACTGATCGGCTTATCGCATGAAAAACCCCCGTTCGCTTCTCGCCGGTGTCATCGTCATCGCCGTCGGCGCCGCTCCCGCGGCCTTCGGCCAGGACATCAAGCTCCCGGGCCAGACGCCCGCCCCGGCGGCCGCGCCCGCACCGGCCTTCAACAACGCCCAATTGGTGGAGGAGTTCGGCTGGTTCATGGGCAAGCGCGTCGGTCTCTCGGACCTGGGCTTCACCCCGGCCGAAGTGGATTCGCTGATCAAGGGCGTGGCCGCGGCGGCCGCCGGCCGCGAGAGCCCCTACGATCTGCAGAAGATCGGACCGGCGATGGATGACTTCATGCAGAAGAAGCAGGCGGTCTACCTCGGCCGGCTCAAGCAGCAGAGCATGAGCGAGGCCGCGGCCTTCTTCACCAAGCTCAAGGACAACAAGAACGTCGTCGAGCTGAAGGACGGCTTGCGCTATGAGATCGTCCGGCCCGGCACGGGCGCGTTCCCCGTGGCCACCGACCACGTGAAGGTCAATTACACCGGCACGCTGATCAACGGGACGGTCTTCGACAGCTCCGTCCAGCGCGGCCAGCCCGCCGAGTTCGGTTTGGGCGACGTCATCGCCGGCTGGACCGAGGGCCTGCAGAAGATCGCGAAGGGCGGCCGGATCAAGTTGTATGTCCCGCCCGACCTCGCCTACGGCGACGAAGGCCGCTCGGGGATTCCTCCGGGCTCCGCGCTGATTTTCGACATCGAGTTGCTCGACATTCTGCCGCCGACGGCGCCGGCGGCGGCCCCCGCTCCGGCGGCGGGGAAGTAAGTTGGCCCCGTTCGCGGTCGCACCGCCCGGCCGGAACGAGCCATTTTCAAGCCGCCCATGGAGCCCGGGGACGTGAATCTGTACCTCGTGGGCTTCATGGGGACGGGCAAGACGACCATCGGCCGGGCCGTGGCGCAGCGCCTCGGCTTCCGTTACCTGGACAGCGATCACGAGATCGAGCGCCTGACGGGCCAGAGCGTCGCCGCGCTCTTCGCGGGGGAGGGCGAGGCCGCCTTCCGCGGGCGCGAGCGGAGTTTCATCGAGACCGGCCATCCCGCGGAACGGACGGTCGTCGCCTGCGGCGGCGGTCTCGTCGTCCAGCCGGGCCTGCTGGACCAACTCCGGACCAAAGGGGTGATCGTCTGCCTCCACGCCTCGATCGAGACGATCCTCGAGCGAACCCGCCGACATGGCAAGGTCCGGCCGTTGCTCGAGCATATCGATCCGGAGGCCCGGGCCCGGGCGCTCTACGCCGAGCGCGAACCCATCTACCGGAGCGCCGGCACGGTGGTCCTGACGGACTCCCGGCCCCTCCATGAGATCACGGCGCATGTCGTGCGCGTCTGGCAGCGCGACGGCGCGGCGTTTGCCCGCGCGGTCGGCCGGGCCGCCTCGTAGCTGCCGGCGGCCGCGCCATGGATCTGCGTCGCGAGGAACTGCGCCGGCGGCTCAGCGCCCTCGGTTTCGACGACGTGCGCTTCGCGGCGCTCGCCCCGGCGCCGGACGGGCGGGGCCTGAAGGCCTGGCTGGAGGCGGGGCGCCAGGGCGAGATGCACTGGATGGAGCGGACCGCGGCCAAGCGCCTGGACCCGGGGCTCGTGCTGCCGGGGGCGCGCTCGGTCATCCTGCTGGGGGTCAATTATTGGTCGGGTGACCCGGTGCGGGGGCCGCTCGCGGCGGCGGCGGCGGAGCCGGCGGCCGCTCCGGCCCGGCCCGCGTGGGCGCGGTATGCGCTGTATTCGGATTACCACGACTCAGTCAAGGCGGCCCTGGGGCGGGCCGGCGCCGAACTCGCCTCCGTCTGCGGGGCCGGGGCCGACGACTACCGGTACTACGTCGACACCGGCCCGGTGCTTGAACGCGCCTGGGCGGCGCGGGCCGGGCTCGGCTTCATCGGCAAGAACGCGATGCTCATCTCGCGCCGCCACGGCAACTGGCTCTTCCTCGCGGCCATCCTCACCCGCGCGGAGTTCGCCCCGGACGCGCCCGTCCGGGCCCGGGCGCCGGTGCCGGAGGCGGTGGGACTGCTCTGCGGCAAGTGCACCCGCTGCCTCGACGCCTGTCCCACCCAGGCGTTCGACGCGCCCGGGGTGCTCGACGCGCGCCGGTGCATTTCGTATCAGACGATCGAAAACAAGGGCGCGATTCCGCGGGCCTGGCGGACGCGGATCGGGCGGCGGATCTACGGTTGCGACACCTGCCTCGAGGTCTGCCCCTGGAACCGCTTCGCCCGCCGCGGACGGCAGCTGCTGCTGGCCGCCCGCGGCGAAATCGCGGAGCTGTCCCTCGCAGCCCTGCTCCGGCTGACGCCCGCGGAGTTCGCCGCGCGGTTTCGCGGGACGGCGATCAAGCGGATCAAGCGGGTGGGGCTCCTGCGCAACGCCTGCGTCGCGGCGGGGAACTCTGGCGATCCGCGGCTGGTGCCGCCGCTGCTCGAGCTGGCCGCGTCGGCCGAGCCGCTGGTGCGCGCCCATGCGGTCTGGGCGGTTTATCGCCTGGGTCAGGGCGACCGTCTGGCCGCGGCGCGCGCCGCCGAATCAGATCCGGGCGTGCTCGCCGAGTATGCGGCGGAGGACGCGGAGACGGGCGGTTGAGCCCGGCCGTCAGCCGCCGAACGCGGCGGCGAGGAGGCGGGCGGCCCAGGCCGGCGGCCGCACCGGGCGACCCTGCAGGTCGATGAAGGCGTGGACGCTCGCGCCGGTGGCGAGCAGTTCGTCGCCGCGGCGCACCTCGTACTCCAGCCGGAGCCGCAGCAGCGGCCGGTCGCGCAGGATCGTGACGATCTCGAGCGTGTCGTCATACCGGGCCGGACGGAGATATTTCGCCGAAATCTCCAGCACCGGCAGGCGGAAGCCCTCGGCTTCGAGCTGGCGGTAGGGGACGCCGAGCTCCTTGAACAGCGTGGTGCGGCCCACCTCGAACCACGGGAGATAATTGGCGTGGTACACGACCCCCATCATGTCGGTTTCGGCGTACCGCACCGTCACCGCGCACTGCGACCGGATCATTCCGCGGCCTCCGCCGCGGCAAAGAGGGTGGACGCGCTCTCCTGCCAGCAATTCCGCCGCGCCCAGGCCCGGCCGGCTTCGCCGAGTCTCCGCCGCAGGTCGCCATCGACGATCAGCCGGGCGAACGCTTCGGCGAGCTGTTCGGGCTGATGGGGTGGCACCAGCAGGCCGGTCTCGCCATCCCGGACCGCTTCCGGCACCCCGCCGATCCGGTGGGCGACGATCGGCAGGCCGTGGGCCGCCGCTTCCAGATAGACCAGACCGAACCCCTCCACGCTGTAGCCGTGGTTCACGCTCGTCATGGCGAAGATGTCCGAATGGTCATAGACTTCGCTCAGTTCGTCGTCCGGAATATTGCCGAAGAAACGCACCGTCACCGAGGGGTCGGCCAGCGCGCAGGCGCGCAGCCGGTCCTCGTAGTTCCCCTTGTTGCAACCGCCGACCACCCAGTATTCGAGCCGGCGCCGCAACTCGAGCGGGAGCCGGTGGAGCGCCTGCAGCGTCAGCAGCTGGCCCTTGCGCGGATGCAACCGGCCCACCGTAAGCACGACGATCTTGTCCTTGGGCCGCTCCGGGCGGAGGGGAACGACGGCGAAGTCGGTGCGCAGGGCGCCCGGGGTCACCACGATCTTCTCGGCGGCCTCGGGGAAGTGGGCCAGCAGCAGTTCCTGAGTATAGCTGGTGAGCGTGCTGACCCGATGGGCATGGCGAATCAGCCGGCGGGCGAGCCAGCGCCGCACGGGGCTGTGGGCGAACTTGAGGATCTCCGTGCCGTGAAACGTCAGGACGAGGCGGTGCGGTCGGAACGCATGGAAGAACTGCAGCAGCATCATCGTCAGCATCGGACCGGGTTCGGGCAGGTAGACGGTGGCGTACCGGAGGCGGCGCCGCGCGGCGACGAGTTCACGGGCGAGCCGGAGCTGGCAGAGCAGGTCGTGGGTGCCCTTCAAGGGCATCCGCCGGATCTTAAACGGCCAGGCCTTGTCGCCTCCCGCGGGGGCCGACTGGGCCCAGACCTCGATGTCGTAGCCCAAACTTACCCCGGCCTTGGCGATCTCCTCGGCAAAGGTGGCGATACCGCCGCTCACCGGATAGAACTCATGGGTAATGAGGTAAACCGAGGAGCTGGTCTTGGCGGGGGCGGGGTCACTCATGCGCAATGGCAATGGGAAAGGATCGCACACGCGACGTCCGGGTGACAAGCCCGGTTACGAACGGGCTCCTGAAACCGGGCTCGGACAACCGATTTCCCCCGGAGTGCGGCCAAGAAATGGGTTTACTTTCCGGGTCGCCGCAACATACATGAGCTTAACAATGCCAGATGCAGTCCAACCAAACCCGGGTGCGGGCAAGTCACTACCAATTGCACCCAAACTGTTTGCGCCTGAAGATGAAGCCTCGCTGCGTGAGGCGTTGAAGCGTTGCTCCCCTTCGACCTTCGAGGCGGCGGTGCAATACCGCAAGACAGGCAATCCGGAGCATGTGCCGGCGGTGGTGATCGGTGTGATCGAGCGCTTTGTGGAACCCGATTTGCGGACGAAGCTGAAGGACGCGGACGACGACCTTCGGCTGATCGAGGATCTCGGCGTCGATTCCCTGACCATGATGGAGATCGTCATTCTGGTGGAGGACGTCCTCCAGATGTCGATCAACAACGACGAACTGCGCAATCTGCGGACGGTGGGCGACGTCAAGACGTTCATCGATTGCAAGATTCGCGGTCTGCCGCTGCCCAAGCCGACGAAATTCCTTCCGATCGAGCACATCGTGGCGGTGATGCCGATTCAGCCACCGTTCCTGTTCCTGAACGAGGCTTCCGTGAGTTCCACGGCCGCCAACGGCAAGTACAAGATCACCGGCCAGGAGTTTTTCCTTCAGGGCCATTTCAAGGACAACCCGGTGATGCCGGCGTCGATCATGCTCGAGGCGCTCGGCCAGCTCGCGGTGCTTTTCTTACTTGAAGGTGCGGCGACCGAACCCGGCAAGGTGGTCGGATCCAACACGATTTTCTTTACGGGCTGCGAGGGCGTCCGCGCCCACCGCGTCTGCAAGCCGGGCGATATTCTGACGCTTTCGATCAAGCCCAAGCGCATGAAGATGCCCTTGGCTACGTTCGAGGGCGCGATTCGCGTCGGCCAGGAGAAGGCCGTCATCGCGGAGGAGATCACGATGACCTTCGCCTACGTGGAGGCGGCGGAGTTGCCGGCCCACCTCAATGGCGCGACGGTGGAGAACCTGCATCCGGCCGAGGCGGTCTCCCCGCCGCCGCTGCGGGTTGCGATCAACGCCTGATCGGCGGGGAGGCCTTCTGGCCTCCCTCAGCGGATGGGATCCGCTCCCAGGGTCTGCCGATTCGCCTTGATCGGCGGGGGCAAGGGCGCAGGTTGGACGGTCCCGAATGGCGCGCGTTTTTATCACCGGTCTCGGCTTCGTGACCAGCATCGGCAACGATGCGGCGACGGTTGCGCAAAGTCTGCGCGAGCAACGCCACGGGTTCGAACTCTATCCCCCGTTTCAAAAGCCCGACGTGCCTTGCAAGGTCGTCGGCACGGTGAAGGGATTCTTCACGGATTCCGTCGACCAGGAGGATTGGACTTGGCCGGAGGGCTACAGCATCAAGCGCGAGACCATCCGTTCGATGGCGCCACACGGCCTCTACGCCCATTGTGCGATGATCCAGGCGCTCGCCGACGCCCAACTGGAGGGAGAAGACGTTTCCCATCCCGACGTCGGCATCTATACCGCCTCGGCGGGTTCGCCGCACCTGCAGCATTACCACCAGGAGCGGATGCTCAAACAGGGCGTGGCCCGCTGTTCGCCGCTGGGCATCGTGTCTTCCATCGTGGGCACGCTCAATTTCAACCTGGTCGCGGCCTTCAAGATCCTCGGCTCGTCCTGCGGGTTTTCGTCGGCCTGCGCATCTTCCGCCCACGCGCTGGGATTTGCCTATGACGACATCGTGCTGGGTCGGCAGAAGCGCATGTTCGTGGTGGGGGCGGAAGACGGCAATGTGGACTCCATCCTGCCGTTCGCCGGGATGCGGACGCTGTCGTTGCAAGCGGATCCTGCGCTGGCGTCGCGCCCCTTCGATGCGGGGCGCGACGGTTTTGTAGGCACGGGCGGCGGGGCCGTCGTCGTGCTCGAAAGCGAGGCGGAGGTGCAGCGCCGCGGCGTGCAGCCCTACGCCGAGGTGATCGGGTGGGGGCAGGCCTCCGACGGCTACAACGTCGCGATTTCGCATCCGGACGGGGTCGGGCTGAAGTGGGCGATGACGCGGGCGCTGGCGGCGGCCGGGATCGCTCCGGAGGACGTCGATTACGTCAACGCCCACGCGACCTCGACGCTGATCGGGGACGTGTCGGAGGCCCGCGCGCTGCGCGCGATCTTCGGCACCGGGGCCGAGCGTCCGGCCGTGAGCAGCACCAAGGCGCTCACGGGACACGGCCTTTCGCTCGCGGGGGCGATGGAGTCCGCCTTCTGCGCGATCGCGATGCGCGAGGGGTTCATGCCGGGCTCGGCCCACGTCAGCCAGCTCGATCCTGCGTGCGAGGGATTCAATCTGCTGCGTGCCACCCGGGCCGAACGGCCGGCCGTCGTGATGAAGAACAGCAGCGGCTTCGGCGGGGCCAATGTCGCCCTGCTTTTCCGGCAGCCCTGAATCTGCCCCATGGCCCGCCGCGTCGCCGATCTGCATCGCACGGCTTTTGTGACGGGGGCGAGCGCGGGGTTAGGCCACGCGTTCGCGGAGATGCTGTTGACCGAGGGGGTGCGCGTGTGGGGAACTGCCCGCGACAAGGCGCGAATCGGAACCGGGGAGGGCAAACCCCTCCGCTCCCTGGGTTCGCCCTCAGAAGGGCTGCACGCGGTCGCTTCGGGATTCGCCCGCCCCGGTTCCGATTCGCTTGGAATTGTACCTGTGCAGATGGACCTCAACGATGCAGCGGGGTCGGTCA
>Ga0116230_10005947_pt1 | contig 11993 bp, 3 predicted proteins | sample S1TSphfallax_3_FD_88678 | JGI IMG/M metagenome (GOLD analysis project Ga0116230, IMG submission 88678) | Host-associated microbial communities from peat moss isolated from Minnesota, USA - S1T2_Fd - Sphagnum fallax MG | ecosystem: Host-associated > Plants > Peat moss > Unclassified | place: USA...
GAATGTCCTCCTTGTGCCATCAGCAATGAAGCTATCAGTGAACGATAGGTCAATTGTTTTATGAGTCTACTAGTTAGCATTTTGATATACTCTTACTAACAGTGTGATTTTTAGCTTGTATTATGTATGATATCAGAGCTATAACTCACGGGGATCATTCCCCATCAAAATTTTGCTGCTTTTTTAACTGATAAAGATACTGTGAGTATTCGAGGTAGAAACGTATTTTTTAGTTTCAGATTTGAATAATAATTTAAATATAAAGGTGTATTCTGATACTATGGGAATCCTATTTGATTTGGGAAAAAAACTCCCTACACAGATCCTTTCTCGCCCATCAAACTGGTTTCCTATATTAATTTAGTTAAAGTCGGCTAAGAGGGCTGTTGCCCCTAGCACGCAACTTTCACGTCGCAGACCTATATTCCGCAGGTTTGTTTTCATTCTCAGGTATTTCTAGGATTTTTCGGCTGAAATCCTTGCTGGATAAGATTTATCAGCACTTACTGTCAAATTTAATTTTTCATAGCTTATTGACCCTATTCTTAATTATCCGATCTCCCATTAAATTGTGGGAGGCTGAAACTTGAGAAATTCATGGAAATTAGGACTTACGCATTGACAGAAAACACCAAATAGGGAGTATGGGTTTTGGGCATTTTCACGTGATTTTTTGATAGCGTGGCGTTAGCCATTGATTTTTGAGCGATGTCTGCGGCGGGCTACGTCTACGCTATTTATCCAATAGCGTAGCGTGGCGCTAGCCATAGGTCATCTATCAAAGCCTGAAACGAGGTAATTTCGTCCATACACATGATGGTCGATTTGTACAGCGGGTAAGTCCTAGAAATCATCAAAAGCGATCACTAACCTGCGAAATGTCGGCAATGTCAAATAAAAGAAATTATTCAAATTTTACTCAGATTAATGTCTCAAAGCTTTACTATTATTGCTTTTTGGCTAATTTTAATTAATTTAATCAATATTAGGATTTTATTGATTTAGCTAAGTAACTGCTACTACCATACAGTTTAGATACAAAAAGCTAAAGCTGTATGAGACTACAAACGTCTTGGGATGTTTAATCAAGTATTCTGTGTTAAACAGATTTTTTTCACCAAATAACGTTAATAAACACTAATTTTTGGGAATACTAACAGTGTACACATACTTTATTACTAGTACAGCATCAGTACTTATAAAAAATAAAATTTTTAACTAACGTTAAATTACCAGGTTAAGTATCTACCAAACCAAACCATGACTACTTTCAACTTCTCCATCCCAAAACAAACACAACAGCTTTGGCAGACGATTTCAGCACATTGGTCTCATCAAAGTTACCCTTCTGGGCATCGGTTCTTAGGTAGTGTTAAGATTAGCCAAAAAGCTACGGATCAAGTCTTGGATGTTGTAGGTCATAACTTGAGAAAGTTAAGTAAAATTACTTACAATAATTTACATAAAGAATTTGATGAACCCGAGCAGAACTGGCTGAAAATTTTGACTTTTGCACTATCTGAATATGCTTATTATTATTCCAGCGTTGAGGATAAGTTTTGGGATGGTTTTTGTCAAAGGCTCAACCTAACTTATAATCAAGGTATAGAAAAGGCACTTCGTAATATCACAGGTGAAGGATTTAATGTACTTGGTATTGTCAAAGCGAAAGGAGGATACAGTTATGTATCAACTTTATGGTTACAAAGCGGTATTCCCCACCAAAACCTTCAACATTTTGCACAGCTAGTTCAGGTATTCTCCAACGAATACGGATGGTGGGAAATTGCCCATACCTCTTGCGAGGATATTGCCGAAGAACTGCTTATTTTTTGTCAAGATAAGCATCCTCACTGGGGGACTCTGATTAATTTTCTCAAATCTAGTTGTTCACAGCAAGAAGAAAAAGAGGTTGAACCAATATCCGGTCAGTTACTTCAAGGTATTGCTATTATCGCTGTTGAACTTGAACGTAAAGGAACATTACCTGAAGAACTCAAAAGTGATAATGAGCGTGAAAAACTGTTGGGTAATTATTATTTACCAAACAACTTTTTCTTAAGAAATTGGGATAGTTTAATTCAAGTTTTAACTCCTAAACAGCGTCGTCAGGGCAGTCGCAAAATTATTAGTCGTCACCAAAAGTCCCTATCTCTAATTTTGGATGTTACTGACTCTTTGAATATGCAGCTAGTGCTCCCAGAACAAAACCTTTGGAAGAAAGGGTGGGACAACTTGGGTGGAACTTTCTGCCAAATTCCAGAAGTGATGTGGGAAGGTATTATTCCGTCAAAGCCAGGACTGATGATTCCCGAACAAGTTATGGATGTTAGAAATATAACGGAACTCTCAACTTGGCAACTTTTAGATCATAACCGTCAATGCTTAACAGAGTGGAAGATTGAGGGAGTAGAGAGTAATTTTCCTTATGTGATATTTGATGCTCGGACAGGCGATCGCCTTCTCAACTCCACTAATCTTGGAATTAGAGGAACCACAGAAATTATTTTCTTTACTCCTAAAGGCACCCGTCTAAACCTTGGTGATGGCATTGAAATTTTAGACTCTTGTGTACCCTCTAGTATAAGAGATTGGCGAGGTCAACATCTAACACTCACAACTAAAGAATCATCAATTAGCTACCATGTTGAAAATGCTCAAGATATCTCAATCAACTGGATATATTCGGTCGAATTACAACCCAGCTTAAGGGGACTGCAACTGAAAGGTAAAAAGCCTATTTTTATAGAAATTCCTGCCTTCTGGTATCCACCTTCTTTAGAAGTAGCAATATCCTTAAATATTTCTATAGAGAATATCAGTCAACAGCAAAATATTATCACTACAACAGAAAATATCCCTCCCAGTAGTAGTTGGCAACCAATTTTTATAAATAATTGGATCACTAAACCAGGAAAATATGAAGCTCGATTTTGGAATCAATTAAATCGCTGGTCATATAAGTTTGAAATTCGGGGAGACTTTCAGATCAATGGTGAGCTATGTGGTAATAATTTATTAAGTATAAGCAGTTCACAAAGGAAGTTAAAAGAAATACCTATCATGCTGGATTCACCTACCAAATTTTGGTCAGAAGAAATTCAAATAGGGGGGCTTTTTCCTCTAGAAATCATCAGCTTATCCTTGCGAGATCAACGGGAAACTGTATTTTCTCAATGTCAAGCAGACTCCTTGGGTCATTTAACAATAAATTTAGCGTCTTTATATGATTTATTATCATCTGATTCAGATTGGTATGCTTTAAATTACCAGCGATTAGGTGGTGAACCTGAGACTTTGATGGAAATGAAAATTACTCCTTTGTCAATTAGCCAGATTTGGAATGATCAATCAATTCAAATATTTGGTTTGTTAGCTCATGAAAATTATTTTCTTTCCTGCTGGAATTTACTTTTGCCTGAAAATCCGCCATTACAAATTCCAATTCTACTATCATCTTCAAATGAAGAGATAATTACTGTCCCATTGGAACTACCAAAAGGGATTTATCACATTCAGCTATTTAGTTCACTAACACTACTTGATAATCTGGGTTGGTGGTGTGGTAGTCATGAACCTGATTTACCAGATGAAACCTTTGAAAATCAGGATTTAGAAAATTACTGCTATACCATTTTGGGTAATGAATCTGTTAATGCTTTTGTAGAAGCTGCTAATAAATTTGACTATGATTACTCTTTATTAAAGAAAGCTATTGACAGTCTAAAAGAATCACTATGCTATTTTCCAGCATGGTTAGATATTAATTCCCTTAGAGAGAAACTGCAAGCTTTGATTGAAAATATCAAAGTAGATATGAAAAGTACAGTAAGTACAGAGAAAGTGACAATATCAAAAGTAAATAATTTTAATAATATGGCAACTAATCAACAAAATTGGTTGTTAATCAGATTAAGTAATCCTAAAAAACGTGACTTAATTTGCAAATTAATAAATAATCGGCAACAAGTAGATTCCATTCTTCATATTCCCAAGCAACAAATTTATAATGATATCTTATTAATGGAGTCCAAAAACGTAAATGATGTTAGTAGATATAGTGCTCTTGAATATATTCAAAAAATTCAACACATATCCTCTAGAGAGGCTCAAAAAATCTTAATAAATTAATTAAAAATCATGCTCACTGAACAAATTATTAAGTTATTAAGCAATCATCGCAACGCGAAAAATTTAACGATGCCATTGGCTTTAACTAAGCATCAGATTATCTCCCTTTTAGGCACAAGTATGTCTCCTAAAGATACTCAAGATGATCTGAGCATTAAAATCCAAGATGCTCTCAATGAATTGGAGGCAGAAACAGAAGTGATAGCAGGAAAGCGAAATTTTTATTCTATGGCTTTTCCTACTGCTTTGGCTAACAATAAAGAAGATTTAACAGGTTTGCTATTTCGTGGCGATCGCGCTTATTTGACTTTGGCACATCAAGTGCTAGAGAGTCAACTAAACCCTCAAAATCCTTTAATATTGCGCCCTAAAAGTAACCACTTCCATAGGATCAAAGATCGCCTCAATCAAGTTGGCATTCGGTTACTAACACTTTCAGATAGTATTGAAGATTTACCCAAACCTCGACAACCGCTGAAATCTGAGTTGCGTTCGACTTGGGGAGAAGATCCATTTTTAATTAAAAATTGGCAAAATGCAGGTTATGTACAGCGATACGTCCCCTGTGATGCACCACAAAGAGAACATTGGCGTAATCCCAGTCGGGAAAGTATCAAAAATGAAGATATATTACGCTTACCGACAGGAGAATATCTCTGGTATCAAGACCAAAACTTTTATGAATTAGATCCGGGTTTAGCTATTTTAGCTATGTTTTACCAGGACAAACAAATGGGGTATCCACTAAAAATAATTTGGGATGAACCCCCCGGACAATTAAATTTGCAAGGTGTTTATCTTCCCAGTATATACGCTCGAAGGTTATGGGATATTTCTAAACCTGGAGAAGAATACAGAACGCGAAATTTTCAACCCAAAAACTGGCCGCTTGTAAAAGAAATATTTAAACGTTTAGGAGCTAAATTAGTATGACTCAATATCTAGATCCAGTAGCAGCAGTTGAACAACCCCGTGAAGACTTCATCCGTTATTTACTCACCAGCTACCCCCTACGTGATCCACACCTCCGCTATGGTTTCAAACAGCTACTAGATCAGCCAGGAAATCTATGGCAACATCCTTACCTTGAAGGTTCTCAACCTTACTGTTCCAGTCTAAGTGTTGAAGAGTTAGTTGATCAGGGTATTTTACATCATGAGATGAAAACACTATTTACACCCAGTCATCGTCCCCTTTACGAACATCAGGAAAAAGCTATCCGTGCTGTTCTTAAACAGCAGCAAAATATCATCGTTGCCACTGGTACAGGTTCAGGTAAAACTGAGTGTTTTCTTATACCTATGCTGGATACTCTCTTGAAGGAAGAAGCTAATTTATCACTAGCTGGGGTCCGGGTGTTAATTTTATACCCAATGAATGCTTTGGTAAATGACCAAGTTAAAAGGTTAAGACAACTCTTGTGTCGTCAAAAGACAGCTAAGATCCGATTTGGCTTTTATACGAGCCGTACTCCGAAAGAGAAACTAAAGGCAATAGAGAGTATTAGAGAAGAATTTGAGGCCTATGATCCAAAAGAATTGTGGCAACTATTCACTCAAAGAGAAAGGGAATCGATAAACCAAGAAGAATTAATTGACAAAGCTATTGATAAAACTAGACAAGTACAACTACTCTCACGTCAGGAGATGTGGGAGTCACCGCCTCATATTTTGATTACTAACTATTCAATGCTGGAGCATATGCTAATCCGTCCGAAGGAGCGACAAGATATTTTTGAGGCTTCAGCAAATACTTTCAAAATGTTAATAATAGACGAAGCTCATACCTATGATGGTGCTAAGGGTAGTGAAGTTTCTATGCTGCTAGAACGCTTAAAAGCTGCCGTAGATGTCAACGAAAAAGGTAGAATTCGTTGCATTGCTACCAGTGCTAGCTTAGGAGATGATTCAGTTAACGGGCAAGTTAAAGGTTTTGCCAAAGAACTTTTTGGTGAATCATTTAATCAAGTAATTCGCGGTCAGCGTCTCTCTGCTGAAGACCGACTAGGGAAGCCTTATACCCTAACACCTGGACTCACTGATGCAGAAATTTTACAGTACTTAAGCATTATTGAAATCCCCAAAATTAATGCTCCCATAAGTCACTGGTTAGATATACTTGGTGCTATTGTACCTAAGCAAGAATTACAAAAAGCAGCACAGTCTTCATTAGAAAATGATAGCCATAACATCCACAAATTTGTTTGGTTAGCTCTTAAGCAACATCCTTTAGTACACCGACTGATTAACACACTTTGTCGTGAACCTCAACCTTGGGAGCAAATTGTCCGTTCTTCAAAATTATGGAATATAGATTTACCAACTAAATTAGATGGAAATGTTGATGATAGGGATGCCAAAGTAGCTTTAGCTCATCTACTACAATTGGGAGCTTTAGCCCGAAATAATCCAGACGATTTACCTTTAATACCAGTAAGATTACATCTTTTATTTCGCAGTTTAGAAGGACTCCATGCCTGTATTAATCCTAAATGTTTAGGAGCAGTGAGTAATCCAGATTATCCAGAACATCAAATTCAATATGGGAAACTTTATTTGAATGAGAAAAAGACTTGTGAATGCTGTGCTTACCCTGTATTAGAATTGGCTAGTTGTTCACAATGTGGTCAAGCTTATGTATTTACAAAACGCTTAGATTCTGGACGATTAGAATCCTTACCTAGGGGAATACAAGCATTAAAAGGAAATACTAAAATTTATACCTTAACATCGGGAAATTTAGATAGTGTAACCGAAGAAGATGAAGTTGGTAATGAGGATGATCAACAAGCAACAATTATAAAAACTTTTACATTTCAACTTCAAAGAGATGGCTGGATTGGTAAGCTTTCAGATGAAAACTTCATTTCCAAAGTAACACCACCAAATGAATTACATCTAGCATGGCATCGGAAAAAAGATGATAGAAAACAGGATGGATGTTATTTAAATAGATGTGCTGCTTGTGGTGCTGGTACGGGACGCACTACTTTAGCAATTAATCGCTTTGTGACTTACACTGATGGAGCATTGGAGGCGATGCTTGATAGCCTCTTTGAACTACTACCCGAACCAGAACAGACTGAAAATAACTCTTCTAAGCGTAAGCTGTTAACTTTTTCCGATGGTCGTCAGGATGCAGCATTTTTTGCCTCAGACTATCAACGTACTCATACTGAGATAGTATACCGTCAGATGCTTTGGCAAGCATTTCAAAAAATTAAGAATGATGCGGGTGTTACATCTGTTACTCAAGTAATTAATAGACTGAAAACAGACTTTCTAGAAGTTTATATTCCTCATCCTGACCGAACATCAGATTTAAACTATAAAAGCTATCGTCCTAATGATCGAGAGGATGAAGAGAAAGATCGGAAAAATAAAATAGATGCAGCAGATTTAGCTCAAAGACGTGCCAAAGAAATATTACTTAGGGAATTTGCTCTTCCTTTTAACCGTCGTTTAACCTTAGAAGCGTTTGCACTGTTAACTTGTCATATAGATTTAGATGAGTGTCTGATTGGGTTGGTTGCACGTAAATTTGAAATCAGTGATATTGAAGCCAGAATTTTCTTAACCAGTCTGACAGATATTATTCGCCGCACTGGAATTGTCAGCATTGAAGGTTCATCTAATTATTTCCCAGAAACTGGAGGTATGGAGGGAGGTCGTCCGGAAATGGTAGATGTTCAGGGGAAATCCAAGAATTATCTGTTTTTGGAAAAGTTAGATACTCAGAAAAGATATCAATACTCCCCATATTTTCTACCTTGGAAAGACGGCAAGGTGAAGATACCACTCAACCGTCTGGGTTGGTATTTTTTCAAAATATTTCAGCCAGAAGAATCTACTCCAAAAGAAGAAAAATTTCCTTCCAAAGAAGATTTTGTCTGGCTTTTTGAACAACTGAAAAAATCCGCTTTACTTGTTAAATCTAAAGAGGGATATCAACTCAATTGGCAACAACTAAATATTATTGAGTCACAGGAAGATTGGCATCAATGCGATCGCTGTCAGCAGGTTTTCCATGTTCCAAATTTATCAACAATCAATCAATCTAAACTTGGGGTGCAAATATGTCAGGTTTATAAATGTGGTGGTACTCTTAAGCCTTATACTCCTGAAAAATTCGAACAGTCTGTAAACGAACATTATCAACAGTATTTAATTAAAAAATGTGAAAAATTTCCACCTTTACCACTACGTTCGCAAGAACATACAGCACAGCTTGGGGTTGCGGAACTAGAAAAACGTGAAAATCTTTTTCGTCAAGGTCGGATCAATATGCTCAGTTGTTCAACAACACTAGAAATGGGTGTGGATATTGGTGAACTGCAAGCAGTTGTTCTCCGTAACTTTCCTCCCCATGTTAGCAACTACCAACAGCGAGCTGGACGGGCTGGTCGTCGCACAGATGGGGTAGCTGTTACACTCATGTATGGGCAACGACGTCCCCACGACCGCTTTTATTTTGAGCAACCGAAACAGCTAATAGCTGGTAGCAATCATATTCCCAAACTTGATTCTAATAACTTCCAAATACAGCAGCGTCACATTCGAGCTGAATTATTGGCGATGTTTTTGCGAGATCAAGGGAATTTGAGTGCCGAAGAAGTGACAATAGCAAAATTTTTGGAGCTACCAATAGAAAATCCGGATGCTTGTGAAAAATTCACTCCTCCGGCAGATGCCATGATTTGTAGACTGCAACAATGGCTAAACAGCGATGCAGCTACAGAGATCACCATGCAATGGCTAAATCGGTTACGTAGCCCCCAAGGACAAGCAACTATAGTCTTGGAAAAATTTACTAAGGAACTTGACAATTTTCAACAGCAGCAACTTCAAGATTGGCACAGTTTAGCGGCAGATATGCATGAACTCAGAATCCGTATCACCAACCCAAATGAAAAAAACTTAGTGAAAATAGCTAACCTTATGACTGGGACCGAGCGGGAACTAGAAAAAATTGCTGCTCGCCGCTTGCATGAAGAACTGGCACAAGCCAGTATATTACCAATTTATGGTTTTCCAGTTGATGTAGTCCGCCTGTTAACTGGAGAAAGTAACGTCTATAATTCCGCACAAGGAAGGCACCGACTAGAACGCGATCGCCGTCTTGCCCTGAGTGAATATGCACCAGATCAGGAAATAGTCGTCGATGACCGAGTTTATAAAAGCGTCGGGATACTCAAACCAGCGGAACTAGAAAAAAAATACTATTGGGTTTGTCAAAACTGTAATCATTTTCTGCGTTCCGATAAGCAAGAAGACTTAGTCGAGAGTTGTCCAGTCTGTGGTCACGAACCATCCTCAGCAGCCGCAAAAAAAAGTAAGCTTTACAAAATTCCTAAAGCATTTTCAACCGACTGGGAAAAGCAACCCCAAGTCACACCCTTCATGAAACCACAGCGTCAACCCATATCGCAAATTTTCTTAATTAATGAAGGAGATACGGCAGAAACCTTGCAACCATCAGAACTTTACACTCTGAGCGTTAGTCAGGGAGGAAATTTCTTTCTTGCGAATCAGGGGTCTTTAGGAAAGGGGAAAGGCTTCGACAAACAGGGGTTCCCAATTTGTAACTTCTGTGGGCGTGATCTCAGCGATTTAGTTCGGCAAGAACGGGAACAGAATAACAAAAGACGTGGGAAAAATTCCTCAAGCAGTTCTCAATCATCACCACTTACTCATAATCATCCCATCACAGGAAAATCTTGTTCAGGGGGCTATTCTTTTTTACATCTAGGACATGAATTCCGGAGTGATTTTTTGAAGATCGTCTTTGATGCCAAAACCAACCCAGTACCCCTGTTTGGAGAAGATGGTAAACAAAGAGATGATGGGGAAATGATTATTAGCGAGGGGTTGAAATTTTGGCGTTCTCTTACCTATGCCTTGTTAGCAGCAGCATCTCAAATAATTGATGTCCCGCGATCTGAATTAAATGGTTTATTTGAACCACGAGCAGATAGACGCGCTAACATTATTATTTATGACGACGTCCCCGGTGGAGCAGGGTATAGTCGTCGTATTGCTGAATCCTTTGATCAAGTTATGGAAATGGCGCTGAAAATTGTTGTATCCTGTAGTTGTGAAACTAGTTGTTATGACTGTTTACAAACTTACTCCAACCAGCCGTTTCATGATCAATTAAGCCGTCGTTTAGTAGTAGATTTTCTCACCCCAATAGTAGAGGAGGTGAGTCCAAATACCGACTTGCGAAACTTTGCTCCTAATGCCAATAAAGTCTCCTTAGCTTCAATGGTGGATAACTTACCTACACTTTGCCGCATGGCTACACCAGATGTCCTAATTTATCTGCCACAGCTAACGGATGAATACGGTTTAAATAATGGCTCAACCCTATCTTGGTTAAATCTGCTTACCGATGCAGTTTATTCACTCCAGCGTCATCATAAACCTCTGGAATTAATTGTAAATAAGTTACCCCTAGGCAATGCTAATGAGAATGTAGAGTTAGACAAGCAACATCACCTCAAGGTGTGGCAAAAACGCCTACAACAGTGGATAGACCAGGGTTTAGTAAAACTTTACCAATCATCCACTGTGACACTTCCCACTTTGTGTTTGAATTCTCACCAAAATAACTGCATTGCCTTCAAATTAGATGAATCTCGGGTATGGTTTCAAACCCGAAGTCTAGAAGGGGTAAAAACAGTTTTCTCTAGCTTAGAAAACTTACGTTCTCAAGCAAGAGTAGTCAAAGCTTCTGAATTAGAAGACCTCAATACTACCGTCGTCTATCTTAACCCCTCCGAAAGAGAATGGCACGGTGACATCAGCATCTTAGAACTAAGGAAAAAATTGGGAATTGAGGCTGTTTTGTTGGGTAGCACCGTGTCAAAGGTTAAATATAGCGATCGCTACCTAAACGTCACTGGTGCTGAAATCCTTGTTGACCTATTGCAATCTGGCAACCTTAATTCCCAGTCTCAAGTAGAAATTTTAACCGTTGAGGATGAGGATCTGAGGAATCGTACGGTTCTCCAGCAGAATTTGACAAGGGTCTTTTCTCGACTTCAAACAAACAAACATACTTTGAAAGTAGATGTTAAACCATCACATAAACGTTATGAAATACTTCACAGTCGGTTTTTAGAAATTTACCGTCAAGATGGTAATAAATATAAGGTTATATTTGATATAGGGATGAGCTTCTTAGTCAAGGAAGGTAGCAAGTGTCGTGTTAAATTTCCTACCTATATTGTAGTGGAGAGGAAAGATTGTGTCCAGTAATTCTGGGGTTATAGCTAGGGATAAGCCCCTCGAATGAAAATGGAAAGATTAAATTGTTTAAATATAAAATCTAAAATCCAAAATTGTTTTGACTTTTTAGTTAGATGTCTTTGATAGAATATCGGTATCATTTTCAATTAATGGGTCTTATTGACAATCTGAGACCTAATACTGCTCGGTTAAGGAAATAAAGTAGCCTGAAACCCTTGAAATATCGTTGCCTATGATGACCAAAAAGGGCTGATCCGAGCAGTATTGTAATTTGTCCATATAGTTTTAGCATCTGGTGTTAAATTTGTTTCCAAACTTACTGACAAGAAGAAACATATATTACATTTTCTCGGTTCCGCTTGTCAGAAATATTATCTCCTCTGTTGACTTAACGTCGGTTCAAAATTAGTTCACCTCCCCTTTCCCTAGGCAAAGAGGAGGTGATAAGTAACATGACTGTTTTAGCTAAATCCGAGAACGGACAAATTTTTCCAACCTATCCATGCCTTTTTCAATAGTTGCCATATCAGTGGCGTAGGAAAGGCGAATGTTGTGATCAGCACCAAAAGCAACTCCTGGAATTACTGCAACTTGATATGCTTCTAACAGCGC
>Ga0116230_10005948_pt1 | contig 11992 bp, 7 predicted proteins | sample S1TSphfallax_3_FD_88678 | JGI IMG/M metagenome (GOLD analysis project Ga0116230, IMG submission 88678) | Host-associated microbial communities from peat moss isolated from Minnesota, USA - S1T2_Fd - Sphagnum fallax MG | ecosystem: Host-associated > Plants > Peat moss > Unclassified | place: USA...
AGGAAAGTGTGAAGGAGTGAACCCTCACACTCCCAAGGCAACTCCCACTTTGGGAGATGGAGTCTTGGTGGACTCGCAAAACTTCAGAGAGCAATTTGAGAGGTTAACACTTAATGGATTGTAGAGTTCTTTATATCATTGGAAAGCTTTTAGAACGTAGATGTCTAAAATGGGCTCGCATTGCTCATTTGAACATCTGAAACACAAGTTATGGCCAAAAGAAGGGCCGGGAGTCAAATTGACTCCTGACCAGAAGAAGTCAAGAATCGACCCGATTTACATGGCTGTAGACAATGTGCCACATACGTTGGAAAGTTCTTGACGAGAGCTACAACTTTGCTTCAAACTGCACTTCGATCCGAGGTCTGTTCGCAAAGTTATGGGGCTCCAAAGTCGCAAAGTCCCGACTGGCGGGATTTTGGGACTCCCACGTGGGAGTCTCGGGAGAGAAAAGCCATTTGGATGTGGGCCCCGTGGAGAGGTCCAGAGTATACTATAAGGGGGAAGGTGGTGGCTTCCCCCAAGTCTGGGCCATGGTGAGTCTTGTGTGTCCGTGTTGCCCATGGCTCGTCCTAGCACCAAAGGTGCTCCAACTATGCACTAACCACTTTGTGTGGGTTGTGTGTAGGCCCGTGTGAGTGAGTAAGCTTGTTAACTCTTTCTAGTCCCATCTCAGAGCTCCAACACGTCCCTCTACCCCCTCAAAGTGTTGTGAGCTAGGGAGCGTGCCCCGACTCCTCCCTCTTTTGCTGTTTTTCACTTGGACTCACATTTGAGTCCTTCAAGGGGTTGGGAGTGCGTCACTTGGACTCTTTAATTTTTAGAGAGAAAATTTAAGGGCCAAAACAGATTGGATTGAAGAGTTCCTTATATCATTGGAAAGCTCTTGAAACGTAGATGTTTAAAATGGGCTCGCATGACCTATTTGGACACTTAAAACACAAATTATGGCCAAAAGAAAGGTTAGGAGTCAAATTGCCAATTTGACTTCTGACCACTAAAAGTCAGGAATTGGCCCAATTTCCTTGCATGTAGGTGCCATGGAACATACCGTTGGAAAGCTCTTGATGAGGGTTACAACTTTGCTTCAGACCTCATTCCAATTGAAGGTTTGCACACAAAGTTATGGGCCCCCAAAGTTGTGAGAGTCCTAATTTTGGGAATTTCGGGACTCTTAGTTAGGAGTCCCAAGACAAAATGACATTTGGGTGCCAAGTTTGGGCCGTGGTGACTTTTGTGAATCTATGCTTGCTTGTGCTTCGTCCGTGCACCAAAATGTTCTAACTACGCACTAACCAACTTGTTGTTTGGTTTGTGTAGGTGTGTGAATACTTGATTTGCTTATTAATCTTCCTAATCCCTATCTTAGAGCTTTAGCATAACCCGTTACCCCCAAAATGCTTCAAGCTAGGGAACATGCCCCAATTCCTTCTCCTTCCGTTGTCTTCACTTTTGGATTCGTAGTTGAATCCATTAAGGAGCTTGGGGGTGCGTCACATGGTATCCACTTATTGGGGAGTTCCAATGGCATTAAAGAAGACTCGTAAGTTAGTGCAAGAAACCATGGTGGAAGAACCCACCCAGGTGTTCAATTTTAAGTTAAAAAGTTTTATGGTATATATATATTTGAGAAGTTTTAGTAAAATTTGTGTGATAATATGATGTTGTAGTTTCATCAATTTGGTCTCTTTCATTGTTTCAAATTCAAAGGGTTGAGTCATTTTATGTTAGATAGAAGCATTAACATTTGATTTTCAATCATTCATGAAAATTCAATCTTGTCTTAGATTTGATATGAATGTTTGTAACATAATGTGTACATGGATATGTTTGGAATTGTTGGTTACAAAGTTGTTTTTATTTGGAAATAATGTAATTGAATTTTTAATAATATGACATTAACATCAAAAATGGTCATTAGTTTGTTAAGTTTAGTGGCCACTAGGTGGAGTTCATTCCATCCACCAAGTTGTATAAAGTCCTAAATTAAAAATTTAATCTTAAATTAATTAAATATGTGTTTAAAAAACAAAAATCAATTGCACTTTTTTCTATTGAAAATGAGGTTGATGACAGGGTTGTCATAACATTCGAGTGTCCATCATGGTGTGATGTGTTTGTTTGGACATAGACATAGCCTAATGTCACTTCAAGACAAGGTCAACATAGGGCAAAGCCCATATCGGGCTACTTGGGCCAGGGTTGTCAAAACCGATGCCATAGTTCATGGCACTCTTCAATGATACCAAGGCATGTTTGGTGGCAAAGGGCTATTATCAAAAGCCTAGAATTTATTTTGCAGAGACATTTACTCCTACATTTTGAATCTATTCGTGCATTCTTGGCCATAATTGTTGCAAATAATATGGACTTGATTCAAAACTACCTTTTGACATGGTTTTCTATCTGAAAAGATTTATATGGAGCAGCCACAAGGATTCCAAGTTCCTGAGTCTATGCCAAAAGTCTATAAATTACTCAAAAGTTTATATGGCTTGTGGGAAGCTTCTCGAGCATGGAATGCTCTCTTTCACAAGTTTTTAAAAGATCATAACCTTGAGGTTTTTTGAAGCAGATCCTTGCTTGTATGGTGATTATTCTTCTCCTAAATTGATGATTCTCATTTTTGTTGATGATGTTTTTCAGCGTCACACAAATCCTTTCAAATTTGTGAACATAATTTCAGATCTTCAAAAGAAGTTTGACATCACATTTGGTGATGTAGGATGTTATATTGGCTTATGGATTATTCGAGATTGAGTCAACCATACTTTGTATTTTGATCAAACAAGATATATTCTTCAAATTGTCCATCATTTTGACTATGATCTTTGTCATCCAGTATCAACTCCAGTAGATCCCAATGTTCAGGTACATTCTACACTTAATGCAGATCAAGAATTTGAAGCTGATTTTTCATACCAAGAGATTGTGGGTTGCCTAATGTTTTCCATGGTTGGTACTTGTCCTAATATTTCTTAGGCTGTCTAGATAGTTTCAAAATATTCACAGAGCCTAAAAGGGATTCATTGTGCTGTTGTTCATTGAATCATGTGATATCTTAAAGGGATCGCAAAATGTTGGGTTTGTTTTTCAAGCACTAATGAAGTCAATGAACTTCCTGCATATTCAAATGCAGATTGTGCTATGGATACTAATGATAGAAAATCCCAAAATGGGTGTCTTGTTCTATTTAACAATGGACCCATTACATAGTTGAGTCACAAGCAGACTTGCTTATCCAACAACACAACAGAATCTGAGTACCTTGTTGCTTGTCACAATAAAAGAAGTTTTCTAGCTTCGGTGTTTGCTAAATGACTTAAAGATTACTAAACACATTCCTACACTTTTTTTTTGTGACAATCAAGCTACCATCCACATGGTAAAAAATTCAGAGTTCCATAAGCGCACTAAGCTTGCTAACGTGCACTTCCACTTGCTTTATGAATTTTAGTCCAGTCACGAGGTTTTTATTACTTATGTATGTGCTCAAGATCAATATGTTGATATTATGACAAAACCCCTTCTACCAGAAAAGTTCCAATGTTTTCACAATCTTCTTGGTTTGTTACTATTACAAATACACAAGTAAAGGTGTACTTTGGATACTTGCTCTTCAACTGTTGAAATTCTGTAAAAATAATATTTGAAACTGCTTAACCAAGTCATTTTCAAAAAATAAATATATATCCAGCAAAGTAGTGCTGAAAATTAGTTCAAGGTATGGTATAAGTTAGACTTAATGCAGTTTTCTGGCAGGCACTTTCCATTGATTGGGTTGCATGATGGACGGTTTCTTAGAGCCAAAGAGACACGCAGCAATGATAAGTTCTGATGATGATGATGATGATATCTACCTGTTTTAAACAATTAGTAATTTTGTACCTTGTTGTTCTGGTAAATGGCCTGGAGGAAGCAGAACACATTGCTTTTAGGTTCATTTGAAGAGCAATCTTGCAATAATTTTATTAAGAGAAAAAAGACGTCTCTTCTGTCAGGAAAATTTGATCAAACCCTAGCATTTCAAGAAACCCATGTAGAACCATAAGACACCTGCACATCTGCATTAAGAACTAGCATTACAGATTGACCAAAATCAACATACTCCTACTGGTAGTCATGAAGAAATGACCAGTCTCTCTGCAACCTGGTCTATTGCAACTGTGAGATCCTTGCAAGGCAGCTATGGATTTGGAGAGGTAGCTTGCAGGCAAAAAATTACTGGGCCAGATCCTACTTTCGTGTTCTGATTTCAGATCATGGGTAGATCATGTCAACTCAATACACTACTGGACAAGAGATAATAACCCTTTTTATGCAGGGTGATGAAGGATTGCAATTTTGCAACATGAGTGTGAATGAGGTCAAAATGACATGTTTTTAAGGAGGAACATTTTGTTTTGAAATGTTTGTCTGTACAAAACAATGGGGAGGCACATGCTTTACAATCGGTAAGGCCTTCAAATACAACATAACCAGAATGCAGGCACCACCTCGGGTGCCGACTCAGATGGTACCCTTATTTTGGTAACACCCTTGTTCTTGGGCCTTACCTACCACCAAACTTGTTGACAATTTGAACCAGATGTATTGCTATATCATACTACACACTTGTGGGCAGCAGTTGAAGATAGAGGCAGTTTACACCAATGATTTGGTACTACTATTCTTTGTATCATTTAAACAGAGTCATTGTCTTTGTAACATTATTGTGTCCCTCACTAACGGTATAATTCCTGTATCCATCAGGTATATACAGTGTACACCATCAGATGAGTGTCATATCCTTAGGCCTCAGCCAAAGTTGACAATTTGAGATTATTGATTTGGTGGAACACCTGGAACTAGTCCTAAAAGATTGACTGGGTTCTTTGCTGCTGATATGAGGTGATGGCGATGTGAACTGCAGTGCTACAAACAGGTCAATATTTGTACCTCGAAAGAGCTTGTATTTGTTCCTTTTCTATAGCACCATATCAATCACATAGTTGTATCATCAGACAACTTCGCGAGATCATGGCACTAATCTTACCACATTCATCGATATCGAGGCTGCAAATCGGACAGAGGCAATGGGGCTCATGTATAAGGTCAAAGCCAACAAAAGGAAACTGAAGGGTTTCAGTGGGCCAAAACGTGCTGGAATTTGCAACTTCAATGCACCCACATACCAATATAGTTGCCAAAGGGTCCATAAGTATCAAACTTCTCAAGTGAAGCTATGTGGTTGCAGTTGACCCAGAAATGCCTCGATGTAGTTGCTATCTTGTAATACTGATAAAAAAACTCACCCATTCACTTGGGTTTAGGTGTAGTTATTTCTTGCAGACAGGCCTAGACATCTGCTAGTTGCAATCACTCCTGACATCCTATGCCTACAAAACATTCAAAGATTAACCTCACCCCTTTGCTTTGCCAAAGGTAAACCAAATTGAGCTTATAGCATTACAGTACATCCTATAACTGCAAAATAGAAATCATAACACAGTATTGAATTGTTCAGCTAACAATGTTAGCATTCGTTTTTTTCACAAATCTTTGCCATGACTTGGTGACAAAGGTGATGCAAAAGAAAAAGAAGTCAGTGATTAAATTTTTTTTACTTTCATATCTCATTTATAGCCAACTTAGTCTAAGTCTTCTTTATGATGATCACCACTTTGCCTACATCACAGAAAAATTGACTGAAAAAACACTGGACTCCACACCATATTCCTTGAAGTTGCTGCTGCAGTAAATAGTCAACATTGTGAATAATGTTTTTGTGAACCCTGTTTGGCTTGGCCTGTCCAAACTAGGTCTAAAGTTGAGTGATGAACACAAGAAACAAAGTTGCAGTAGGCACACAATCAATGTCAAAGAGGTCCAATATCAGTAAGTTTCTGTCTATTGAGCAAATGCGTTCTAAAACTCACTAGAACACTGTTATAAATCTAAAAACCTAAACAAAACTGCTGTTTCTCCAAAATGTTACCTCTTTCTGTTCCTTGGTGAAGTCCAGGAGATAAGCAAGGCTCTTGGTTTGCTCAAACTGCATCAAAGCAAGTTCCTGCTCACCAGAATGAACTAACAGCCATCACCACACCATTCAGCACAGTTCCTTATGAATCATGACTCTGTTGTGGATGAAACACCCTAACTGAGTTGATCCATTGGGTTTCACATTGGTAAGCTATCTTATAAAAATTAGGTCATGGAGGTAGCTAGGTAGGTAAGACAGAGGCTACTGAAAGTAGGTAGGAACATGTAGATGGTTTACCTAGTGCCTAAGTAAGGGCTAGAGGTTGTCAGTAACTAGGTAACTGAAACCCAATGGAAAACTGTGTCCTCACCACTTGACCAAAAAAACAAAGGGTTTTGGTAGCCATACTTCTTTATTCTTTGATCAAACCCCCAGCTAGCTGTGGAGTTTCTCAAAATTATTCATACTGCCAGGTAAATTAGATCCAGCAACTTACAACCCCAGGGAGCCAAGAGCAGATATAACTAACATAGTTGATTTTGTTTATTCTTTTTGATTCGGCCATGAAATTTCTCAATAACCTTCTTACTGGTGCGAGCTGGTTATATGAGATCCAGCAAAAGCTGAGAGGACCCACTTGATGAAACCAGTTGAGAGACATCAGCCTGAACTGTGAATTCTACTAGATGTATTTTCTACTGTGTACGCAATTCCTTTTCTTGGCTCATTCACGATGCGGGCTTACATTCTGCAAGCCTCAGCATCCCTGAAGTCTTGAATAATATAAGCTAAACTTGCTAACAATTTGTTTCATTTTTTTGAGTATGAGAGATCATGAATAAGATGAGCTGTATAAGACCAGGATTGGATCCATTGGGTCGATTTTACAATATTCGATGCAGGATGTAATAAATATCATGGGGTAGTAAGCTTAGATCTGCAGTTTTGCATTGCAGAAAGATTCAGACTTTAGCTGAATCTGCAGTTTCAGCATTCAGGTAAATATGGTTTGCTTGTCGTCTGCATATTTAATCGCCGGCGCCATTCGTTGAGTTGAGCTGATCTGAGCTAAGTTGAGAACTGAGAGCCTTCGAATGTTTGACCGAAATACCAGTTGGATAGAGCGGCGTTTGTAGACACGACTTGTCTGCCATCGCTGGTGGTGACAATGAAGGACAAGCTCTTGCCTACCAAGTTGGCATTGGATTGCCAGTTCTGGCCCCAATTGCGGCTCATCCGAATCCAAGGTCCATAGCCTCCTCTGATAGACACTGCCGTCACATCTCCAGCGCCGGCAACGTTGGTCACCAAGACCAAATCGAACCATGGGTTCCCGTTGACGGTGAAGCGAATCCCTCCGCTCTTCACGCATGGGACCCTGCAAAACATTTCTAGCATCTTCACAATCAGAGACACACTAATTCCTGACGGTCCCCAAACCTTCTCGTTGTCGATTGTATGCTACAGTCTACAACAACAAAGTTGGGTCATGGGCACCCAGTGTACTGAGAAGAATTCCTTCCCACCTTCTGTAGTTGACAGGTACAATGCCGCCGACGTATTCCGCAAGCTGAAGGAACGCAGGCACGGCCATATCGAAGTGCGGCCTGGGGACGTTGCACCATCCTCCGTTGTCGCTGGCTTCCCAAGGATTGGGTGGGCAAAAATTAGTTGCAGTTACTGTGACGCTACGATAACCAGGCAAGCACCATCTGCTCCCGTAGCATTGGATCTGGAAGCAGGCTCCGCACCTCTCTCCGTTGTTGAAAAGGACTGTGCTCAAAGCTGCTGTGTTGGTACCATATCCTGCACCATACAGATTGCCATATCCACATGCACCACCTGCCAGACAAAATCCACATCATGGGATCCATTCAGCATCCTCCCGATCACTACACAAGACCAATCTAGATTCCAATGACCACACTGCTGGTCATTATACAGTTGCCTGAATGCAGTGTCGACCTGGATTGCATGCATGACAAGCTTGCAGACATCACCAGTATAATCTTAAGCATACCCATTGTTCCAGCAGCGTCGCTACCGCCGTAGAATGTAGCGTGCGCTTGCTGCCAGGGGCCTGTGTCTAGTTGTGCATTCGCGAGCTGCTGTAACAAGACCAATGCTGCTACAAGCGAACTGCAAACTATCGAGATGAATCGCGCCATGATCGATTTTCTGCACATCAGAAGAAAGTCCAAATTACAATGATCGCCTACTAGAATTCACTTCACGATCTCGCAAAACTGACATTATAACAAAAGTTGATCAGATCCTAAATAGTAACCATTTATTATTAGCTGCTTCTGGCATACCCATGACATGATCTCACAATGCAGCAATGGTGATTCGCAGATGTATTCAGCTTGAATCATGGGGGTTCACTATACGTTGAATATGCCAAAACAAAACATTTCTATCTGAAGTGATCACTACCACCTTCTGATATAGATCAAAAGTTCAGAAGAGAAGTGGCTTACAGCGGGGTACGTTGATTCTGCAAAAACCTAAGTCGACACGGCCTTGGAGATGATGAATATTAGAAGACTTCAAAGTTCAAACTCTTATCACAGCAGCATCTTAATGTACCAGTTGCCTGCTAGCAGAATCTACTGCTGATAAGAACTTGAGCTGTGGTCTGATGCTACAAGAGCTGTTGAATGCCGCTGCTGCTGCTGCTGTTGCTGCTGGATCATTGCTGCAGCTTGTGGGATCTATAAATGAAAATTAGCTAGGGCCCAGCAGCTTGGTCGATGAGAATGCGCGTAAATGGGAAACTGATGAAGTCAGTTGTCAGAGAGTGTCAGCACTGATGAAGGGATAAGGCTCGGCCAAATAGCCCGGAGCATTAAAAAGTTTGAAAAGAGTAGAAAGTTCAGCCTGATCAAGGGACAAGCAACAACAACTTTCCCTTGTCAAAACCTGAGTTCAAGAAAGGTTACCATATGCGCCGCCACTGCCCATGTTAAAGGCTTACCCACTTCTTTACTACTCCACTCCCATCATCTGCTGCAACTTTCTCTTCTTCCATTAAGAACAAAAAGCTGTGCAGGACACTGAATTTACAGTCATATCCCTAATGCATGTGTCCCAAATCCAGTCACAAAGGTTAAACTCAGTTAATTACTAGCTTTGTATTTATTCATTTGGGTTTGGAATCTGTAGTCCCATGTGCTGATCAGATGTGCACAAAATAATTCTAGAACCAAAAAACCATATCAAGTTGTTCATAGAAACTTATGGAAAGTCAGGGCCCAACACACATGAAAAGACAAAATCATCATATGTAAATTATCTTGATTTGAAGAACTATTGTTTTTGGCTTACTTAAACTTGTCCTGTGTACATTCTAATTAAATTAGTAAAATAGTGGGAAAAAAAGTCATGTGATCATGTGACCCAAACTGATCCAACTATGAATGTGCCCTGCAAAAGATTCTGGTTGCTTACCCTTGGGATGAAATTAAGATCTCCAAAATTGTACTCAGATCCCAAGATTCAACATAATGTTTGACATTTTACTTTATGAAAATTTCATCAAACTTTTTGTTGTTTTCGGGTGTATGTCTATCATGTTCCTCCTGGATTGATTTAATTATTAATATTTCAGGATGAATTTCTTCCAAAACTCTTCAGGTCCAAATTCACTCATTATGGAGTCAGATTAAAGAAATTAGAGAGATTTGGTTGATAATTCATTTTCTGGGTAGGCAGGTTGAAAACAGTGAAATGGTAGTTGACAATATGCACATGGAACCCTGACAGGAATTGACCCTGAGTTGCCCCATTCCCACTATAATTTGCTAGTGGGCAACAACCTCGAGTTTGTTTAAACTGGAGATTTCACTATAGATCCATCCATCAATCAATGCTTCAATGATGACCTTGAAATGTTGGGGGCATCAAACACCCCCTACTAACTTTGTGGGTGTGAGTGGGCGATGTCCTGCATATGGTTGCACAATTCATGATGTCCATTACCACACTTGTTTGTCCTGTATGTCCTGTAATGGCTAACCAGTTTAGAACTCACAACCATTCAAGAGCCAGGCTGCATACAAACTAGTAGCCTAGTTCATCCATTCGGTTGATGTGGTATTCTAATTTATTTGACCTATGTACAGTGCCAACATTATTCAAACCCTGCAACAGAACCATGAGAGTGTCCTGTAGGGCGTCACACTGACAACCGCAAAGTTTGTAAGGGAGTGTTTAGCGTCCTGCTTGAAATGCCACTTACAAGAGAACGGTTGGCAGCCCTGTGGCTGATTCTGGTAGGCCATAAAGTTCACTAAGGGAGCTTGGTCAGAATCAGCTGCAGGAGGTGGTTTCTGGGTGTTGACAGTAGGGGTCTAGTTAACAGTTCATTTGCAGAATCAAGTGGCAATTCCACCTCCATATTAGGCAGGCAGAGGGGGACCTTCGATGAACATCCATGCTTTTAACGATTGGATGAAACCAAAGGGAGCATTAACGGTCTGGAGCCAACAAAACCTGGATGAATGTAAACATAAGGAAGGAATGGATAATATTACAATTTGACGGCAATTCATAATCAACCCATCATCATCCATTGGGTTGATGTGGTATTCATCCATTGGGTTGATGTGGTATCGATCCTTCTCACGTAGGTTCTGCGCCGAAAGCTCGAAAGTCCGAACGCCGGAATCGGTACCTTAGAAGCGGTGGCGGCGTGCTGACGTTCTGTCCGACCACCGATTCTGGCGGTCACGCATGGCAGCAGAGAGGGGTCCCAGCTTGCAGACCCGGCAGTTTCGCCGGGTACCTAAACGCCAAGCCCCGAAAGCGTTGTTTCTGGATATAGTGGATGTTTCCCACTCAGAACGACTCTTGTTTCAGTTTTACGTACCGTTGTCTTTCTTTCAACCTGACATGGAGTAGCGGTCGGCCGTTCGTCAGCTGCCCCTTTCGCCAAACGCAGAATTCTGTTATCAGCTTTCAGCACTGATCTAATGAGAACGCTGGCAGAGCTCAGAGCTTCGTCGTGGATCAGTCGCTTGTAAAAACTATAAATTCTGGTTCTTTGGTTGTCCAGTTCTAGAGTTTTTATTAATTTTAGTTGTAGTTTTTAGTTTTTAATTTAAATGGAAGCTTCTCTGGTTCCAAGTCTAGACAATTAATATTCTCAACAATCAAAACCCTGGATCGGTTCCAGGGCTGGGTCAAAAATTTCTTGACCAACAGGTTTAGAGAATTATTCTGGAAAACCAAATCCCATTGGTTTCATGGCTGCATTAGATTTTCTTGACCAATGGTTCTGCGTTCAGTGGGTCCAACCTTTATAAAAAAAATTTAGATCTAGATTTAGGTCAAGGCTGTTTTCAACTTATTCTTGGGGATGGTTCCAAAGTTTTTTTTCAAAGCAATTTTGATTTAAATTTTTTTTGGTGTTCTCAAAATGTTGTCACAAAGTTCTCAAAAGATTCTCATGGTGTTCTCACCAAGGTCCTTTAACTTCCCAATGGGTTACCAAAGTTCTCAAAATGTTCCCCAACATGTTCCCAAGAAAAAAAATAGAGAACAATATAGGGAATAATAGGTAATCAAAAGTGACCTCCACCTACACTAGCCCAATTAGGACCTCTATTCAACATAGGGAACAACATAAGGAACATCGTGAATCATAACATGTTCATGTAAAGGCCATGATTTTATTGTTGCCCTTGGAAATGCCCTTATATATTAAAGTTTAAAGTTAGGATCCTAGAACCTAAAAACCCTATCTTAACCTAGGACCCTAGCCCCTACATAACCCTACGACTTGGACCTTGTAAAAAACCTTAAGACTCCCCACATCCAGTTCTTGGCTGGGTTTGGGTCCACGTAGATCCACCAGGTCTGATTCGTGGCCAAATCCCTGAAATTGCCATATTTGGACAATGGGTTCTAGTAGGTTGATAAAATATAGCAGGATTCTTAAATTTTTTAATTTTCCTCTCTGACTTTGTAGCCAAATTTGGCTAATTCCTCTTGTGGACGATCTCCAGTGTGGCTACATCACAAAAT
>Ga0116230_10005949_pt1 | contig 11991 bp, 11 predicted proteins | sample S1TSphfallax_3_FD_88678 | JGI IMG/M metagenome (GOLD analysis project Ga0116230, IMG submission 88678) | Host-associated microbial communities from peat moss isolated from Minnesota, USA - S1T2_Fd - Sphagnum fallax MG | ecosystem: Host-associated > Plants > Peat moss > Unclassified | place...
AAATAGGTCTCATATATAGGTAGATAGGTAGGAAAATAGGTAATTACTAGGTAGGTAGATGGTTTATACATAGGTAATGGTTATTTTTATTACCTATCTACTAACAACCTGCTTGTGGGTAGGCAGTAGGTAGGTTAAAAAAAAAAACCATCTGAGTTAACAGCCATGGTTAGCTGGGGAACTGGAACCCAACAGAAAATTGTTTCTTGACCACTTACCATTCATCCTTCACGGTGCGCTGGTAGGTGCTGGTTCATTGTGGCCCCTAATTAGTACATAGGTAACTATAGTAGTTAACTACCATGGTTGAAAGGCTAATAAAGCTGCAATCAGACATGGCTCATAACTTAGTGTTAAGTAAAATTAATATTTAAATAATATGATTTCTAAAAAATAAAATATGTTAATTAGCACTAACCTAATAGTTTTTTTATTTTTATTTTACTCATTCACACCTAGGAGAACCAATTTGGAAACATAACATTGACTTAAAACCCCTTTTTATAGGTTGCCACCTAAAATTTTGTTTTTATTCTAAGATCTGTATTTTTTTAAAGATTTGGTGTTAAGCTTAACATTTACTTAAGGTCAAGTTGAGACTCATTTAACATTGTGTGTTGCATAAGATTTGATGGTAGGTAACAGTCTTATCCGAATGCAACCCCAAAAAAAAGCAGCCTTTCTTAACACCAACTTAACATTAGGTGTAATCATAGCTTAAGTTAACCAATCAATTGTGGAATTTGAGGAATTTGAGGAATCCAAGTGCGAAGAAATTTTGCATTCCAATTTGCATGCCAAAAACTATAATTGATGAAAATTTGTAAGAGTTGAATATTGCCATTTAGGTTTAGGGTTTTTTTTTCCTTGAGAACATTCTTTTCAGATAAATTTTGTAGTAATGTATTAGGGTTTCTAAGAAACCATGATCCAAATGCAGCCCAAGTTACATGTTTGAATGCAAGTAATAAGTGACTTTTCATAACCATCCTTAAGGAGGATCTCAACGCCCCAATTGACTATCAAATCACACAAGCTACAACCCATAACCCTTGACCTTATGTTTCATTAGAGACTTATTTGAAAAAACATCCATCAAAGAACCTCTGGTTTTAGGGTATTTCAAAACCTTCAAAGAAGTGTTGGATCTCATGACAGAACAACTGGTTTTTTCCCAGTTCTTTGACTTTAAAATTATTTCCAGGTTTGGTTTTGGGGGTGAATGCAACCAAAATTTGATTTTGTGGTTCAGTTTTGGGGGCCAGGGGATTTCATGAAATGGGAACCACCAGTGATACCCATATATATCCATTCCAATTGCATTGCCCTTTCCATGAGGAAAATACTGACCTAATCTGGATCATGTTTAAAATCATGTTGGAAATTGATAATGGATCGATGAGAGAATAGAGATGGCAAAAACATTGATTTATATAATGAGCTCTCCATTCAACTTGAGGATCACATAGATGTTGCTACAAACGTATGATCCACCCCTGAGTTCTGGCCTAATCTAAATAGAATGTAAACATCCCATGTAAATGTTACTTACCTTAAAAGTGCATGCATACACACATGCACAAGGCTATCATCTCATGTATTGAGATATCTCACACTAAACTTAATTTAAAATATTTAAATAAATTTATCTAACATATCTCATAGTCCCAAAAATATTTTTGTGTAACACAAATATCTTAAGTAACTTGATAAAAGTAACTTAAGTAGCTTGGTAGGAAGTTGATATCTAACACCCCCACTAATTGAACAATCAAATTATACATTTAATCACACCCATCAAGTGTTAGAAATATTCATGTTTGTCAATAGAAAGTCCCTTGATCAAAATATCTACAACCATATTTTTTGTGTTGCAATGCACCAATTTAACAAAACATTTTTCAGTTTTTTTTCATACCAAATAATGATAATGATGACGACATAACAATAGAGGTTTATTTCTTGCTATTCCAAATAATAGCACCATTTCTCAATAAGAAAAATAACTTTATGAGAATTTGTAATCATCCATATTGCCAACATCACAATAGGCACACATTTGTGTGTTTCCATGAAAAATATCATATTCCCCAATATTGGGACATGTTGGTTTTGGTAAACACTCCCTTTGGAATGCACCTAGCCCATATTGTTTTTGTCAATTCCTTGGATATGATAAATGTCCGTTTTGAAATGCACCTAGTCTTTCATGTTCATATTGGAACCTTGGCTATGATTTACATTTATTTTGAAATGTGCTTAACCTTGGCTATGGTTTACATTCCCATCAAAATGCATTTGGCCCAAAATAACATCCTTGATGTTTTTTCTATAAAAAAAACCAAAATCCATTGTGCCTTTTAGATAACAAAAAATCTATGTCATTGCAATTTAATGTGATTGTTGAAGATTAGCCATAAATTGGTTCACAACCCCCATTGCTTGTGCAATATCAAGTCTTGTGCATACCATTGCATACATGAAACTTCCAATAACATTTCGAAATAAACTAACCCACATATTGCTTCCAAATTTACATCGTTTTAAATGACCGGTCATAAAAGGAATTCATATTGGCTTACTTATAACCATTCCAAATTGCTTCAATATACTTCCAATGTACTTGTTTTGGTTCAAATAAATCATTCGATCTTGTAGAATATGATTTCTTTCTAACGCCAAAAATTATTGGATCTCACATAAATCCACCATTTCAAATTTCTTCAAGAGATTATCCTTTTTCTCTTTCAACAAAGTCAAGTCATTAAAGGCTAAAATTAGATCATAAACATCCAAAATTATGATCACATGAGAGTTTTTTTGAACTTTCTTAAAATATGGTCAACAAAGTGTTTTTCAAACTCTTGAGAAAAAATATGCATTATCTTGTGGTTCCATCCATGAGGAGATTGTTTCAAATTATATTAAGTTTGCATACCATATTGCATACCCTTTTTTAAAAAACTTTTGACCAAAAAGCCTTCTATATATAAATTTCCTTTGGAAAATCTCCATCCAAAAGGGTAGTTTTAACATTCATTCAATGCACCTTGAAATCTTCAGGGTTGTAACTACAAGCATAGCTCGAATTGCTTACATTAGTGCAACAAGGGAAAATGTTTCATTGAAATCAATACCTTCAACTTGTGTAAATCCCCTTGCCACCAAACAAGCCAAGCTTTGCTTGCCATAGAGCCATAAAGCCATCAACATTATATTTGATCTTGAAGATCCATTTGCAACTCAATAGTTTGCAATCATGTGGAAGGGAGTAAATATTCAAATCTTATTATCTTGTAAGGACTAAAACTTAAAATCCGTGGCCTTTTTCCAATGTTGTGAATCTTCACCATTCAAAGACTCCACAAAAGAATGGGGTTCATCAACATCAACCCAAAAAAAAATGAAAGATTCAAGTCTTCTTCAACCATTGTTTAATTTTCTTGCATTTGGCAAGGATTTTTTTCGTCTTCCATCTTTAATTCTTGATTTAGAATCATTTGTTTGATCCAAAATCTAACCTTGAAACCATTGTTTCCCCATTAAAGTTTTTGAATTCATCAAACAAAAATCACAACTAATGATAACATATTGGGTTATAAGGTTGTACAATTTGTACCCCTTTGTTAACCCAAATTTTCACTTTATGTGCATAGTAACCAGTTGTTACTAATTGGTACTTGGTGAAGCAATATTATTTTAATTATTATTAGATAACAAGTAATCGATTTGTTATAATAACTAATAACATGTCTTTAAGTGAACTAGTTTGTTAAGGTAACTAGTAAAGCAATATGTTAGCATAATTGGTTGTTGATCAAATAGGTTTGTGTTGAACTTGTGGTTGTAGTTCAATTTTGAATCAACTGATTGTTGTACCAACTAATGATTGTTTAACTTAAAACAACATTGTGTTGAAATATAAATAGGAGGATTTGAGAATGATAAAACAATATGATGGATTTTAATTTGATTAGTTGAGTTTCCTTCTTTGTAAATATTTCTAGATTCTATTTTTTGCACATGAACATCTTCATGTTTTTTACTTTGATTTTGGGAGTTTTTGTTCTAGAAATTCAAATTTGAAAAAAAACCAACTTGTTGATGTTTGTAAGCAATTTAAAACTTGCAAAGTAGGAATTTAATTTTGTTTTATTTGAGGGAATAAAAATACCTTTAACACCTTTAATCTATTCATAATAGCTAATGACTATGCATTTGACACCTTTGGAATCCAACTTTGTCCTTATTTCCTTTGGCACATGAAAAAATGTAACACAACAAAAAACACACAAATGATTTTTGGAAGGTTTATATCCACACCAAACCTCTTTTACCAACATGCTAGAAATTGATTTAATAGGGATTCGATTTTGGATATATGTTATAGTTGCCATTGTCTTTACCCATAATATATGATATAGTTTCATTTGTTACAACACACATTGCACACTTTCAACAAGTCTTTGATTTTTCCTTTCAATTACACTAATTTGTTTTGGTGTGTATGGAATGGTTGTATGTTTCACAATGCCATTTTCCTTGTAGAATGTATTGAAATTCTTAAGGTTATACTCCCCACCTCCATCACAACTAATTACTTTGATATTATTTCTAGTTTGATTTTTATAATTTTTTTGAAAACCTTAAGCTTGCCAAACACATCAAACTTAGTTTTCATGATATTAAAAATGTCTTCATAAAAAAATCATCAATGAAGATAAAAAAATATTTTACCCCTCCATGAAATGTTGCCATGGGACCACATAAATATGTGTAATGGGCATGAAAAGAATTAAAAAATAAGATTTTGAAACCAGATGTACGAAGGTAGGCTTAATTTTAAATTTGGTTATAAACATGATGTGTGCACGATGTGAATACAAAAGACTTTATTACAAAAACATGACAAGAACAAAACAATATCATGACAAAGATATGTACATAAAATTAGTGTTAAACAAATTGAAAGTAATGTAGGATTTTACTTTTACTTATACCCATTGAGCATCTAGTTCAAGAAAACTTTTTTAAAAACTTTTAAAAGAACTTTCAACTTACCCATCTTAACCCATGTGTGGCCCAGGTCCATCCATGTCAAAACTAATAATGAACTATGAATTAATTAAAAGTGAATTAAAAGTGAATTGAAATTTAACTATGAATTAATTAGAAGTGAACAAAATTTTTAATGAAATTTAATTAAAAATTAATTAGAAGCGAATTGGAAATGAACTAAAAGTTAATTCAAAGCTAACTAAAAGTGAATTAATATTAAACTAGGAGTTTGGTAAAAATTAATTATAATTCATGGATGAACATTCATATGAATGAACTCCATGTTGTTGGCATTTGTGATAATATGTGTGCAAAAGCCCAAAAAAATTCCTTTGCATGAAAACCCCCACTCGAAGGCAATTGGGTACGATGGTTTTACCATACACACATCCATTGTAAAAACTCAAGTCATGATTTCCATTGAGATCCATGCCTTCAACAAGGTTACTTTTATCCATGGTTGTTAAAACTTGCATAGAGACATGTACAAGTTTCTAATGCCACAAGTCATTCCTTTTAATCTTGATATTACATTTTACAACCAAGGATTGATAATTCCAACCAATTTATATAATCTTTTTTTTTGAACAATTTTTACATGTTGTGGTTACTAGCGAAAAACCTTTGAATTTGTTTTTCCAATTTTGTTTTTTCTTATGACATTTTCTTGCAAAATGGCCTTTGATGCCATAATTATAGAAAGTTCCTTTCTTCTTCTGCTGTTAATATTTGAATTTCGTCCAATCTATAATTTTTTTGAACTTTTCAAAAACACCTTTAACACTTAATGCTTCATGTTTTGTACCTTGGTTAAATCACACTTTTTGATTACATCGCAGTTCTTCTTGCAACAATTGTCCACATACTAATTCCATAAACACTAATGCGGGTACAAAGTGAAATCATAAGGGTATGGAAAGACAATGGCAAATTCCCTAAAGTGTGAACAACAATTTTTCATTGAAAATTTGATGATTAATGTTTGATAACTAATCTGCAATCATCTTATCAATATAAACTTGCATTGAGGTGTTTTCCTCCATCTTAAGATTATAGAGTTCTTGACCTAGTTACATTTGTTGCCAACATGTTTTCTCTAAAATGTTGCACAAAGATTGTCCCATGCATCTTTTGCAATTTTTACATGTGCTACATGATGCAACAAATAATCAACAACATTTAAGAGCATTACTCCATGAGCCTTTTTTTTTTTTCATGAACAACTGGTGTTCAAAAGTGTTTCCTTCAAAAACAATGTCTCCAAATTCAACTTTTGTTGACAATGTTCTCCTAAGGTGATTTCCCACAAATCCTTTTCAAGCAAGAGAAATTCCATCATCATCTTCCATGTATGAAAGTTATGGTGATTCAACTTTTCAATACTTTGAACATTAGAAGTGAATGCCACAATTGTGAGTAGAATAATGCTAGAAAACAAAACACCTAAAGCTTTGAAACTTTTAACAAAATTTTAGAAAAACAAAAAGAAACTCAATATTTCAAAGCTTTCAAAAACTATAGAAAACAACTTCAATCTCTCCTTCCTTCAAAAGCAACCATGCTCTAATACTATGTTGGAAATTAACAACAAATCGATGAGAGAATAAAGATGATAAAAACATTGATTTACAACAAACTCCCAACCCAAGCTTAGGATCACACAAATGTTACTACAAATCTATGATTCCACCCCAAGCTTTGGCCTAATATAAATAGGAGGTGAACACCCCCATGTAGATGTTACCTACCTTAGAAATGCATGAATATGCACATGCACAAGGCCATCATCTCATGCATTGAAATATTTCACACTAAACTTAACTAGAGATATTTAAGTAAACTTACCTAACATATTTCATAGTCCCAAAAGTATATGCATGTAACACAAATATCTCTAGTAACTATAATTGATAAAAATAACTTAAATAACTTGATAGGAATTTGATATCCAACAAATCAAAATCAAAGGAGAATTTGGAAAAAGCAGGTTCAAACCCTCATCCAAAGAACCTCTACATAAATTTTACTATCTCCAAAATTGGCACTAGAGGTTCTCTTCTAAGAAAAAAGTACCATGCAACATTGGTTTTAGTATAGCATAAAGCATTGCCAGAAATTTCACTTGGCTACATTGGAGGGATCTTTCAATTTTGAGGAACATTTTGTTCTGGGATGTTCGTCTCTACAAATTGATTAAGGGAGGCAATTGCTTTATGCTTGATAAGGGCGTAACTAGAATGCCAGCATCCCTCTCCTAATGGCCTCTTGGACATGGCAGGTGTGTTACATTGAGCAAAACAATGGACCCTGCTTGGAGTCTTTTTTGTCTCAAACCTTGAGCTGATGTTTGTTGTTGGACTAGAAGCCAGGTGAGAGTGGTGGTGTCAAGAATCAGATGAGAATGTGTCAACAGCCTTCTTGAGAAAGGCAAAAGAGTATGGGCATGAGGTGGGAGCAGATAGGCTTGGAAGGAGGAGGGGGTTTTGATGCTGCAACTGCTGATTTGGAGAAAAGCATAAGACCTTGTGAGAGTCTCTCCAGGAACCTTACTTCTGCCTGTGTTGAACCCTGCTGGTCACCCTCTCACCTCTGGTAACAGTACCATAGATTTGCCAATCCTGTTTCTTTCATATTGGGTGATATAGATCCTGACCTTCTTTTCAAGAATGTTTTCCACAGTTCCACTTCTGGATCCAGCAATAGACTAGTTCCACAGTCTGATTCTTGTGCCAGTTCCAACAAAAAGGTGTGAGCTTGGGTCCAGGTTGCAAGAACCTGAACACTGGTTTTTACACTTTCAAACCAGATACCCTCACAACACTTGTGCCAAATGCCAATGCTGTTACTTTCATATTGGGCTCCATGCCCATTTTGCTGTGCAGGGTCAAGTCAGATGGCAAAGGAATTGAACATTCCTTGTATGATATGTCACTACTGCAATTATCATTGACCAAATGAGCATTGTCATAGGAAGTTATTTGATGCAACTGCTCAATGATTTGCAAGGGAGGAGGATGTGCTTCCTGAACTGAAAGACAAGAGGTAAGGACTCTTAATTTTGTCTTGCTTTGGTTACTCTTCTGCATGAACTCTTGCTCTCTCGGAATAAGCCATTCTGTCTATATTAGCAATACATCTATCCTGTCGAAGTGCTAGGATCAGGAATACATGATGTGGATTACTGTACAGTATTTTGCTGGAATCTAGTCTTTTGGTAGATAAAAGGTTCAAAAGGGGGCCTTTAAAACGGAGTGCTTTTGCTGCCCAACCTTTCTCCCAAGTCAACCTCTGAACTGCAAACATTATTACCAGGGGAAGACACACTGTCTCCAAAGTTGAGCACAAAGAGTTTATACCTAGGGTTCACACACAACTTGGTTGCAAGGGTATAAACAAATTCTTGATGCTAGGAATTCATCATTGTTTGTTCATGGTTGGTAAATTAGGCTCCCTTTTTTGAAGCAGTTGTGCCTGTGATTTTATACCTCAACAACTTGTTACTCTGGACAACATTATGGCAGAGGGAAAATTTCTTTACCCCTAGTGTCAACATGGGATTGGGTGCTCCACAGGATCTTTCTTGACACTGTACTCTGATTGGGACAGCCCAGTAGCCTCCATGCAGGTGTCTCTATGTCTTCGGCTTAGATGTTTGCTTTGTACTGGGACAAGCTAGAGTGAAGCAAAGTTTACACACAACAAGCTTTTTGCAGCTGGAATGGGACTATGTTGTTACATACATATCCTGAGTGCTAGCCAACATTCTGACCAAGTCTTCCTACTAATTCAGGAAATACTACAAAAATTCAGAGTTTTGTTTGGAGGTTATGCAGCCAAATTGTGCAAACAGTGCCTCCATCTAACCCTCATAGGGTGGGTGGGCTCCACAGAAAAGCTTGAATCGTCAAGTATCAGTCTCCTGTAGTATATTTGTAAGCTGACCTGTAAGAGATATTCAAGCCACCACAACTGATCTGTGCTGCATTATGCTGTGTGCTTATTAGCATGTAGGTAGTATCCAAACAGATCCATAAGTACTTCAAATTTTGAGCAATTCTCCATGTATCAATTGCATGAAGAGGAGGTGAATTAAGTTAGGCCATGATGCAGGGGGTCTCACATAACCTTAATCTGTAAGACCTTGGCTACCATGTACAAGCCCTTTTGCCTTTTTGAACTCTCAATTCACTTCAAAGACAGCTTTTGAGCACAACATTCTAGCACTTATGTTGCACCATCTCATGATTTCAAGCATTTTTCTTCACCTTTTCTAGACCTTCAATTGATTCAAGACCCCAGCAATAAGCAACTAGACCTACATATGGCACCAAATGAAGAGCTTTCACAGTTTCCAACCTGTCTCTCCTCACATTTTGATAGTTGTCACGTATTAGCCATGGCTGAAAGATAGTGTAACAGCACAGGTCCCATATGAATGCATATGTTGGACGATCACTGCCAATATGGCCAAGAAAATAATCCCATCGCTCTGCAAAATCTCCATAGCCACCATCCAACCTCCCAATGACAAACCATATCATGGACACAATGCCCACTACAGCACCAGTGAATGCAATTTGCTGTGCACCTGACACCATGAATCTTTGCAAGCCACTCATTTGAACATTGGTCCCACTTGTGTTTGCTGCAGCATTGGTTGATGCTTCCACTAACAAGTCTCTATATGGCCTCTGATATGATCGAATCGCCATGTAGGGGATGAGCAGAGCTGTGCCACCACCCACAGCAGAGAAAGATGACATATTTTGTAAGCGCATCCCATAAAATAGAACAAAAGTGCCAAAAAATTGCAGTCATGAATTGGGAAGTGATGCTGAAGCAAAACACTCAATCAGTGACAATGGCACAATCAATCAAGCAGAGGGTGAAAAATTAGAAAGGTCACTCACTGTTAGTGAGGAACATTGAAATGATCCACAATGCATCAAGTGATAGAGTAAAGCGATTGCGTTTCCGGTCTGTAAAGAGAAGTGGTGCAAATAGGAGTGCCCAGCCCAAAACAAAGTTGAAGAGCGCTTCATATGCCTGCAAAGCCCACTCTGGCAATATTATGAGCTAAAATAAAATCAGGCAAGAAAAGTTCTCTCCCTCTCTTATTACTGCTGCTCTGAAATCAGCAATCTAGCTATTACCAAAAGACCACAATGAACGTAATAAGATTATGTTCTTCACAAGTCTGAGGATTTTCTGTCCTCCAAAAAGACCAGAAGCACACAAAATCTTTACAGTCTACACAAGGCTACAAACAAACATCCACCCTTCACTCTGTTCGATTACAAATTTAGAAAATTTTCATGAGTTAGTGGTGGTAGGTGACAGGAAGGAACTTACTGGATGGGTAACAGGTGCATGCAGAAGATCAAACCCTACTGCTCTGTCAAAGCAACGCAGAAATCATTGTAATTGAAAAACATCGGGAACATGCAGAAGAAGATCAAACCCTACACTGCTCTGCTGAAGCAAAGCAGAAATCATTGTGATTGAAAAATCATCAGGAGCATGCAGAAGAAGATCAAACCCTAATGCTCTGCCAAAGCAAAAGCAAAACCATAGTCATTACTGTAACTGAGAATCATCCGGAGGAACATGCAGAAGAAGAACTGCTACTGCTCTGAGAATCGTCATGCATGTCACATTATGGAGATGATGGTAGTACTGATGGTGAGGAAGGAATCATTACTAACCCATGTTTGCCAATGGAAGGACGAAGAAGAAGTTGATGGAGAGGTTAAGAATCTCTGATATGGTTGTACGAGAAATCGCCCAAACTGGATCACCCTGCACAACACAAAATCACTCATCATGCACATGGAAGAGTTTCAGCCCCATCGGCGACATACTCAGAATTAGAGAGAGAGAGAGAGAGAGAGAGAGAGAGAGAGAGAGATGGAGAGACGTACTGGAGCATACGGCAATAAGAAGAGCCAGGAAGTGTAGACGGCGGCCAAAATCCACAAAGCCACCTGCGTCAAAGCACTTTCCGATTCTCCCTCCTCCTCCCTCTCCTCCTCCATGTTCGTCTCAGATTCACTCACGACATCGGATTTCAAGTCTCTCTCTGACTCCGAATCTCCAGTAACTCTGCAAATCGTCATCTTTCTGACAGCACCAGTAATAGTCTGCCGGTAGTTGTTGATTGTCTTTCGCCGTCTCCAAAACGTCTGAAAGATTTCATTTTGTGGGCTTTTAAGCTGATGACTACAACCATCGCAATCATCTTTGCCGGAGGAATGATTTCTTCTTCTTCTTCTGCGGGTGCTCGTCAATGTCGTTACCAGAGAAAGAAGAGGAGGAGCTCTGGAACAAGAGTAGCAGTGGTAGTGGGAGGGTTTGGAATCATGTGCAAAGACTGACTTTTGTTGTTTCACCAAAAGCAGCTGCGGAATTGGAGAAAGGATTGAGTTCTGAGATGGGGGTGGAACCGCGATGCGAGACAAGAATGAAGCTCGACAGAAGAGCGAGCATCGATAGCATTGGACAGCAAATGGCGCTCCATTAGCCTTGATGCCGTGATAGTGCACGGAGGCCGGCAGAGTGCCCACCATAGCTTGCTATCCAGATGCTTGCTCATTGGAAGCGAAAAGAGTTGAGCTTCCCTTAGTAGTACACTTTTGTGCCCCCATCGGCAAATGATCGCCACATGTTGAAGCTTTATGGGATAGTTTTGTGCCCGCATCATAAAATGGTCGCCACATCTTTATTAAGGATACTAGGGTAAACCGGCCCATCACCGATCGCCTTCTTCCGTCCGACACTTTGGCAGATCTTTCTCAATTCTTCTTCATTTTGAGTGATTTAAAATGTTATAGGATCGCCTTCTCAAGCTCTACAAATCACCTTTGAAATGCAAAGCCAAAGGACCAGCAAAAAAATAGCAATAAAGAAAATACGTTTTTTGAATTGCGAAATGCG
>Ga0116230_10005950_pt1 | contig 11989 bp, 11 predicted proteins | sample S1TSphfallax_3_FD_88678 | JGI IMG/M metagenome (GOLD analysis project Ga0116230, IMG submission 88678) | Host-associated microbial communities from peat moss isolated from Minnesota, USA - S1T2_Fd - Sphagnum fallax MG | ecosystem: Host-associated > Plants > Peat moss > Unclassified | place...
CGCGGGGGTCTACACGCCCGATGCCGGCGAGCTACGGCTAGACGGCGATGCCTTCACACCTCGCCAGCCGCGTGACAGCCTGGATGCCGGCATCATCGTCATTCATCAGGAGTTGAGCCTCGTCCCGGATCGCTCAGTGGCCGAGAACATCTTCCTGGGCCACCTTCCCCACGACTGGCTCGGCGGCGTGCGGCGCGCGGCGCTCAACCGTCGCGCGAAGGAACTTCTGGCGCGCGTCGGCCTCACGATTTCGCCGCAGACGCGCGTGCGCCATCTCGGCATCGCGCAGCAACAGCTGGTCGAGATCGCGCGGGCGCTGTCGCGCGAGGCGAGCGTCATCGTCATGGACGAACCGACTGCGACGCTGACGACGGCCGAGCAACAAATTCTGTTCGCCACGATCCGTACTCTCAAGGAGTCCGGCGTCGGGCTGGTCTTCATCAGCCATCATCTCGAAGAGGTCTTCGAGATCTGCGATCGCGTCGTGGTGTTGCGGGACGGCGCGGCTGTCGACATGCGCCCGACCGGCGCGTGGACCGAGGCGTCCCTGATCCAGGCGATGGTCAACCGGCCGATCGACGCCCTGTTTCCTGCCCGGCACGCGGTAATCGGCGATGTTCTGCTGGAGGTCGAGGGCCTGTCCTCGGCCGGGCGGTTCGAGGATGTGTCGTTTCAGCTGAGAGCCGGGGAGGTTCTCGGCATCGGCGGCCTGATCGGCGCCGGCCGAACCGAGGTGTTGAAAGCGATCTACGGCGCCTTGCCCATCAGTCGCGGCCGCATTCGCGTACAGTCGCGCGAGGTCGCCATCCGCACGCCGCGCGATGCAATCGCCGCTGGCGTGGCCCTGGTGCCGGAGGACCGCAAGGCCGAGGGGCTCGTGATGTCCTTCCCGGTCCGCTCCAACATCGCCATGTCAACGCTGACGCGGGTCTCCTGGCTCCGCGCCGTCCTTGCGCAGGGGCGCATCGATCGCCTGGCGGACAACGCCGTGCGCGAGCTTCGCATCCGCACGCCCAGCATCCGCCAGCGCGTGCAGCTGCTATCGGGCGGCAACCAGCAGAAGGTGGTGCTGGGCCGGGCGCTGACCACCAATCCGCGCATCTTCCTGCTCGACGAGCCGACGCGCGGGATCGACGTCGGCGCCAAGGTCGAGGTGTATCGTCTTATCAACGCACTGGCCGAACAGGGTGCCGCGATCCTCGTCGTCTCTTCCGACATGATCGAACTGCTCGGCCTGTGTGACCGGATTCTCGTCATGCGCACGGGTCGCGTCGCGGGGGCGGTGCCCCGCCACGAATTCAGCCAGGAGCGTGTCATGCATTTCGCGGCTCTAGGCTAGTTCGTGCTCCAGGTCGCAGGTTCAACAATCAAGGCTTCCGATGGCACCCACTGAGACTACGGCTCCCCAGAACCGCCGTTTCGGGCTCACCTCCCTTGTGAGCGCGATCAACGAACTGACCATCGTCGTGGGGTTCGTCGCGATTTCACTCTTTCTCGCCATCACCACGCCGACCTTTCTCACCTCGGCCAACATCCTCTCGATCCTGCTCGCCAGTTCGCTGATCGGCATCGTCGCCGTCGGTGAGACCTTCGTCATCGTGACGGGCGGGATAGACTTGTCGGTGGGCTCCGTCGTGGCCTTCACCGGCGTCATGACGGGTCTTGCGCTCAACGCACATCTTCCCGTGCCGGTCGCGGTCCTCATCGGCATCGGCATCGGCGCCCTGTCCGGCGGCTTCATTGCTTTCGCGGTGACGACGCTGAACATGAGTCCGTTCATCGTGAGCCTCGCGGTGCTCGCCATGGCCCGAGGCCTCGCCTTCATCGTCACCAACGGCAATACGATCTTCTCGTTCCCGGACGCCTTCGACAATATCGGCGGCGGCAACATCGGGCCATTTCCGGTGGCGGCGCTCATCACCCTGGCGGTGTTCCTGGTCGCGGGGCTGGTGCTGGGCCGCACCGTGTTCGGCGCCGAGGTCTATGCCGTCGGCGGCAACCGGGATGCCGCCCGTCTCGCCGGCATCCCCGTCTCGCGCACGCTCGCCTGCGTCTACATCATCAGCGGTGCGCTGGCGGGTCTCGGCGGCGTCATCCTCACCGGGCGCCTCGACAGCGCGCAGCCAATCGCGGCTGTTGGCCTGGAGCTGAACGCCATCGCGGCGGTGGTGATCGGGGGCGCCTCCCTCTTCGGCGGCAAGGGCAGCATTCTGGGCACCCTGCTGGGCGTTCTGATCATCGGTCTCATCAACAACGGGCTGACGCTCAAGAATGTGCAGCCCTTCTGGGTGCAGTTCATCCAGGGCGCGGTCATCTTCGGCGCCGTCCTGATCGACAGCCTCAACCAGAAGCGCCGCCGGGCATAATTCGCGGCACGGCTTACCTACAGCTCGCAAAGCGCCTGGGTGCCGCCAGGAGAACAGCAGCGACTGTGACGCCCGGCAACGTGCTCACCGCACCGCCTTCGCGCGACATTCCAGACAGTCCCCAAACGATGTGGTCGCCGCAGCCATCTTGGGAACGCTCTGTCACCCATGTCTCGAGGTGTGACAGTGAGAGGTGGTCGGGACGAGAGGATTCGAACCTCCGGCCTCCTGCTCCCGAAGCAGGCGCACTACCAGGCTGTGCTACGTCCCGTCTCTCCTGGGGTCACGGTCGATATCGGCCGAGGCCGGGCATATAGCGGGCCACGGGCATGGCGGCAAGCCACCGCCGTCAAGCATGAGGCCCGCTCAACCTGAAGGACTGCGCGCATGGATCGTATTTGGCTGGGACTGGGCGGCCTGCTCGGGCTCACCGGCGTCATCATGGCGGCCCTTGCCGCTCACGCGCTGCCGGCGCGCGTCACGCCCGCCGCCCTCGGCCTGGTGCATACCGCGATCGAGATGCAGATGTGGCACGCGCTGGCGCTGCTCGGCTGCGGCGTCCTCGCGCGGGTCGGCGCCGGCCCGCGCCGTGTCGCCATTGCCGGCAGCGCCTTCGCCCTCGGCACCGTTCTGTTCTGCGGCGCCGTCTACAGCCTGGCCCTCGGCGGCCTGGAGTTGCCGGCTGTCGCGCCGACCGGCGGCTTCCTGGTCATGGCGGGGTGGATCAGCCTCGGCAGCCTCGCCTTCTAATGATCGGACCGCACCAGCTCGACCGCCTGGATCACCATGTCCCGCAGTGACCCCGCATAGGCGTCGGCTCCCATCATCTGGCGTAAATCCGCGTCGGCCAGCACGGGATCATTGGCCGGCCAGAGGCCGACAATGATCGGCACGCCGGGCAGCCTCTGGCGCAGCCGCCGGACGAGGTAGCGAAGATACGGGGGCTGGCCGAGGATCTCGAGGCAGGAGACGCAGATCAGCGCCGGCGCGCCGGCGTCAAGCGCCGCGATATTGGTACGCGACGTCTCCTCATGCGTTGTCACCCGGGTGTCGAAGCCGTGCTTCCGGAGAAGCTGCCCCATCATGGCGGAGGGCACCTCGTCGAGCGGCCCGCGACCGGACACGCAGAGCACCAGCGGGCGGATATCCTTGGCTGAGTCTCCGCCCTCGGTTTCCGCCGCTTCTATCGCCACGTCCGGCGCGGGCTGCTTCTCCACCGCGCGGCCCGGCCGCTCCACGCCGGACACCACGACGTCCCTGGTTTTCAGGCGATGCGGCGGATCGATGTCGTCAAAGCCCTCGAGTTCCTCGATGAGCGTCGTCAGATCGGCGCGCAGGCGGGTGACCTCGGAGGCGGAAAAGGCGCCGCGCAGGATGTCCTGCGCCGCGAGTTCCAGCCCGCGCCGCGCCACCCCGTCGTAATAGGCGGAGAGGGAGCGCGTCTGCAGAAGCTGCTCGGCCTGTTCCTGCACCTCGTCCGGGTCATGCGCCAGAAGACGCTGGTAGAAGGTCTCGACCGGGGTCAGCGCCGGCCGGTCACCCAGCAGCACGTCGAAGAACTCGAGCCGCTTGACGTGCCGTCCGACAACGACCAGGCAGAGCGTCAGCGGCGTGGAGAGGATCAGCCCGATCGGGCCCCAGAGCCAGCTCCAGAAGACCGCGACGACCAGGACCGCGACCGGCGACAATCCGGTGGTGCTGCCGTAGGTCATCGGCTCCACCACCTGGCCGGTGATGCCCTCGGCGACCAGAAACAAAGCCAGCGTCGAGATCGCCATGCCCCAATGCGGGTCGATCGCGGCCGCGAGAGCGACCGGCAGCACCGCGGAAATCGTCGAACCGATATACGGGACGAAGCGCAGCAGCATCGCGAGGACGCCCCACAGGAGCGGGCTGGGCAGGCCGATGAAGGCCAGTCCGCAGCCGATGACGATCCCGAAGCAGGCGTTGATACCGGTCTGGGCGAGGAAGTAACGGGAGAGCCGATGGCCCGCGTCGTCGATCGCGAGGGTTGTGCGATGCAGGTCGCTGGAGCCGAAGAGCCGGATCAACCGGTCGCGCAGATCCTCTTTCTGCAGCAGGAAGAAGATCGCGAAGACGATGACGATGCCGATGGTCTCGATCGGTTCGAGAACGGGCATGAGAAGGCTTTTGGCCACCGACAGCGTGGAGGGAGGCGGCTCCTCCACGGATACCGGCAGCGGCTGCCCGGCGGCGGCGGGTGTGGCCGGGGCTGCCGGCAGTTCGCCCGGATGATGGCCCTCAAGCTTCGGAAGGTGGCCGAATTGGTTCATCATCGCCGACAGCCGATCGGTCACCAGGCTCCGCACCGTGTCGAACTTCTGCATGACGGTGGCCTGGTACTGCGGCAGGTTGCTGGCAAGATCGGCGATCTGGGTGCCGATCAGCGCGGCCACGAGCAGAATGACGGTCAGCGCCAGCAGCACGGCGAGGAGGACCGCCGCGACCTTGGGCACGTGGATCCGGCGGAACAGGGCGACCACGGGGCCAAGCACGAAGCTCAGCAGCACCGCGAGCGTGATCGGGATGAGGACCGTCTTGGCAAGATAGAGCGCGGCGACGACGACGACCGCCACCAGCAGCACGAGCAGTCCCTGGGACCGGGGAACCTCGCTCGCCGGCACTCCGGTGCCGCCGGGCAGCGTTACCGTCTCAGCCGCTTCCGGCATGGAGTATCCCTCGCGACGACAGCCGAAGTGCTATCGCCCGAGCGCATATAGGGGGCGCAGGACGCTCGGGGAGTGGTGCAGGCGCAACATTGCTTGTCGCGGCGGCGCCACGCAAGAGCAGCCCAACGGGCGCTCTGACCGGCGGTCACGTCGAGGGGAGGATGTCGCGTTCTGTTCTTGACTTGTTCGCTTTTTATTCGCTAGGCTGGTCTCGTTCTCAAAACGAGGTCAGCGTCATGCTCGATAGCCTTCGGCTTGATTACTCCCGGTCAGAGTGTTTGGTCGAGGGCTACGCGCCGACGGCTCCGGCCGGCGCTGATGGCACGCTGGTCAACCGCTCCCTCTGTCCGGCGGATGACCAGGAGGTCGTCCGGCAGATGGCCTATGTCCTGCGCAGCTGGCCCGGTGCTCGTGGACGTCGTCGCGGGGATGACGCTCTCGCACGCCTGACCGCCGAGCGTCTCGTGGATTACCTGCATCTCTCCGGTTTCGAACTCATGAAGCGGCCGGTGGTGACGGATACCGGCTACGTCGGCGGCGACCGTTAAACGCGGCCTCAGTTCGGCAGACCCAGCGCCTTGCGGACCTCCGCCTTGGAGATGGCGAAGTCCGCCATGAACTTGGGCGAGTGGATCATGGCGTTCGCGATCACCGCGCCGGCGATCCGCCCGGCGGCGACATCCGTCGGGTAGTGTTCGCCGGAGACGACGCGCATCTTCTCGAACTCATCGGCGCGGGCGAAGATGGCGTCACGCTTCTCCGGTACCATCATGCTCATGATGACGGCGGCGGCGTAGGCGAAGGTTGCGTGGCCGCTCGGATAGCCGCCACCGCCGGGCCGAAGCATGATCGGATTGACGTTGACGTTGGTGATGAACGGCCGCGGCCGGGCAAAATAATCCTTGGCCTCTGAAACGATCTTTTCGTCATCGCCGAGGATGCGGCGGAAGAAGGCGTTGGTGTAAGGCAGGTTGGCGGGCGTGAAATTCGGCCCCAGCACGTCCTGAAAGCGGAAGATGGACTTCTTGAAGTCCGCCATCGCCTGCTGCACGTCCTTGGCGCTGCGGGCATTCTGGGCGTCCATCACCGCCTTCATGTCGGCGGCCTGCCCAGGCGAATCCGGGAGCGGCGGCGGCGGCAGAATATCATCCAGATCGACCTCGGCGGGCGAGACGTAGTAGTCGCCCTTCGCCCATGCGCCGCCGGCCGGGAGCAGCAGAACTCCCGCCACCAGCGCCGCCGCCAAGCCCACTCTTGCAGCTAAGCCCACTCTTGTAGCTAAGCCCCATCTTGCAGCTAAGCCCTGTGTCACCGCCGAGCCCTCATATGTCAGGCGCCCTCCTACACCGGCAGAAGACGCAGGACCACCTCCTCGAGCAGTGCGAGATCACTCTCGCGGGACAGCCGGTGATCCCCGTCCTTGATCAGGATCACCTGGACATCCTCGCTCTCGGCGTGCTCGGCGAGGGTCAGCGCCATCCGCCACGGCACGTCCGGATCCTTCTGCCCTTGGAGGAGTCGCATCGGGCAGCGCAGCGGAATGGGGCCGCGCAGGCGCAGATGCCGGCGGCCGTCCTCGATCAGGGCGCGCGTGATGGGCAGGGGCTCGCCGTATTCGCTCGGGTTGTGGATGACGCCTTTTGCCATCAGAACGGCGCGGGCCGCGGCCGGCATCGTCTCCCAGATGAGGGTCTCGGTGAAATCCGGCGCAGCCGCGATGCCGATGTAGCCCGCAACGCGGTCCGGCCGCGCGAGGGCCAGATTGAGCCCGATCCAGCCGCCCATGGAGGAGCCGACCAGAAGCAGCGGTCCCTCGGTCAGGCTGTCGATCAGCTGCAGCGCGTCCTGTGTCCAGAGGCCGATCGTCCCGTCCTCGAAGCGCCCGCCGCTCGCGCCGTGGCCCGAATAGTCGAGGCGCAGCATCCCCTGGCCAAGCCGGGCGGCGACCTTTGCGAGGTGCAGGGCCTTACTGCCCTCCATGTCGCTCCGGAAGCCGGGCAGGAACACGATGGTTGGTCCCCGCCCGGACAGACGCTTCCAGGCGAGTTCCACGCCATCGGCCCGCACCAGTCGTCCGCTCTCTTCGGTTCCGTCGCTCACGCCACCACCTCGCTCTCCCGTTCGGCGCTGAGGCGGTCGACACGTCGCCCATCCATCGCCAACACCTCAAATCGCCAGCCGCCGAAGGCGATCCGGTCACCGGTCTGCGGCACGCGCCGCAGCAGCGCCAGGATCAGGCCCGCCGCCGTGTGATAGGTTCCTTGCGCCGGCACGCCGGTGATCGAGAGCTTTTCCATCAGCTCGTCGAGCGGCATAAGCCCGTCCAGCACGAAGCTGCTCTCCTGCGGCACGCCCGCCGTGCCCGCGCCATGCTCGGCTACGGTGTCGTCGGTCTCGCCGACGATCGCCTCCAGCATGTCCGCGGCGGTGATCAGCCCCTCGAAACTGCCGTATTCGTCGATCACGAAGGCCATGCCGTTGGCATCGGCCTTGAGTCGCTCGAAGGCATTGAGCGCGCTGATGGCGTCCGGCACGATCATGGGCTGCAGAATGACGTCGTCGATCGCCAGCCGCCCCGCGACCAGAAGCTGGTCCAGCAGGGCCTTCGCCTGGACGATGCCGACGACATTGTCCACCGAGCCGTCGCCCACCACGAAGCGCGAGTGCTGGGTGTCCTTGATCTTGGCGATGAGGTCCTCGGGCGGAGCCGCGCGATCCAGCCAGGCGATCTCGGTCCGAGGCGTCATGATGGCCCGCACCGGCTTGTCCGCCAGGCGCAGCACCCGCTCGATCATCAGCTTCTCCTCGCTGTCGAGGACGCCGGTCTGCGTGCTTTCCGCGAGCAGCGCCCGCAGCTCCTCTTCGCTCGGGTGGTCCGGGCGGGTGCCGCTCAACCCGAACAGCGTCAATATGCCGGCCGATGTCTTGCCGAGGACCCAGATGACCGGCGTCGTGATGCGCGCGATGACGATCAGCATGGGCGCGGCGCGTGCCGCCACCATCTCGGGTCGGCGGAGGGCAAGCTGCTTCGGCACCAGCTCGCCCAGCACCATCGTGAGGAAGGTGATGACGAGGACGGTGAGCACGAAGGCGAGCGTATGGGCGAAGGGTCGCAGGAACGTGACACGGGCCAGCACCGCGCTGACCTGCCCGGTGATGCGTTCGCCACTGAACATGCCGGTGATGACGCCCACGATCGTGATCCCGACCTGAACCGTGGGCAGAAAGATCTGGGGGTTCTCGGCCAGGCGCCGCGCGACGCCCGCGCCGGCCACGCCCTTGCGCTCCAGCACGGCGAGCCGGGCACGCCGCGCTGAAATCATGGCCAGTTCACTGCAGGCGAAGAGACCGTTGATCAGGATCAGCACCAGGATGCCGATGGATTCCAGCCAAATCGCCACGCCTGTCACATGCCTCCGCTTGTGCGAGACAGGCATCGTCTCGCATTGGTTAATCTACACTGGCCAGGATGCCTCTGCCTCGCTTCGATACGATGTCTATAGCATTCTCCTGCGGACCAGACTGGCGCGGGATGACGATAACGAGAAGGATCGCCGTGATGCGCACCAAAGACCCCCTGGTTCTGTTGCTGGGCCTGCTGGGCCTGATCCCGTTTCTGGTCTGCGCCTATCTCGCCTGTGCCTGGCGTTTCCCATCGGAGGGGCGCGCCCTCATCGCCCTCATCGCCTATGGCGCCGTCATCCTGTCCTTCCTCGGCGGGGTGCACTGGGGCTTTGCCCTGACCGAGCCGCCGCCGTCTCTCGCCGGGCTGGCGCCGGCGCCGACAAGGGCCGATCCCGCGCACCGGCCCCGTATCGCGCTCGGCGTTTTGCCGTCTCTCATCGGCTGGCTGGCCCTGCTGATCGCGGTTCTCGCGCCGGCGCCGGTCATCGCGCTCTGCGTGCTCATCGCGGGCTTCATCGCCACGAACGCGGGTGAGCACACCGCCTACCGGCGCGGCTGGGTGCCCGCCCGGTATCTTTGGATGCGTTGGTTCCTCACGATCGTGGTTGTCGCCCTGATGGTCACGACCGTCGTTCTGCACCTCTCGGGCGCCCGCATCGTCCTCTGATCGTTAGGGTTTTCCTCAGGCTGCCATCATTCTGTCTTAATTCGTGATCGGGAAACTGCCAGTCTCCACCTCTTCGTGATGGCAATTATGGCGCAAATATGTCTTAATTCAGCCGCTATCACGACGAGGAAGGAGCGAGATTGTGTTCCAGAAAGCATCCGTGGGACGCGCTGAGACGCTGACACCCGACCAGCCTAAAGTGACATCGATCTGGGGCTTCAGGCGCCGCGCGCCGGTCGATATGGCGACGACACCTGCCTCCGCCGAGGACGCTGCCTTCGCGACCGACGCCATCTCGGCCGGTTTCGAGGCTTTCGGACGAGCCGGCCTGCAGCTCGGCGGCCTGCACCGGGACCAGCAATGGGTCGGTGCTTGGGGCGGCCGCTGCTGACGCGGCACCGGGTCGGCCGCTCGGCGTAGCGGCCAATGCCTCAAGCTATCGGAGCGGCCGCTTGACGATGCGCCCGCTCGGGGTCTTCTGAACGCGCTGAAGCTTGAGGGCACCGCGTTTGAACGATTACCCCGTCGACAATCCCCTGACGATCCAGGCACGGAACGACCTCGACCCCGAGGACTGGGACGCGCTGCGCGCCCTCGGGCATCGGATGCTCGACGACATGGTCGATCATCTCCGGGATTTGCGAGAAGGTCCGGTCTGGCGGCCGCTGCCGGACGCCATCCGCGCCATCTTGCGCGGGCCGCTGGACGTAGGGGGCGCGGACCCCGCCACGGTCTATGACCGGTTCCGCGAGACGGTTCTGCCCTACGGCACCGGCAACACCCATCCCGGCTTCACCGGCTGGGTGCATGGCGGCGGCACCCCGCTCGGCATGCTGGCGGAGATGTTGGCCGCCGGCCTCAACGCCAATCTCGGCGGCCGCGACCATGCGCCGGTCGAGGTCGAGCGGCAGGTCATTCGCTGGGCGGCGGAGGCCTTCGGCCTTCCCCCGGCGGCCGGCGGCCTGCTCGTCACCGGCAGTTCGATGGCGAATTTCATCGCCGTGCTCCTGGCACGCACCGCGGCGCTCGGCGCCGGGGTGAGGACGGGGGGCCTCGGCCCGGCACGGCTCGCGGCCTATGCCTCCACCGGCGTTCATCGCTGCGTGCCGGATGCGCTGGACATGGCCGGGATCGGCAGCGCCGCACTCCGCAGCATCCCCGTGGACGCCGATTTCCGCATGGACCTCACGGCGCTCGAGACGGCGATCGCGGCGGATCGCGCGGCCGGCGTCACGCCTTTCCTCGTTGTCGGAACCGCCGGGTCCGTGGATGTCGGCGCCTTCGATGACCTTGCCGGCATCGCCGGGATCGCGGCGCGCGAGCGCCTCTGGTTCCATGTCGACGGCGCTTTCGGGGCGCTCGCCGCTCTCTCGCCCGTGCTGCGCCCGAGGGTCGCGGGGATCGAGCGCGCCCGCTCCATCGCCTTCGACTTCCATAAATGGGCGCAGGTGCCGTACGATGCCGGATGCATCCTGGTGCGCGATCAGGCAGATCAGGTCGCCACCTTCGCGGGGGAGGCCGCCTATCTCACGCCCGGCACCCACGGCCTCGCGGCCAATGCGCCCTGGCCCTGCGACCTCGGGCCGGACCTCTCTCGCGGCTTCCGCGCGCTGAAGGTCTGGTTCACCGTCCAAAGCTTCGGCGCCGCCGCTCTGGGTGCCGTCGCCGAGCGCAGCTGCGCCCTCGCACACCATCTCGCAAGCCTGATCGACGCCGAGCCGGAGCTTGAACTGCTGGCGCCCGTGCCGCTCAACATCGTCTGCTTCCGCTACCGGGCTGATCCCGAGGCCGCCGATCACCTCAACCGGACGATCGTCGCCGACATCCAGCACGCGGGGCTCGCCGCGCCCTCCACCACGACCATCAACGGCGCCCTCGCCATCCGTGCCGCCTTCGTCAATCATCGCAGCCGCGAGGAGGATGCGGCGGCGCTGGTCGCAGCAGTTCTGGCGGCGGGACGTGCAGCCGTGCCAAAACGGGGTATCTAGTCGAACGACGTCGAGCGAGAGGAAGACCCCATGCGCGAACACCCCCTGATCGGCCAGTTGCGGGCGGCGCGCGTCGTCCCCGTCGTGCGCATGAAAAGCGCTGCCCACGCGGCGACGGCCGTGCGCTGGCTCTATGACGCCGGCCTCCGGATTTTCGAGATCACGATGACGATCCCGGACGCGCCGGGGCTCATCCGCGAACTGTCCTCGGACCCCGCGCTGCTGGTCGGCGCCGGCACGGTGCCGGATGTGGAGACCGCCGAGATCTGCCTGCGGGCCGGGGCGCGCTTCCTCGTCTCGCCCTGGGTCGATCCCGATCTCGTGGCGCCGGCGAAGCGCGCCGAGGCCGTGCTGATGTCGGGCGCGACGACGCCCACCGAGGTGCGGGCCGCCCATCGCGCGGGCGCGCAGGTGGTGAAGGTGTTCCCGGCCAGTTCGGCGGGCGGGCCCGGGCACATCAAGGCGCTCCGCAGCGTCTTCCCCGATGTCGTCTTCTGCCCGACCGGCGGTGTCGATCCCGGCAACCTCGCCGCCTATCTGGCGGCGGGCGCGTCCTTCGTCGGCATGGGCGGCAAGCTGGTGGACGAATCCCTGGTGGCCGCGAACGAGCAGGCGGCCGTGATGGATGTCGCCCGCCAGATTCTCGCCGCCTGACGGCATCAGGAGCGGCGGGGAATGGGCGCCGACCTGCTCTGCATCGGAGAGCCGATGCTGGAGTTCAACGAGCAGCCCGCGCTCGCGGATGGGCGCGTTCTCTACGCCCAGGGGTTCGGCGGGGACACCTCCAACGTCGCCGTGGCCGCCGCGCGGCAGGGCGCGAAGTCCGGCTACATCTCGGCGATCGGCCGCGATCCGGCGGGTGAGGCGCTGCTC
>Ga0116230_10005953_pt1 | contig 11985 bp, 10 predicted proteins | sample S1TSphfallax_3_FD_88678 | JGI IMG/M metagenome (GOLD analysis project Ga0116230, IMG submission 88678) | Host-associated microbial communities from peat moss isolated from Minnesota, USA - S1T2_Fd - Sphagnum fallax MG | ecosystem: Host-associated > Plants > Peat moss > Unclassified | place...
AGCGGCCTGCGGGTGCTGGAGGCACTGGGACTGCGGGTGAAAGACCTCGTGCTCGAGAGGCGGGAAGTCGTCGTGCGCTCGGGCAAAGGCGCGAAGGATCGAGTCACGGTACTCCCGGCGGCATTATTAGAGCCGATGCGGACGCATCTGGCACGCTTACACCTGCAGTTCGTTCAGTGGCGGAGACGCCGACAACCCGGCGTCTCGGTTCCGCCGGGCATTGCCCGCAAGTATCCCCACGCATCCACGGATTGGGCCTGGCAATACGTTTTTCCGGCGGATCGGCTCTGCAAGGACGTCTACTCTAGACTCGAGGTTAGGCACCATCTCCATGAGAAGAGCGTGCAGCGAGCGATAAAGCTTGCGGTTAGCCGAGCGGGTATCCTGCAGCCGGCAACCTGTCATACGTTTCGGCATTGCTTCGCAACGCATCTGCTGGAGGCCGGTTGCGACATTCGCACGGTTCAGGAGTTGCTGGGACACGCTGACGTCAAAGCGACGATGCGGTACACGCATGTGCTCGGTAAGGGCGCGATGGGGGTCCTGAGCCCTCTGGATCGACTCGCCCGTTTGGACTTGTAGCCGAGGTACGTGCACGCCGACCGATACGAACGCGACTTTTTCCAAGGCGCAGCCGCTAGGTCGAGCGGATTGGTCCGCCGCTCACGGTATTAACTTCCGATACCGACGGCGTCACTAGATGCTTTGCCGCACATAAAGTCGCGGACTCGTCAAGGTCCGGGCATTGTCTCCCTCGTTCTATCAGCTACCGGGAGGCCTCGTGTTGGGAATCATCCTGATCGTGTTTACGGCGTGTTTCGCCTTGGAGAGGATCGTGCCCGGCTGGCAGCTGCCGCGAGTACGGACCTGGCCCCTGCGAGTGCTGCTGGTCAACGCGGTGCAAATCGGCGTGGTCGTTCTGGCGGGTTTCACTTGGGAGCGGTGGCTTGCCTCCGCGTCGTTGTTTCATCTATCGCGTTTTGTCGGAGCCACCGCCGGTGGCCTGATGGCCTACTTCGTCGCGACCTTCGTCTTCTATTGGTGGCATCGCTGGCGTCATGAGATCGATTTCTTATGGCGGGGTTTTCACCAGATCCACCACAGCCCGCAGCGCATCGAGGTGATCACGTCGTTCTACAAGCATCCGGTGGAGATGGTGGCGAATTCCGTTTTGGGGAGTCTGTTGGTCTACACCGTGCTGGGCTTGTCGCCGGCGGCGGGTGCCATCTACACGCTGTGCACGGCTCTGGGCGAATTTTTCTATCACACCAGTGTTCGCACCCCGTGGTGGGTGGGCCTCGTGTTTCAGCGTCCGGAAATGCACCGGGTCCATCATCAGCATGGTCGCCATAAAAACAATTACGGCGACATCGTCTGGTGGGACATGCTGTTCGGCACGTACGAGAATCCCAGAGAATGGACGCTGACCTGTGGTTTCGATGATTTCAGGGAGCAGCAGTTGCTGAAGATGTTGGCGTTCGAGGACGTGCATCGAAACCGGTAGCCGTGGGCCGCTCGTCTTTTTGTAGGCAGCCGCGCCCTCCTGCGACCGGCGCAGGTGCTCGCCCAAGGAGGGTCGCTTCGACGGCTTCGGTGAGGCCGCCTCGGGCGCGGCATGGGACCAGTTGTTTCGCGCAGTTTGCAGCCGCGGGCGCGGGCGTTGGCTCGCTCGCGCACGATCACCCTCTGACCTCCCCGGGGCTCAGGCGATCTTGACGAACTTTTGCGCGGCCAGCGGCAAGGCGCGGATCCGTTGGCCGGTGGCGGCGAAAATCGCGTTGGCGAGCGCGGGGGCCACGAGAGCGACCGAGGGCTCGCCGATGCCGCCGGGCGCTTCGGCGCTCGGCAGGAGTTGCACGGCGATCTCCGGCATCTCGTTCTGGCGCACGACGCGATAGGTGTTGAAATTCTGCTGGCGTATCTGTCCCCCGGCGACGTTGATCTCGCCCCAGAGCGCGGTGGACAAGCCGAACACGATACCGCCGGTGATCTGCGACTCCACGATCTTCGGGTTGACCATCTGCCCGCAATCGACGGCGCAGCTGATCTTGTGGATCTTGAGCGCACCCTGATCGACGGAGATCTCCGCGACCTGGGCAATGACCGTCGTATAGCCTTCCATCAAGGCGAGTCCCAGGTGGTGCCCGGCGGCGGTCCGTCCCCAGCCGCCGAGTTCGGCGGCGGCCTGGAGTACCCGGCGATGGCGGGGCTTGTTTTCCAGCAGTTCGGTGCGAAACACCAACGGATCCTTGGCTGCGGCATGCGCGAGTTCGTCCATGAAGCTTTCGATCGCGAAGCAATTGATCGCATGGCTCACCGAGCGCATGTATCCCACGCCGATGCCGATTTCCTGGCGTGTGTAATTGACGCTCAGGTTGGGTATCTCATAAGGACAGTTCGCGGCGCCCTCGACGACGGAGTCGAAGGGATCCGGGGTGTCGGGCGCGAATCGCGCCGTGATCGAGGGGCTGACGCTGTGGAAGCGCCAGGCGACGAGCTTGCGGCCGGCATCGAAGGCGCCGTCGAGGCGGATCGACGCGGGTGGACGGTAATAGTCGTGCGTCATGTCGTCTTCGCGCGTCCAGATCAGCTTGACCGGTGCGCCGACGGCCTTCGAGGCGGCGACCGCGGCCGGGATGAAGTCGATCTCGAGACGGCGGCCGAAACCGCCGCCGAGCAGGGTGGTGTGGACGCGCACGCGCTCGGGCGGCAGACCCGCGGCCTCGGCGGCGGCGGCCTGCGCCATCTGCTGCACTTGGGTGCCGACGTAGAGATCGCAGCCCTCGGCCGTGACCTCGGCCGTGCAGTTCATCGGTTCCATCGTCGCATGCGCGAGCAAGGGCAACTCGTAGGTCGCGGCATGCACGGAAGACGAAGCGCGCAAGGCGGCGGCGACGTCGCCGTCGGCGCGCGCGGCCTTGCCGGGATCGCTCGCGAGCGTCTTGTGCAAGCGGGCGCGGATCGTGGCATCGTCGAGCGCGGCGGTGTCGGCGGAGGCATGCCAGGAGATCTTCAGCGCCTCACGGGCCTTGACGGCCTGCCAAAAATGATCGGCGACGACGACGACGCCCGTCGGGGTCTGCAGGATCTTACGCACGCCGGGCAGCGTCGCGGCGGCCGTGTCGTCGAACTCCTTGACGGTCCCGCCGAGCACCGGGCTCTGTGCAAGGGTCGCGTAGAGCATGCCGGGGCGCCGGACGTCGATGCCGAATTCGGCGCTGCCATCGCATTTGTCGGGCGTATCGAGCCGCGGCAGGCTGCGTCCGATCAACGAGAACTTCGCCGTCGGCTTCAAAGGGACGTCCTTCGGAACCGGCCGCTTCGCGGCGGCTTCGGCGAGCTGGCCATAGGTCAACCGCTCGCCACGCGCGTTGACGACGGTGCCGCTCTCGACGCGGCAGTCGGCGGGCTGAACGCCCCAGGCCTCGGCGCCGGACGCGATCAACATCGTGCGGGCGCGGGCGCCGGCGAGACGGAGTTTGTCCCAGGCATCGGAGACGCTGTTGCTCGTGCCGGTGACCTGGCCGCCATTGCCCACGTTGATATAGGCATCACCGACCGGCGCCGCCTCGATGCGGATCGCGGTCAGCGGCACCTCGAGTTCCTCGGCGAGCAAGGTCGGTAACGCGGTGTAGACGCCCTGCCCCATCTCGGAGCGATCGACGAGCACGGTGATCGTGTTGTCGCCGGCGATCTTGAGCCAGGCATTGACCTGGCCTCCCGCGGCGCCGCCGGCACCGGTCCCGCTCGCCCCGCCCGCGCCGCTGATGCCGCTCGCGGCGCGCTTCGGGGCGCAGGCGGGCAGCACCAAGGCGAGCACGAGTCCCCCACCGACCCGGGCCGCGGCCCGCAGAAATTGCCGGCGATCCGCGCCCGCGCAAGCGGCGCGCGCTTCGAGGGCTCCGCCCGCCTCGTGGGCCACCCCCGCCTCGTGGGCTACCCCTGCATCGCGGGCGCCGCCCGCATCGAGGACTCCGTCGACGATCATGCCGTGGCCCGACTGAGTTCGACGGCCCGATGGATGGCGGCGCGGATCCGCGCATAGGTGCCGCAACGACAAATATTTCCGGCCATGGCGGCGTCGATGTCGGCATCTGTCGGTGCCTTGGTGCGCGCGAGCAGTGCGACCGCCGACATGATCTGCCCCGACTGGCAGTAACCGCACTGCGGCACGTCGAACTCGATCCAGGCCCTCTGCACGGGATGGCTGCGATCCTTGGACAAGCCTTCGATCGTGACGATCTTCGCGTTGGCGACGGCGGCCAAGGACACCGAGCACGAGCGCACCGGGGCGCCGTCGATGTGCACGGTACAGGCGCCGCACAGCGCCTTGCCGCAGCCGAATTTCGTGCCCGTCATCCCGAGGTGATCCCGGAGCACCCACAGAAGCGGGGTTTCCGGGTCGGCATCGACCGGTGTCGGCTGATCGTTGATCGTCAGGGTTTGCATCGCCGGATTATGCCGATTTCCGGCGCGGCGCGGGAGTATGGATAAGAATGCTAGGATCGCACGATGGCTGTTACCAGGAATTTCTATCAGCGGGTCTTTGCCCTCGCGGTCGCAGCCATCTTGGGCTACGCGGTATTCCGGATCTTCATGCCCTTTGCCGATGCGCTCGCCTGGGCGGCGTTTTTGGCCTTCCTGCTGTTTCCGATCAACGTCCGGATCCGGCGGCGCCTGCACGGGCGGCCGGCGCTCGCCGCCGCGCTGCTGACCGTGGTCGTGCCCATCCTGGTGCTCCTGCCCCTGGCCGCGCTGTCGTTCTCGTTCGTCGCCCAGATTTCGGCGCTGTTGCGCAAGCTCCAGGCCGCCACCGCGGCGATGGACATCAAGTCCTTTGCGGACTGGCAGAAATTCCCGATCTTCGCGCGCGTCGATCTGTGGCTGCAGGCGCACACGTCGATCTCGGCCGAGCAGGTGCAGGGGTGGATCGTGGGCGGCACCCGCGAATTCCTGCAACGCGCGGCCTCGATGAGCGGTTCCGTCTTTCTCGGCGCCTTGAGCTCGCTGTTCGGCTTGGCCCTGACCCTGTTCCTGTTGTTCTTTTTCTTGAGCGACGGCGAAAAGATGATCGACCGGGCACGGCGACTCATTCCGATGGAAGAAGAATACAAGGATCGGCTGTTCACTCAATTGAGCGGCGTCACGCGCGCCATCGTGTTCGGGACCTCGATGACGGCGCTGCTGCAGGGCCTGATTCTCGGCATCGGCTTTGGCATCGCGAGCCTGCCCTCGCCGGTCGTATTCGGGGTCCTGGGCGCCTTGATCGCGATGTTGCCGCTCGGTGGCACGGCCCTCGTCTGGATACCGGCGACCGTCTGGCTGTTCTTCGATGGCCGCTGGGGCTTCGGCATTTTCATGATCGTCTGGGGCGTGATCCTCTCCGTGCTCGACAACTTCCTGAAACCCCTGCTGATTTCAGGCCGCGCACCGATTTCGACCCTGGTCGTGTTCGTCGGCGTACTGGGCGGCATCGACGCCTTCGGCCCGATCGGAATCATCGGTGGCCCCGTCGTGCTCTCGCTCGTGATCGCCCTGATTGAGTTCGCCGAAGAAGGACGCTCGCAAGTACAATCCGCGCCCTGATGGACGTTTCGCATCTCCTCGATTCGCTCAATGACGCGCAGCGACAGGCCGTGGGCTCGCCCCTCGCGCCGGCCCTCGTGCTCGCCGGCGCGGGCAGCGGCAAGACGCGTGTCCTGGTGCACCGGGTCGCGTGGCTGATCCAGGTCGAGGGGGTCTCGCCGCACGGGATCCTCGCCGTGACGTTCACGAACAAGGCCGCCGGCGAGATGCGCGCGCGCATCGAAAAGCTGCTCGGCTTCTCCGCCCATTCGATGTGGATCGGGACCTTTCATGGTCTCGCCCATCGCCTGCTTCGGATGCACTGGCGCGAGGCGGAGCTGCCGCAGAGCTTTCAGATCCTGGATTCCGAGGATCAAGCGCGGCTGCTGCGCAAGGTCCTCAAAGCACTCGATCTCGACGAGACCCGCTGGGTGCCGCGCGAGATCCAGTGGTTCATCAATGCGCAGAAAGACGAGGGTCTGCGGCCCAAACACATCAAGGACGACGGCGATCCGACCCGCCGACAATTGATCCGGGTCTACCAGGCTTACGAGGACGCCTGCCGGCGGGCCGGGGTCGTGGATTTTGCCGAATTGCTGCTGCGGGCCTACGAGATCTGGCGTGACAATCCGCCCCTGCTGCAGCACTACCGGGAGCGCTTCCGTCACGTGCTCATCGACGAATTCCAGGACACGAACGCGATCCAGTACAAATGGCTGACCCTGCTCGCGGGACCCGCCGGACTGCCCTTCGCGGTCGGTGACGACGACCAGTCGATCTATCGCTGGCGGGGCGCGCGGGTCGAGAACCTGAACCAGTTTCGCCGGGATTTTCCCGCGGCGGCGCTCTACAAGCTGGAGCAAAACTATCGCTCGACCGGCATGATCTTGAAGGCGGCGAATGCGCTGATCTCGAACAATGCGGGCCGGCTCGGCAAGACCCTCTGGACCAGTGGCGAAGAGGGCGAGCGCATCCGCCTCTACGCGGCGTTCAACGAACGCGACGAGGCGGATTTCGTCGTCAACCGGATCCGGGAATGGGTCGATCAAGGCGGCCTGCGCCGGGACGTCGCGGTGCTCTATCGCTCGAACGCCCAGTCGCGCGTCTTCGAAGAAGCCTTCCTCAATGCCCGTCTGCCTTACAAAGTCTACGGCGGACTGCGCTTCTTCGAGCGCGCGGAAATCAAGGACGCCCTCGCCTACCTGCGACTGTGCGCGAGCCGCGTCGACGACACCTCGTTCGAACGCATCGTGAATCTGCCCACCCGCGGCATCGGCGCGAAGACGCTCGACACCATCCGCGACCTGGCGCGCGCCCAGGGCAGCTCGCTCTGGGCCGCGGCCCTGGCCTCGGTCGCGACCGGCCTGCCGCAGCGGGCGGCCCAGTCGCTGCAGGCGTTCTTGTCCCTGATCGACAAGCTGGCCGGAGAGATTCGCGGCCTGGAGCTGCACGAGCAGGTGGATCACGTGATCCAGATGAGCGGGCTGATCGAGCACTTCAAGAAAGAGAAGGGCGAGCGCGGTGAAGGCCGGGTCGAGAACCTGCTCGAACTCGTGAGCGCCGCCCGCGGCTTCTCCCCCGAGACCGTCGAGACGCAGGCCGGGGACGCGGCCTTGGGTCCGCTGGAGTCCTTTCTGGCGCATGCGGTCCTGGAGTCCGGCGAGGGCCAAGCCGACGCCTGGGACGACTGCATTCAGATGATGACCCTGCACACGGCCAAGGGTTTGGAATTTCCGGTCGTGTTCCTGGCGGGCATGGAGGACGGACTGTTCCCGCATCAGCGTTCGGTCGCCGACCTGAGCTCCCTCGAGGAGGAACGGCGCCTCTGTTACGTGGGGGCGACGCGCGCGATGCGGCGTCTGTACATCACCTACGCCGAGCAACGGCGCCTCTATGGCGTCGACACCTATGGTCAACCCTCGCGCTTCATCGGCGAATTTCCCACCGAGGTCATCGAGGAGGTGCGGCCGCGCCTGCAGGTGTCCCGGCCGGCGTACACGGCCCGGCCGCTCGGCGCCGCGGGCGGCGGTGGCCATGGCGGCCTGGACGAGGGGCGGAGTTCCTCGATGCGCATGGGCAGCCGCGTCCGCCATTCGAAATTCGGCGACGGCGTCGTGCTCAATTTCGAGGGCAACGGTCCGCAGGCGCGAATTCAGGTCAATTTCGAGCGGCAGGGCACCAAGTGGTTGATGCTCTCCTATGCCAATCTCGAGGTCGTGTAGAGTGGCCGAATCGTGAAAATCATCATTCTCGGCGCCGGCCAGGTCGGGCGGACCGCGGCCTACCATCTCTCCCGCGAGGAGGCCAACGACGTCACGGTGATCGACTCGAACGAGGAGATCCTGCGCGATCTGCAGGACCGGCTCGACATTCGGACCGTGACGGGCAATGCGGCGAGTCCGCGGGTCCTCGAGTCCGCGGGCATCGGCAACACCGACATCCTCGTCGCGCTCACGAACAGCGACGAGGTCAACATGCTCGCCTGCCAGATCGCCTGGACCTTGTACCGCACGCCGAAGAAAATCGCCCGCGTGCGCTCCGCCGATTACACCTCTCGGGATCGCCTGTTCGGTGAGAGCGGCGTCGCCGTCGACGTCTGGATCAGTCCGGAGCAGCTGGTCACCGAATACGTCGCCCGTTTGATCCGTTATCCCGGGGCCCTGCAGGTCTTGGATTTCGCGGACGGCCGGGTCCGCCTGGTCGGCATACGAGCCCGTCAGGGCGGACCGCTCGTCGGCGAGGAGCTGCGCACGCTGCGCGTCCACATTCCGAACATCGATGCGCGCGTGGCGGCGATCTACCGTGCGGGCAAGACCATCAAGCCGGAGGGCACGACGGTGATCGCGGACGGCGACGAAGTCTTCTTCCTGGCGGCCAGCAAGGACATTCGCGCCGTCATGCGGGAAATGCGTCGCGAGGAGGCGCCGGTGCGCCGCGTCGTGATCGCCGGCGGCGGCAACATCGGTTTTCGACTCGCGAGCGAGCTGGAGGCGAAGAACCAGGTCAAGCTCATCGAACGCGACCCTCGACGCGCGCGCCGGATCTCCGAGCAGTTGAAGAGCACGACGGTGCTGCAAGGTGATGCGGCGGACGAGGAACTGCTGCTGGAGGAGAACATCGACAGCGCCGACGTGTTCGCGGCGCTCACGAATTCCGAGGAAGCGAACATCCTCTCGGCGATGCTCGCCAAGCGCCTGGGCGCGCACAAGGTCATGGCGCTGATCAACAAGCCCTCGTACGCCGAGTTGATCGAAAGCGGCTCGATCGACATCGCGATCTCCCCACAGACCGTGACGATCGGTTCGCTGCTCGCCCACGTGCGCCACGGCGACGTGGTGCGCGTGCATTCGCTGCGCCGCGGGGCCGCCGAAGCGCTCGAGGTCGTCGTGCACGGTGACGCGGACAATTCACGGGTCATCGGCCGGCGGATCGAGGACATCACGCTGCCCGAGGGCACGACGCTGGGCGCGGTCGTGCGCGGCGAGGACGTGATCATCGCGCATCACGACATCACGGTGCAGCCCGACGATCACCTCATTCTATTCCTGACGGATCGGCGCCATCTCGAGGCCGTGGAGAAGCTGTTCCAAGGCTCCGCGTCGTTTCTGTGAAAGACACCCTACTGCCCGTGGCTCACGTGTTCGCCATGGTCATCATGGTGTTCGCGGTGATCATGCTCGCTCCCTTGGTGCTCGCGATCTGGGGTCTGGATCCCGCCCTGTGGGCCTTCGTCGTCTCGGCGTTCGCGACCTTCGTGATCGGCGCCCTGCTCTGGCTCGGGACCCGGCGCTTCAAGCGCGAACTGAAGACGCGCGACGGCTTGATGCTCGTGGCGCTGACCTGGGTCGCGCTGCCGGCCGTCGCGGGTTTTCCGCTCTGGAGCTATCTGCCGATCCATTTCACGGACGCTTATTTCGAGGCGACTTCGGGACTCACGACCACCGGCGGCACGGTGTTGTCCGGCCTCGAACTGCTGCCGCGCTCGATCAACCTGTGGCGCCACCTGCTGAGCTGGATCGGCGGGATGGGGATCATCGTGCTCGCGGTGGCGATCCTGCCGCTGCTCGGCGTCGGCGGCATGCAGATTTATCGTGCCGAGATGCCCGGGCCGATGAAGGACAGCAAGCTGACGCCGCGGATCGGCCAGACGGCCAAGCTCCTCTGGGCCGTGTACGCCGGCCTCACGGTGTGCTGCATCCTGTCCCTGAAATTGGTCGGGATGCAGTGGTTCGACGCCGTCTGTGCGGGCTTCTCCGCGCTTTCGCTCGGCGGATTCTCGAACTACGACGCCAACATCGGACACTTCGATTCGGTGCCGATCGAGCTGGTGCTGACGGCCTTCGAGGTGCTCGCGGCGCTGAATTTCGCGACGCATTACCTCGCCTGGAGTCAGCGCGGCGTGCGGGCTTACTTCCGCGACTCGGAGGCGAAGGCGATCCTGGCCGCGCTGATCGTCAGCTGCCTCGGAATCGCGGGATTCCTGCTGCTCAAGGGCACCTACCCGGACTTCCCGACGGCGCTGCGCTATGCGACGTTCAACGTGATTTCGATCGCGACGACGAGCGGATTGCACACCCAGGACTATGCGCTGTGGCCGACGTTCGCTCCGATGTGGATGATCTTCCTCTCCTGCATCATCGCCAGTTCCGGCTCGACGGGGGGCGGCATCAAGATGATCCGGACGCTGATCCTCGCGAAACAGGCGAACCGCGAATTGAACCAGCTCGTGCATCCGAACTTGGTCCGGCCCCTGAAGGTCGGGGGCAGCGTGATCGCCAATCGCGTCGTCTTCGCGGTGCTCGCGTTCGTCTTCCTCTATTTCATGAGCGTCACGACCCTGATCTTCGTGCAGCTGGCGAGCGGCCTGGACTTCATCACGGCGCTCTCGGCGATCATCGCCTGCATCAACAACGCGGGCCCGGGCCTGGGGGCGGTCGGACCCGGCAGCAACTACGGCGTGCTCAACGATTTTCAAACCTGGGTCTGTTCGGCGGCCATGCTCTTGGGCAGGCTGGAGGTCTTCACCATCCTTGTGTTGTTCACGCCCACCCTATGGCGCAAGTGAGCGGGCGCGGTCGGCGTTGCCGCACGTAAACCATTGATTTCTCTCATCCAAAGAGTCTCCGAAGCGCGGGTGAGCGTCGCCGGAGAGGCGGTCGGCAGCATCGGTCCGGGTGTGCTGGCCTTGATCGGCGTGCGGCCCTCGGATACCGAGCGCGATGCCGAACGCCTGCTCGAGCGCCTGCTCGGCTACCGGATCTTCGACGATGGCCAAGGGCGCATGAATTTGAGCCTCCAAAACGCGGGCGGCGGGCTGCTCTTGGTGCCGCAATTCACGCTCGCCGCCGATACCCACAAGGGCACCCGGCCCGGCTTCTCGACTGCTGCGCCGCCCGAGCAGGCGAGCCGCTTGTTCGCGCATCTGCACCAAACCGCCCGAAGTCGGCACCCCGTGGTTGCAAGCGGCGTTTTCGGCGCCACGATGCAGGTGTCGCTGGTCAACGACGGTCCGGTGACCTTCTGGTTGGAGACCTGAGCCCGCCCTGAGGGCGCATCGCGTCAAATGCGACCGAACGCGCAGGAGGCCGGCGCGGTCTACGTCATAATACGATTGGCGTATCATGACGGTCCAAACCGGTTTAACCCGGAATCGGAGAAACACATGTTCGATTCAAAAATGTTGTTGGTGATCCTGGCGATCGCCCTGGTCGTATTCGGTACGAAGCGGCTGCGCACCATCGGCTCGGATCTCGGTTCCGCGGTCAAGGGCTTCAAACAGGCCATGAACGAAGGCGAGACCGAAGAGCAGATCAAGCAGATCAAGCAGGAAAAGGACGCTGATTTCGCGACGGCCCAAAAGGCCGAGACGGAAGTCAAAGTGCCGCCGAAGACCAACGCGTAAGAGCGATGTTCGATTTTGGTTTCTCGGAAATCGTGCTCACCTCGGCCATTGCACTCGTCGTGCTGGGGCCCGAGCGTCTGCCGAAAGTCGCCCGACAGGTGGGCAACTGGATGGGGCGTGCGCGCGTCATGGCGCGACAGCTCACCGAGCAGCTCGAACGCGAGGTCAATGCCGAAGAGTTGTTGAAGCAGCGCGCGAAAACGACCCCGCCGCCGCAGGCCGCAGCCGTTTACCCCGACCCCCTGCCGCCGGACCCTCTGCCGCCGGGCCCCCTTGCGCCACCCGTGGCTCCCAGCCCGGTCGTCGCGCCGGCAGCCGCCGAGGCTTCGGCCCCGGCTGCGCCCAGCCCCGCGCAGGTCGCACCGCGCCCGGTCGAGCCGCGGGCGCCCCATCCGAATTCTCCGCAGATGATGCACGCGCGCGAAAAGCAGGCGCCGGCCAACGACCAGACCGATGAGTGAATCGGGTGAGGACCCCGGCGAGCTGGCGGAAGGAACGCTGGTTTCGCATCTATTGGA
>Ga0116230_10005956_pt1 | contig 11979 bp, 11 predicted proteins | sample S1TSphfallax_3_FD_88678 | JGI IMG/M metagenome (GOLD analysis project Ga0116230, IMG submission 88678) | Host-associated microbial communities from peat moss isolated from Minnesota, USA - S1T2_Fd - Sphagnum fallax MG | ecosystem: Host-associated > Plants > Peat moss > Unclassified | place...
GCGATCGCGCAAACCAAAACCATCCGCGCCGGCCTGATCATCACCAGCGACAAGGTGTACGCCGAAAGCCACAGCCCGCACGATGAGTCCGCCCGGCTCGGCGGCGCCGACCCGTATAGCGCCAGCAAGGCCGCGGCCGAACTGATCACCGCCGCCTTTCCCATGCCCGCCCACGCCGGCATCGCCACCTTGCGCAGCGGCAACGTGATCGGCGGCGGGGACTGGGCGGCCGAGCGCCTGGTGCCGGATTTCTTCCGCGCCATGGCAGCCGGCACCCCCTGGACGTTGCGCAACCCGGCCGCCATCCGCCCCTGGCAGCACGTGCTGGACCCGCTGCACGGCTATCTGCGCGCCGCCGAACATATGTTTTCCCGCCCCGGCACCAGGCAAAGCTGGAATTTCGGCCCGGATCCCGCGAGCGAAGTCAGCGTGGAAACTCTTGCGCAAAAACTCTGCGCCCTCTGGGGCCCCTGCGCCGCCTATGAAACCGCCGAAAACCCCGACGCCCCGCACGAATCCGCCATATTGCGCCTCAACGCCGCTCAAGCCATGCGCGATCTCCACTGGCGCCCAGTGTGGAACCTCGATACCAGCCTCGCCGCCGCCGCCGCCTGGTACCGCGCCTTCACCACAGGCACCCCCATGGCAGACTTCACCCGCCAGCAGATCGACGCCTTTACCGCGAAAGCCGCACGCGCATGACCCAATCCGCCGACCAGCTGAAAGCCGAAATCCTCGCCCTCACCGCCCGCTACGCCGAGCTCGCCCACGCCGAACGCGGCTTCGACCCTGCGCACGCCCCGGTCCCGGTCTCCGGCAAGGTGTTCGGCGCGCCCGAAATGGTCAATCTGGTCGATTCCGCTCTGGAATTCTGGCTCACCACCGGCCGCTATAACGACCAGTTCGAGGCCAAGCTCGCCTCAGCCTTGCAGAGCCGCTACGTGCTGACCACCAATTCCGGCTCCTCCGCCAACCTCCTCGCCGTCACCGCCCTCACCAGCCACATGCTGGGCGATGATGCCTTGCAGCCAGGCGATGAGGTCATCACCTGCGCCACCGGCTTTCCCACCACCGTCAACCCGATCCTGCAAAACAACCTGGTCCCCGTCTTCGTGGACGTCTCGCTCCCCACCTACAACATCGCCGCGGACGCGATCGAGGCCGCCATCACGCCCCGCACCCGCGCCATCGTCCTCGCCCACACGCTCGGCAACCCGTTCGACCTGCACAGCATCACCCAAATCGCCCGCCAGCATAATCTTCGCATTGTGGAGGATTGCTGCGATGCGCTGGGCGCGAGCTATGCCGGCCAGCCGGTCGGCAGCTTCGGTGACATCGCCACGCTCAGCTTCTACCCCGCTCACCACATCACCACCGGGGAAGGCGGCGCGGTGTTCACAAAATCCAGCACATATAAGCGCATCCTCGAATCCCTGCGCGATTGGGGCCGCGATTGCTGGTGCCCGCCCGGGCACGACAATACCTGCAAAAAACGCTTCGGCTGGCAGCTCGGCACCCTGCCGGCCGGCTACGACCATAAATATACCTACAGCCATCTCGGCTATAATCTGAAAATGACCGACATGCAGGCCGCCATCGGCGCCGCCCAGCTCGACCGGCTGGAGGGCTTCATCGCCGCGCGGCGAACGAATTTCGCCCATCTCCTCGCCGGCTTCCAACCATGGGAAGAGTATTTCATCCTGCCGGAAGCCGAACCCAAGGCCGAGCCCTCATGGTTCGGCTTCCCCCTCACCATCCGCAACGGCGCCCCCTTCACGCGCGACGCATTCGCCGCACATCTCAACCAGGCCCGCATCGCCACGCGCTACCTCTTCGGCGGCAACCTCATCCACCAGCCTTATATGCAGGGCCGTAATTTCCGCGTCTCCGGCGCCACAACCAACGCCGATCTTGTCATGCGCGCCACCTTCTGGCTCGGGCTCTATCCCGGCCTCGGCCCCGCGCAGCTGGACTACGTGCTGGACCAAACCGCCGCGTTCATAAAATCCGCGGTATAATTCCGCGCCCCGAAGCGCTGACGGCCAGATGAAATCGGTGCCATGTTGCCGATTTATCACATAGCTGCGTTGAATTATGGCAAGATCAGGGCGAAATCCCGATCAATCAGTAACCATAACATAGGAGCCGTGGATCATGAGTGACCTCACCCCCGCACAGCGACTCCCGCAACCAGCCCCCACGCCACGCTTCGCCCGCTGGGCCGCCACCCACCCCGTCACGCCGCACGCCGAAACCGGCTGCGTGCAATGCGGCAGCAGCCTGGAGCGCCCCCGGCACAACCATTCCGGCAAATGCTTCAACTGCGCCGAATGGATCTCCGACGATGACGAGGAATTCGGCGAGTTCGAATAGGCGAAGTGAAAGGAAGCGCTACTTTTTTGAAAAAAAGTAGCAAAAAACATTTGGTCGTTTGGGCCGGGGGCGTTGCAGCATCCCGGCCCCAGGGAAATAAAAGTTTTTTTGCTGCTTTTTTTTCAAAAAAAGCAGTGCTTTCTTACCTCAAGGCAAATGCTTCGCAATATACGGCGGCAGCCAGAACGAGGCGACATGCACATGCGGCGTCCAATATTGCGACGTCCCGGCAATCCCCGCCGCCTCGGCGCGCTTGGCGATCTCTTCCACCGGCAACTGCGTTAGCGCCGGATCCTTGCCGGCCCAGCCCAATGTCATATACCCGCCAACATAGGTCGGCACCGCCGCCACATAGGCCGTCACATGCGGGAAGAATTTGCCGCGGCGGACCGAGGTCTCATACAGCTCATCGGCCTGCATGAACGGCACGCCGCACTGGTTCACGATAATCCCCTGCGCGCTCAACACCCGCGCCGCATTCTCGTAAAACTCATCGGTGAACAGCACCTCGCCCACGCCAATCGGGTCGGTCGAGTCCACAATGATCACGTCAAACGTGCCCGCCGGCGCGCGCCGCACGAAATCAATCCCGTCGCCCACAATCACCTCGGCACGCGGATCGTTCCAGGCATCCCCGCCAATCCCCGGCAAAAACTCTTTCGAGAGTCGGATCACCTCGCCGTCGATCTCCGCCATCACCGCGCGCTCAACGCCCTTATGCATCAGCACATGCTTCAGCACGCCGCCATCACCCGCGCCAATGATCAACACATTCTTCGCCGCCCCATGCGCCAGCAACGGCACATGCGTCAGCATCTCCTGATACACAAACTCATCACGCTCGGTGATCTGAATCACGCCATCCAGCGTCAACACCCGGCCATGACTATCGGTCTCAAACACCCCAATATCCTGAAACGCACTCTTCACCCGCGCCAATTGGCGCACAAACCGGAAGCGCTGCCCCCAATCGGGATACAACGTCTCATTCAACCACGTGTCAGTCATCGGCTTGGTCCTCATGTTAGTGAGTAAGGCCAGGGGCTCCGCCCCTGGACCCCGTTGGGGCCTGAGGCCCCAAACCCCCGTTACTTTGCGTTCCGGGAGGGAGGCCAAATTTGGGGTCTGGGGCCTCCCGGCCCCAGCTTGGGTGGAGGGGGCAGAGCCCCCTTCCCTTAGTTACTTCACAAGCCCGCGCCGCTGCTCGTCGAGGTCGATGCGTGTCGGGTTGAAGGCGGCTTGCAGGAAGGGGATGACCTTGTGGGGGTCGCACACGCCGCACATGAAGACGTCGAGCGCGGCGAAGTTCCGTTCCGGCCAGGTATGGATGGAGATATGGCTTTCCGCCAGCACGACCACGCCGCTCACGCCGCCATTGGGGGTGAAGTGGTGGAAGTGGCTGTGCAGGATGGTGGCCCCTGCTTCCAGCGCGCCGGCGCAGAGTGTCGTGTCGATCAGTTCGGGGCTATCGAGGTTTGAGGCCCCCCAAAGGTCGATCAGCAGGTGCATCCCGGCGAATTTCTGGCCGTCGCGTTCCACAAAATAGTCTTTGGCCGGCTCCGCGGAGACCGTGGTCATCGTCTGGTTTTCGCTCGGAGACTCCGAGACCATCCCCAGTCGGGCAAGTGCGTTCATTTCGAACCCCCTCAACTAGTAGACGGCCTGTAGAACACGGCACCGCGCCATGCCCCCCTGGGCCAGTGGGGGCGGCTTATGAGGCCATACCCCCCCGGGCGCAATAGTTTATTTGTGAAATTTTATGAGGCGGGGAAAAATATTGCCCGCCCGTTCCGGAATGGACAAAGGCTGTTCTCCTATTCCGCCGCCTGCGCATAGGCTTCCAGCGGCAGGCAGGAGCACACCAGGTTGCGGTCGCCGTACACGTTATCCACTCGTTTCACCGGCGGCCAGTATTTTGCGGCGGTAACGAAAGGCAGCGGCAGCGTCGCCTCGGCGCGGGAATATGGGTGCGTCCAGTCCGCCGCCATCGCCTCCTCGGCGGTGTGCGGCGCGTTCTTCAGCGGGTTGTCCGCCTGGCTCCAGATGCCAGCGCGGATTTTGCCGATCTCGCCGGCGATGCTGATCATCGCGTCGCAGAACCGGTCCAGCTCGGCCTTGGCCTCGCTCTCGGTCGGCTCGATCATCAGCGTCCCCGCCACCGGCCAGGACATTGTGGGCGCGTGGAACCCGTAATCGGCCAGGCGCTTGGCGATATCCTCCACCTGCACGCCGGCGCTCACCGCAAAGCCCCGGCAATCGATGATGCATTCATGCGCCACCCGGCCTTCCGTCCCCTGGTAGAGAATCGGGTAATGCGGCGCCAGCCTTGCGGCGACGTAATTGGCGTTCAGGATCGCGATTTTGGTCGCCCGCGTAATCCCCTCCGGCCCCATCATCCGTATATAGGCATACGGGATCGGCAGGATCAGTGCCGAGCCGAACGGGGCGGCCGAGACCGCGCCATAGCCGCTCGCCGGCCCGGCATCCTCGCGCAGGCTATGGTTGGGCAGATGCGGCAGCAGATGCGCCGCAACACCGATGGGCCCCACTCCCGGCCCGCCGCCGCCATGGGGAATGCAAAACGTCTTGTGCAGGTTCAAATGGCACACATCCGCACCGATCGAGGCGGGTGAGGTCAGCCCCACCTGCGCGTTCATATTGGCGCCGTCCATGTAAACCTGGCCGCCGGCCTCATGCACCGCCCGGCAGATATCGCGGATGCCGGGCTCATACACGCCATGCGTGCTGGGATAGGTAATCATCAGCGCCGCCAATTTTTCACGGTGCAGCGCGATTTTCGTGGCGAGGTCCGCGGTATCCACGTTGCCGTCCTTGTCGCACCCCACCACCACCACCTGGTAGCCCGCCATCGCGGCGGAGGCCGGGTTGGTGCCGTGCGCGGAGGCCGGGATCAGGCATATCGTCCTTGCGCCCTCGCCGCGCGCCTCCTGCCAGGCGCGGATTGCGAGCAAGCCGGCATATTCGCCTTGCGCGCCGGAATTAGGCTGCAGCGAGATCCCGGCAAACCCCGTCACCGCCGCCAAATAGCCGCTCAACCGGTCGATCAGCTTCTTATACCCAAGCGTCTGCTCAGGCGGCGCGAAGGGGTGGATATCGGCAAATTCCGGCCAGGTGATCGCCGCCATCTCGGCACTCGCGTTCAGCTTCATGGTGCAGGAGCCGAGCGGAATCATCGAGCGGTTGAGCGCGATGTCCTTATCCTCCAGCCGCTTCAAATAGCGCAGCATCCCATGCTCTGAGGCGTGCTGGCTGAACACCGCGGCGGTCAGATACGCCGAGCGCCGTGCCAGCGCCCCGGGGATCGAGGGTGCCGCCGCCAGAATCTCCCCGCCAAAAACCCCGGCCAGGCGTTCCAGCGCCGCGCGCGTCACGGTCTCGTCCAGCGCGATCCCAACCGCGTTGTCCAGCAGCCGCAGGTTAAACCCGGCTGCCAGTGCGGCCGCATAAATCTCCGCCGTCCGCGCCCCGGTCTCGATGGTAATGGTATCAAAAAACGCCGTGTGCCGCAGGGTAAACCCGGCCCGCACCGCCACATCCGCCAGCAGCCTGGCCGCCAAATTCACCCGCATCGCAATCCGCTTGATCCCCGCCGGTCCGTGCCAGGCCGCGTACAACCCCGCGATCACCGCCAGCAGCACCTGTGCCGTGCAGATATTCGAGGTCGCTTTTTCCCGCCTGATATGCTGCTCGCGCGTCTGCAATGCGAGCCGCATCGCCGGCCGCCCCGCCGCATCCAGCGACACGCCAACCAGCCGCCCCGGCATCTGCCGTTTGAACCCATCCCGCGTCGCGAAAAATCCGGCATGCGGCCCGCCAAACCCCATCGGCACGCCAAAGCGCTGGGCCGAGCCCACCACCACATCCGCCCCCATCTCGCCCGGCGGCGTCAGCAACGCCAGGCCCAGCAAATCCGCGCACACCACGGCGAACCCGCCCGCCGCCTGAACCGCCGCAATCTCCGGCGCCAAATCCCGCACCCCGCCGGTCGTCCCCGGATAGTTCAGCACCAGCGCGAACGGTGCCGCCGCCGCAATCCCCGCCACATCCCCCGGCGCAACATCCACCAACTCCCAGCCCAGCGGCCAGGCCCGCGTCGCGATCACCGCGCGCGTCTGCGGGTGCACATCGCGCGCCACCGCGATGATTTGCGATTTGCCCTTGCTCACCCCATGCGCCATCGCCACCGCCTCGGCCGCCGCGGTCGCCTCATCGAGCAGCGAGGCATTGGCCACCTGCATCCCCGTCAGGTCGCACACCATCGTCTGATAATTCAAAATCGCCTCAAGCCGGCCCTGCGCGATCTCCGCCTGGTACGGCGTATAGGCCGTGTACCAGCCGGGATTCTCCAGCACATTGCGCAAAATCACCGGCGGCGTGACGGTGCCGTAATACCCCATGCCGATCAGCGAATGCTTCACCACATTCTGGGCTGCCAGCCCGCGCAAATCCGCCAGCACGCCGGCCTCATCAATCGCCGGCGGCAGCTTCAGCGCCGCATTGGTGCGGATCGCGGCCGGGATCGTCTGCGCCATCAACCCATCCAGGCTGGGCGCGCCCACGGCCGCCAGCATGGCGGAGACATCCGCCGCATCCGGCCCGATATGCCGCGCCACAAACCCGTCCGCCGCCTCCAAAACCGCGAGCTCGGCGAGCGCCTCCATCACAGGCTCTCCACAAATTTATCATACGCCGCCTTGTCCAGCAGCTCATTCACCGCCACCGGGTCATCCAGCCGCATGCGGAAAAACCACGCCTCACCCTCCGGGTCCTGGTTCACCAGCGCCGGCTCATCGATGATCGCCTGATTGACCTCCGCAATCGTCCCGGTCAGCGGCGCATACACGTCGGAGGCCGCCTTCACGCTCTCCACCACCGCGCAGGCCTCCGCCTTCACCACCGATCGTCCGGCATCCGGCAGCTCCACGAACACGATATCGCCCAAAGCGTTCTGGGCGTGCGCGGTGATCCCGATGGTGGCGAGGCCGTCATCGCTCACCGCCACCCATTCATGGTCTTTCGAGTAATAAACCTGGCTCATCGGGCAAAAAACCTTTCAGCGGACATAGTTGTGGGGAATGAACGGCAGCGGCGCGACCACCGCCTCAAGCGGCTTGTCGCGCACGATCAAATGGAGCCGCGTCGAATCCTCGGCGTAAGCGGCCTGCACGTAGCCCAGCGCGATCGGCGCGTTCAGGCTGGGGGCAAAACAGCCCGAGGTCACCCGGCCGACCACCGCACCCTCGGCGCTCTGGATCACCGCCCCCGCCCGCGCCGGCGCCCGGCCGGCGAGCCGAATGCCCACCAGCCGCGCCGCCGTGCCGCCTTCGAGCGCCGCGCGCACCGCCTCCGCCCCTAAAAAATCCCAGGCCATCTTGCGGCGTTTGGAAATCGCCCAGGTCAGCCCAGCACTCACCGGGTCGGTCGTCTCATCGATGTCATTGCCGTACAGGCAAAGCCCGGCCTCCAGCCGCAGCGAATCACGCGCCCCCAGCCCGGCCGGCATTGCGCCGCGGGCCAAAATCAATTCCGCCAGCGTTGCCGCATCCTCGGCCGCACAGCCAATCTCAAACCCGTCCTCGCCAGTATAGCCCGAGCGTGTCACCACGCAGCCAATCCCCGCCACTTCCAGCTCGGCCGCCGCCATAAACCGCAAACCCGCCGCCTCCGGCAGCACATCCCTCGCGCGCGGCCCCTGCAGCGCCAGCAGCGCACGGTCGAACCGCGTGGTCAGCGCCAGCCCATGCGCCCGGCAATGCGCGGCATCAATCTCCTTGCGGGACGCATTGAACACCGCCTGGTAGCGGTCCCCGAGATTGGCCACCATCAGGTCATCGATGATCCCGCCCTCGGCGGTGGTGAGCAGCGTATAGCGCTGCCGCCCCGGCGTGAGCCCGGCAATATCCCCGGTTACCAGCGCCTCAAACCCCGCCGCATCGGCAAATTCCACCTGCCCCATATGCGAGACGTCAAACAAAGCCGCACTTTGCCGGCACGCAAAATGCTCGGCCATAATGCCCTCATATTGCAGCGGCATCTCATAGCCGGCGAAGCCCACCATCCGCGCGCCCAAGCGCCGGTGCAGCCCATCAAGCGGTGTTTTAAGCAAAATACCCCCAAGCGTGATCAGCCCCCGGATTGAACCCCGGACCAACTGACCCCCCTCTGTTTTCGGTACCTGAGAGATTCGGGCGGGTTGTTCACCCTGCCCTTGACCCCGTCGGTGCGAAGGCTCGCGCCCCCGGCTTTCCAGAGTGTCCCGTTAAGATCCGCAGCCCTTTTGCCTGAGCGTTTCCGGGGGCCGGTTGCGCCTTCGGCGGTGACACGCCCAAGCCGGCGGTATCACGCTCTCCTGCGTCCCAATAAGGACATCGCCATTGTGCCGCACCGCCAGCCATTTGCAAAGCGATTTTCCGGCACCCGCAACAATAAACCCAAAGCCGGCGCCGGCGAACCCGCCACGTGTCAAATACGTAACATAACTTGTCTCATTCGCATCGCGCCCCCAACTCCCTCAAATGGTTACTCGTTCCGCCAAGCCATGATGACCGCTGCGCAACACCCGGCACCGCCGCCCCCGGCCCAAGTGCTGCTGGTGGACGACGAAGCGCTCATCCGCGCTCTGCTGGGCGACGAGCTGCGCAGCGCCGGCCTTGAAGTCGTGGAAGCCGCCAGCGCGGACGAAGCCTGGCACTTCCTGCAAACAGGCGGCCACGCCGATTTGGTGATCTCGGACATCTCCATGCCCGGCACCATCAACGGCATCGAACTCGCCCGCCGCGTCCGCGTCAAATCCCCCGCACTCCCGGTGATGCTGATCTCCGGCAACGCCGGCCCCACGGGCCTTACCGACATCACCATGTTCCTGCAAAAACCCTTCCGCATCGACCACGCTGTCGAACTCGCGCTGCAAACCATCCGCAAGGAACCGGCGGCATAGGCGAACGACCTAAACGCCTTATTCGTGGTGTTTTCGGCGGCTTTCTCTAAATAAGCGTCCGCGTTCTTTGCCTTAGAGCCGGATGACATTCCGTGGAATCGCTTTGCAATCCCACAGAATGTCTGAATCGCCCGCTAGCGCAGCGCCATCAAACAAGCGCCCGCCCATTCAATTCACCCGCTGCCATAACCATGTCTCCCCCACAGGAGGCAAACCGCACATCATGGCAGACGACCCCTATCAACGCCTCGGAATCCCCAAAACCGCCACCGCGGAGGAAATCCGCGCGGCCTACCGGAAACTCGCCAAACAACACCACCCGGACCTCAACCCGGGCAATAAATCAGCCGAGGAAACCTTCAAAAAAATCGCCGCCGCCAACGCGCTGCTGAGCGACCCCGAAAAACGCGCGCAATACGACCGTGGCGAGATCGACGCGGACGGCGCCCAAAAAGAACCGCCCCGCAGCTACCGCCACTACGCCGAGGAGCCCGCCGGCGCCCGCTACACCCAAGCCGGCTTCACCGGCGGCAATTTCGAGGACCTGTTCGCCAGCATGTTCGAAGCCCGAAGCAACGCCCCAGCCCGCGGCGCGGACCGGCACTACACCCTGCAAGCCACCTTCCTGGACGCCATCAACGGCGCCACCACCCGCCTGGCGCTGCCGGACGGCCAAACCCTCGACATCAAAATCCCGCCCGGCACCTCGGAAGGCGACATCCTCCGCCTGCGCGGCCGCGGCGAACCCGGCCGCAACGGCGCCCCACCCGGCGACGCGCTGATCGAAATCAGCATAAGCCCCCACAAACTCTTCCGGCGGGAGGGCCAAAACATCCACCTCACTCTGCCCATCACCCTGAAGGAAGCCGTGCTCGGCGGTAAAATCACCATCCCAACCCCCGCCGGCCCGGTCGCCCTCACCCTCAAACCCAATACCAGCCTCACCGCGGAGCTGCGCCTGCGTGGCCGTGGCGTCCCCGCCCACGGCACCACCCACGCCGGGGACCTCTACGTCAAACCCGTGGTCGAACTCGGCCCGACGGACGAAACCCTCGCAGCCTTCCTGCAAAACTGGAACCAACCCAACTTCAACCCACGCAGCCACCTGGAAGACAGCCAATGATCACCCTGTCCGCCATCCTCCAGCAACACCCCACCCTCACCGAAACCGACCTCGAACGCTGGATCAGCGCCGCCCTCCTGCAGGCCCACGGTCCCGCCGGCAACCGCCGCTTCGAGCCGATCGACGCCGCACGCCTCACCCTCATCATCCAACTGCGCGACGATTTGAACATCGAAGAACCAACACTCCCCGTCATCCTCTCGTTGCTCGACCAACTCTACGCCCTGCGCCGCCAAACCCGCCGCCTGCACCAGGCCATCAGCAACCTGCCGCCGGATCTGCGAGGAACAATGCTGGATGGACTCGGGGCGTTTTGAGCAAGTAAGGCCAAGGGGCTCCGCCCGTCGCGCCGGAGGCGCGCCGTTAAGTTAACAGGCGGCCCTCCGGGCCGATGACCCCGCTGGGGCCGTAAGGCCCCAGACCCCTAGACTTAAGGGTATTGGAAGGGCGGGGTCATTCGCCCCTGGCGCTTAAATTAATAACGACGACAGAAGCAGCGAATTACCCCACCCTCCCAATAACCTTTAAAACCTAATGGGGGTCCGGGGCCTCAGGCCCCGGTGGGGGTCCAGGGGGCAAAGCCCCCTGGCCTTATGTCGCCACAACCCCCCGTGCCCCATCTATCAGCCGTTTCATCTCGCGGATCGCGGCTGGCAGGCCGGTGAGGAGGGCTTCGCCCATAAGATAGTGCCCGATATTGAGCTCGGTGATTTCGGGCAGTTTGGCGACGGGGGTGACGTTGGCGAAGGCAAGGCCGTGCCCGGCGTGGCATTCGAGGCCGACTTTCGCGGTAAGCGCGGCGGCGGCGGTGAGCTGGGCGAGTTCGCCCGGTTTGTTATTGGCGTAGGCGCCGGTGTGCAACTCGACGACGGCGGCCAGCACTTCGGCCGCCGCCTGCACCTGGGCCGGGTCCGGGTCGATGAAGAGGGAGACGGTGATGCCGGAATCGTTCAGCTTGGCGATGATGGGTTTCAGCGCGTCGCGGTGGTGCACCACGTCCAGCCCGCCTTCGGTGGTGATTTCTGCCCGGCGTTCGGGCACGATGCAAACCCCGTGCGGCTTCAGCCGGCAGGCGATTGCCGCCATTTCCTCGGTTGCCGCCATTTCCAGGTTGATGGGTTTTTCCGCCCAGGCGCAGAGTTTTTCCGCGTCCGCGTCGCGGATATGCCGGCGGTCCTCGCGTAGATGGATGGTGATGCCGTCCGCCCCGGCCGCGGCGGCGGCCACGGCGACCGTGAACGGGTCCGGGTGAATGCCGCCCCGCGCGTTACGCAGGGTGGCGACATGGTCGATATTGACGCCGAGCCGGATGAGTTGGGTCATATCATATATGTAGGGCGCGTCCGTCGGCCGCTAGGGCTGCCTCTTTCACCGCTTCGCTCAAAGTCGGGTGTGCATGGCAGATGCGCGCCACGTCCTCGGCCGAGGCGCCGAATTCGATCGCGGTGGTGAGCTCCGCGATCAGCGTGCCGGCATCCGGGCCCAGAATATGCGCGCCGAGCAGGCGGTCGGTGGTTTTATCGGA